>Ga0256841_1000333_pt1 | contig 50347 bp, 46 predicted proteins | sample 356308metaG_FD_185971 | JGI IMG/M metagenome (GOLD analysis project Ga0256841, IMG submission 185971) | Hydrothermal vent microbial communities from Mid Atlantic Ridge, Atlantic Ocean - 356-308 | ecosystem: Environmental > Aquatic > Marine > Hydrothermal vents | place: Atlantic Ocean: Mid...
AAACTCGACTATAAAGAGTTGGCAAAATGGAACGGAATTCGGTCGCCCTATCTCATTCATGTTGGTGAAAAACTCAGGTTGACACCGCCTGCAGGCAAACCGGTAAACGTCATAGCGAAAAAAGATAAACCCAAGCCTACAAGCGAATCATCCGGAGAGGGCAAAAAAAACACGCCAGAGATCAGGAAAGCGACGTCTCCAAAAGCAAGCCTGGAGAAGTTTCCAAAGAAACTCACCTGGCAATGGCCAGCAAAGGGTAAACTGATTCAATCGCAGACAGTTTCCGGTCGTAACGGTATCGATATTGCCGGAAAAATGGGTCAGATGGTCAGGGCCGCTGCGTCCGGAAAGGTCGTATATAGTGGTAGTGGGCTTGTGGGTTATGGCAATCTGATCATCATCAAGCACAATAACTCATTTCTCAGTGCGTATGCACACAACAGCCACCTGTTGGTGAATGAAGGTATGCGCGTTCAGTCGGGACAGCCAATCGCGGAGATGGGTAATACTGGAACCAACCGGGTAAAGCTGCATTTCGAGATTAGGAAGGATGGAAAATCTGTCAATCCACTCAAATACTTGCCAAAGAGGCAGGATTGATTATTGCTGTTCGGGCTTATATTTTTCAATCAGCCATGAAAATTGATCAGCAAACTCTAAAACAATTATTGACCGTTTTTCCTTTTCTGGATCAGACAGACGAGTTTCTTGATCGATTTCTCCAGGTCGTTACCGTCACTACAGCACCAAAAAAATATGAGGTCATTCGTCAGGGTTACCCTTGTTACAGCCTGGATCTCATTCTGGAGGGCAGCGTTAGGGTATATAAACTGTCAGAATCGGGCCGAGAGATCACACTCTACAGGATTGGACCCGGTGAAAGTTGCATTGTGACAGCATCCTGCATTATCAACAATATCCGCTCACCTGTGTTGGCAGAGACAGAAACACCAATCAAGTCAGTCAGTATCCCATCATCAACTGTTAAAAGTTGGCTGGAAGAGTTTTCAGAATGGCGGCATTTTATTTTCGATTTGGTTTCCCGCCGTTTAAGCGAAGTGATTGAGGTGATCGAAGAAGTTGCCTTCCGGAGAATGGACACCCGCGTTGCAGAATGGCTGTTGAAACAGACTCATCAAAACGCCGCAGTCCAAACCACCCATCAGCATATTGCAGAAGAGCTCGGAACAGCTCGAGAGGTTGTCACCCGTATTCTCAAGGATTTTTCTGATCAGGGATTCATTCATCTGAAGCGGGGGGAGATTGTCATTCTCGATGACAAGCTTCTCAGGCTCAAATCAGCACATACTCTTCCTTGTGAACAGGAAGGAAGCAATATCCAGCATAATTCATAAGTGACAAAAATCAATTTTTTTGTGACATTGTCACTGAAACGGATGTCTTTCTGGTTGATCATAATAGAGCTGTCCAGACAGGAGGAGATAATAATGGAAGCAAATGTAGGTGGAATCGATAAAGTCTTGAGAATAGTAATCGGGCTAGCGATCATCGCTTGGGGTGTGATGAACCAGAACTGGTGGGGAGCCATTGGTCTCGTGCCTCTGTTGACAGGTTTATTCAATTTTTGCCCTCTTTATAAGATCCTTGGCATGAATACCTGTAAAACAAGCGATCAAGCTCAGCAGTAATACAGACAGAGGAAACGTTGTAATACCCATTTATGCTTCCTCGGTTTTATCTTAGCTATCGCCGATGGTGGTTCACGATTCTGAAAAATCGTTTCTTTAATCACCTCTAACCTGTGCTAGAATGCGCATCGTTTCGATGGTGGCTACATCAGTCCCTCCGCGACGCGAAGCTGTGAACCCCGTCAGGCCCGGAAGGGAGCAGCGGCAGCAGCGGATGCGGGTGCCGGAGTGTGGCGGGTGTGGCCGCCGCCCTTTTCGAAAATTCTTTATGAATTTACTGAAAAACAGCCCCGCATAAATTACTTCGCGCATTGATCATTGCTTCCTTTATAATAGATCATTATGAGTTATCAGGTTCTCGCCAGAAAATGGCGCCCACGCACTTTTGACGAACTGGTCGGCCAGCGACATGTGTTGCAGGCATTGACTAATGCGCTGGACAGTGAACGTCTGCATCATGCCTATCTATTCACGGGTACCCGCGGAGTGGGCAAAACGACCGTTGCACGAATTTTCGCCAAAAGCCTGAATTGTGAACAAGGTGTCAGCTCCAAACCCTGTGGTCAGTGCAGTTCCTGTACCGAAATCGATGAAGGGCGGTTTGTTGATTTGATTGAAGTGGATGCTGCATCACGAACGGGTGTTGATGATACCCGCGAATTGCTTGATAACGTCCAGTATGCACCGACACGAGGACGCTACAAGGTTTACCTGATCGATGAAGTCCACATGTTCTCGAAAAGCAGCTTCAACGCACTGCTGAAAACGTTGGAAGAACCACCGGCACACATCAAATTTCTCCTGGCCACAACGGATCCCAAGAAAATCCCACCAACGATTCTATCACGCTGCCTTCAATTCAATCTGAAACGAATCACCGTAGAACATATAGAACAGCAACTCAGGAAGATTCTGGAGCAGGAAAAGATCGAGACGGATGACCGCTCGCTGGAGATGATAGCCACCGCTGCCGATGGCAGTTTGCGTGATGCACTGAGTCTTCTCGATCAGGCAATCGCTTTCGGTGGTGGTGTTTTGAGGGCTGATGAAGTCGCCGGAATGCTTGGAACAATCGACAAGGATCAGGTTCTGGGTTTGTTGCAAATACTTGCAGAGAAAAATGCAGCCACCATGCTGGAGAAACTCAATGAGTTGAAAGAGCTTGGACCTGACTATTCAATTATCCTTTCTGAATTACTTGCACTGTTGCAGGCGATCTCGGTGCATCAACTGGTTCCCGAGGCCCGCAAAGAGCATCGTGATCGTGAACGGCTGGAAAAAATTGCAGCCAAGATGACACCGGAAGAGTCTCAATTATTCTATCAGATTGCCTTGACTGGATTGAGGGATCTGTCTTTTCATCCCGATCCGGGAAGTGGATTCGAAATGATCCTGTTACGAATGTTGGCATTCAGAAAGCTCCATGTAGAAGAAGTCATTGATCCTGCTTTGGTAAAAAAAAAGCCATCCAAACGGTCTGATAAAATTGGCCTGTCAGACCAGGAACCCTTTGAGCAATCAAAAGCCGCGGTAGCAAATGTATCGCAATCAACCAGTTTGCGCCCCGGGGATTGGCACGACGTTATTGAGCAACTGAATCTTGACGGTCTCCCTTATCAGCTAGCACTTGGCTGTGTGTTTGAAAAATATGAGGATGGAGAATTTCATTTGTCTTTATCACCTGGCTCCATGCGTACAGCACGTATTGAAGAACAACTCCAGCAAGCACTACGGGATAGGTTCGGTTCTGATCTGAGATTGGTTATTTCAGAAAAGGTCCTGGAAGGGACAGAGACACCTCGGGCCAGACAATCCCGCGAAGAACAGCAGCGGCTGGACGAAGCTCGGCAGGTGATTGAATCTGATCCAGATGTACAGGCCCTATGTGATGCCTTTGATGCAACGATAATTCAAGATAGCATTCGACCTTTAAAAGGAGGAAAGTGATATGAAAGGTGGATTGGGAAATATTATGAAACAGGCGCAGAAAATGCAGGAGAATCTTCAGAAGGTACAGGAAGAGATCGCCAATATGGAAATCCAGGGAGAATCTGGCGCTGGTATGGTCAAGGTAGTTATGACCGGAAAGCATGATGTCAAACGTGTGATCATCGATCCGTCCCTTATGGACGAGGAAAAGGAGATGCTCGAAGACCTGATCGCTGCTGCGGTCAATGATGCCAATCGTCGTGTTGAGGTTGCCACTCAGGAAAAAATGGGAAGTATGACGGCAGGAATGGATCTGCCTGCAGGATTCAAACTTCCATTCTGAGCTGAATAATCCAACGAAGTCACGGTAGAAAAATCTTGTCCAGATATACTCCTCTCATTGATCAACTGATCGAAGCTTTGCGATGTCAACCCGGAATTGGTCCCAAATCTGCACAACGGATTGCCTTTGAGCTGCTGGAGCGAAATCGGGACGGAGCGAGACGACTGGCCGATGCTCTTTATCAGGCGATAGATGGGGTTGGTCATTGTGATCAATGCCGGAACTTCAGTGAAACACCTCTTTGCACGATCTGTTCCAGCGCCAAGCGGAATAACCAAATCCTTTGCATCGTCGAAAATCCTGCCGATGTGGTCTCTATCGAACAAACAGGTTCCTTCTCAGGAATGTATTTTGTGCTTATGGGACATTTGTCGCCATTGGATGGAATAGGACCCGAAGAAATCGGTATCGACAAGCTGGAACATCTCGTTCAACAAAAAGCGATCGAGGAAATTATTCTGGCAACAGGAACCACCTTGGAAGGTGAAGCCACAGCGCACTATATCAGTCAGATTTTTTTAGGTTCAGGCATAACCATCAGCCGCATTGCACATGGTGTCCCACTCGGAGGTGAACTGGATCTGGTGGATGGTGGGACCCTTTCCCATGCCTTAGCTTCCAGACAGAAGATAAGTCACGAGTAACCCTGCAACTATTGTTAAAGTTTTCCCATTGTTTGGTAATTCAGGATATACTTGATGAAGTAAGGGGGGTCTTGTTCCAATTTAACCAGAGTTTATACGGACTAAAGACCTGATGAAATTACTTCTTGTTGAAGACCATCTCTATGTTGCGGAAAGCTTGCAACTTTTACTTGAAAGAACTATGGATTTCGCAGTTGCTTCAGATTGCAACGAAGCTATTCAGCGAATCAAGGAAGATGAGCAATACGATATTGTGATTCTTGATATTGGCTTGCCTGATTGTGAGGGCCATTCACTGCTTCAGTTCTTGCAAACCTATGACTATTTCCCACCGGTATTGGTGATCACAGGTAAAGAGAATGAAATTGACATGGTCAAAAAGGCAAGGGCAATGGGAGCTAAAGGGTTTTATCACAAATCACAGAGTCCCAAATACCTGCTTGAGGCAGTGGATGTCTTGCTTACAGGGGGTGAATACTGGCCGCCGGAGATGATTGTTGAGACACCATCCTCTGACGATCGATTGATCAAACTCGCCAGTCATTTCGGAATCACACCAAGGCAGCTCGAAGTTCTCAGATATCTTGATGAGGATTTGCAAAACAAACAGATTGCCGAAGCGATGCATATCTCTGAGGCTACTGTGAAGTCTCATATCAAGGCGCTCTATAGTGCATTGGGAGCACGTACCAGGAGTGGTTGTGTCAAGACGGCACGCCAGCTTGGACTGATCAAATAGGATCGGGAATCGCCCAACTCGGCAGGCATGATGTCAGGCGGGGGCTTTGATGATATTTTTCTGTTTACTTACAATCAGTTTATCGAGCGTTTCAAAAAGGAGCGCTGGAGAGATCGGCTTGTGCAATACCGGAAAACCTGACTCATCCAGTGCCCTCAGGTTGTCCGGAGCAGTGTCACCAGTGATGATCAGAGCCGGTGCCTTGTAGCGGAGCTGGATCTGCCGGATCACATTGAGACCATTTTCATCATCGGACAGTCGGTGATCGCAGATGATAGCATCGGGTGCGATGTGGTTTGCTTCAAGGGCCTCGAAGGCCTCACTGCTGCTTCTTGCGGTGATCGGTATGATCCCCCGATTCTTGAGCAGTTGAATCATGGCCTGTAGAACCTCGATATCATCATCGATCACCAGCAATGTTTTCCCTTGAAGATCAGCTTCTTGATGGGGTTGTTCCACGGTTGTCGATGTGATCCGGGTTACGTTGTCTATCGGGAGACTGAAACGGAATACTGAACCACGACCTTCCCGTGACTCACAGGTTAATTCTGTTCCCAGAAGTTCTGAGATACGTTGGCAGATCGATAACCCCAGCCCCAATCCTTTTGATCGATCACGTTCAGCGTTTTCCGATTGATAGAATTCAGAGAAGATTTTGTCCTTCTCTTGTGCCGAGATACCAATTCCCGTATCCCAAACTTCAATGACGATATGATCGCCCCGATTGCGAAAACCAAGGAGCACGCCACCGCTATGCGTATAGCGGAAGGCATTGTGTAATAGGTTCCGCAACAACCGTTCCAACAGGGTTTTGTCGGTATAGAGGAATTTATCACTGGGGCGCACACTGAAACGGAGTCCTTTCTCTCTGGCTACCGGGAGGAATTCTGTCAACATCTGCGAAGCAATGGAAGAGAGTGGAAACTGGCGGGGATGAACCTGCACTGCTGAGGCATCCAGTCGTGAAAGATCAAGCAGGGATTCAAGCAGGTTTCCAAGGTTTTCAACACTTCTCTCGAGTCGCAGGAAAAGTAGCTTTCCCTGTGCTGAAGTCAGTTCTTTCTTGAGGCCGTGAACCAGTAGGGAAAGTGCATGTACCGGTTGACGAAGATCATGGTTGGCCGACGCAAGGAAGCGGGTTTTGGCATGATTAGCCGCCTCCGCTTTCTCTTTTTCTTCCTCCAGTTTCTGGATCAGTTCGATATTCTTGTGAGCCAGACGGATGGCATCATGGGCAACTCGGTTGCTTCGGGCGGCCACCTTGAGCTGCATGAGCAGAAAAACCAAAATCAGGAATGCCATCAGATTGCTATGGGGATGCTCATGAACGATCTGTCCCAGCAAGACACCTCCAAGAGAAGGTATAGCAAACGCGTAGAACGCCGGAAGCCAGTAGGTTGTCAGTATCAGGGAACCCACAGAAAACCCGATCACGATCACATAGATCATAACCTCATTGTAGAGTTGATCGGGATCATGGAAACTGAAGGCGGCATAACCCCATAGTGAACCGGAAATAAACGTCGTAATCGAAAGATAAAACCCCCAGCGGGATGCTTCTTCTGGAGGCGGGGATGCTTTCAGGTACTGTCGAATCAGAATTATCCGGCCCATATAGACTGACAGGGTCAAAAAGAGCCAGGTGAAAAGAACGGTATGCTCAATGACATCATAGAATATCCAGCAGATCACAACTGGAAAAAGCATCTGCATCCAGCTGATTTCACTGAGGTTGAGGTAAAAGAAGCGGACCGCATCATCCTTTGCCAAGGTAGATTGGTCAATTTTCCGTGTTGTTCCTGTCATAAGATTTTCTGTAAATATCCCCCAAATGGGGGATTTTCAATCAATAGGAGTTCAGTAGAATTATACCTGTCTGATTTAGAGCGTTAAGAAGAACTTTATCCTCAAACTGTAAATCAGCAAGACTGGCTTACCGTAATCAATACACGGGAAAGCAAGTGTTTCACCCTGTATATCGCATTTGATAATACAGGGTTGAGAGCGAATGGTAGTGTTCTTTCGATGATGAGTAGGAAGAGCATTATTATTGGGACCCGTGACGGTTGAGGCACTGAGCTCTTGCTTTGGTGCACCTCCCTTCCTCATCCGTCATTGGGTCCCATCCTTTTTTATCCCCCCATGTGAAGAAAGTTTCTCCAGATGCTTGATCCGTACCGGTGCCGGAGGATGTGAGTCATGAAAGGCCGAATAAAGTGGGTCTGGCGTCAATGTATTTGCGTTTTCCCGGTAGAGCTTGACCAGTGCCCGGATCAGTTTTTTTGCATCTGAATGTCGCGAAGCGTACTCATCCGCCTCGAATTCGAATTTTCTCGAAGTCCAGGCCATGAGAGGTCCCAGGAAGAAACTGAAGATCGGCGATACCATCAGAAACAGCAGCAGTGCCATGTAGATTGAAGGCTGGGAAACACCGAGACCGTGATAGAACCAGTCTTGTTTCATCAGCCAGCCCAACAGTGCCAGTCCCCCAAGACTGATCACGGACATAAAGGTGACTTGCTTGATGATATGCTTACGCTTGAAATGGCCGAGTTCATGGGCAAGTACTGCCTCAATCTCTTCTGCTTCCAGATCGTCGATCAGCGTGTCATAGAAGACGATGCGTTTGTTCGAGCCAAAACCGGTGAAATAGGCGTTGCCGTGAGAAGAACGGCGGGAACCATCGACGATAAAGATGCCTTTGCTGGAAAAACCATTTCTCTGCAAAAGGTTTTCAATCCGTGATCGTAACTCCTCGTCTGTCAGCGGTTCAAATGTGTTAAAAAGTGGTGCGATGAAGGTCGGGTAGGCCCACATCATAAACAGGGAAAAGCCCATCCACACTGCCCAGACATAGAGCCACCAGTATTCACCCATATTTTCCATTAACCAGAGGACCAGCCACAACAACGGTACACCGATAACCAACATCAGCAGTGCAGATTTGATCAGGTCGGAAAGCCAGGTTCTGAATGTCGTTCGGTTGAAGCCAAACCGTTCTTCGATGACAAAGGTTCGATATAAGGAGGAAGGAATATCCAGGATGGCCATGATCGCAAAAGCCGAGATCATGACTGCAACACCTGTGGAGATGGCAGACCAACCAAAGCCACGCCAGAATCTGTCGAGCAGATCCAAACCGCCACCGACTGTCCAGATCAAGAGAAAGAGGGCCCCCAGGAACAACTCGAATACCCCAAAGCGTTGCAGGGCAATAGTGTAATCGGCTGCTTTTTGATGGGCATCCAGTGGGATAGAATCAAGAAAGGCTGATGGTACCTGTTCCCGGTGAGCAAGAATATGTTTAATATGTCGTCGTGAAAGCCACAGATGTATGCCAATATTAATGGCCATCGCAGCAAAAAAAAGCAGAGTGAAATTATTGATTTCCATAAGTTGTCAAGGAGTACTCCATGAGTGTTTCCGATAAAAACCTGATCTGGATCGATCTCGAAATGACCGGGCTTGATACAGAGCGGGATTATATCATCGAAATTGCAACAATAATCACCGATCAGGATTTGAACATCCTTGCGGAAGGCCCCATGATCGCAATCCATCAACCCGATGATATTTTGGAGGCCATGGATGAATGGAATACCATACAGCACAAGCGTTCAGGACTGACAGCCCGTGTCCGTCAGTCATCCCATACTGTCGAACAAGCGGAAGAGGAAACGCTTGAGTTTGTGGGGCGCTACGTTCCTCAGGGGGTATCGCCCATGTGTGGAAACTCCATCTGTCAAGATCGCCGCTTCATGCATCGGTTGATGCCGAGGTTAGAGAGTTATTTCCACTATCGGCATATCGATGTCAGCACCATAAAGGAGCTGGTGGAACGTTGGGCGCCGGATCTCCCTCGTTACCAAAAAACGGGAAACCACCTGGCGATGGATGACATCAAGGATTCCATCGGGGAACTGAAGCACTATAGAGAGCACGTATTTAAAATCTAATCATGGTACGACTGCCAAGAAATCTATACACCGCAAGCCAGGTTCGTGAACTGGATCGGCAGGCGATTGAAGTGTGCGGTATTCCGGGTCTGGTCCTTATGGAGCGAGCCGGCGCTGCGGCCTTTGAAGTGCTGGAGGCCATCTGGCCCGATGCCTGGCGCATCGTTGTAGTTTGTGGAACGGGTAACAATGGCGGAGATGGTTATGTCGTTGCAAGGTTGGCACAGGAAAATGACAAAAATGTCCGCTTGTTACAGGTTGGTGATCACTCGAAACTTAAAGGTGATGCAAAATCGAGCGCCCTAAAGGCGCATGAAGCTGGCGTTCATTCAGAGCCATTTGCCGCAGACAAGCTTGAACATGCCGATCTCATCATTGATGCCTTGCTTGGAACCGGACTTGATCGGGATGTCACCGGTGACTATCTGGAGGCTGTCAAGGCGATCAACGAGGCTCCAGCGCCCGTACTCGCAATTGATATCCCGTCCGGACTCAATGCTGATACGGGCCGGATCCTGGGTTCCGCAGTTGAAGCCGATGCCACCATCAGCTTCATCGGTCTCAAACAGGGACTGTTGACCGGAGACGGCCCAGCCTGCAGTGGCAGGGTCTGTTTCAACGATCTTGATGTCCCTGATGAAATCTATGATGCTGTTCATGTTTCATCATGCCGTATTGATCTGTTGACCCAGAAACCCTTGTTGGGCAAACGAAAGGCGACCGCGCACAAAGGGGATTTCGGTCATGCCTTGATTGTCGGGGGGGATCAGGGATTTGCCGGTGCTGCCAGAATGGCGGCAGAGGCTGCGGCACGATCTGGTTCTGGACTGACCAGTCTGGCAACCCGCCAACAACATGCCACTCAGATCATCATGACACGGCCTGAGATCATGGCCCATGGTGTTGAAAACTGCGGTGAATTGACCCATTTGCTGAGACGGATCAACGTGGTTGGTATAGGTCCTGGTTTGTGCCAGGGAGAGTGGGGCACGACCATGTTCAGGACCCTTCTCGAGACTTCTTTGCCCTTGGTCGTTGATGCTGATGCTCTGAACCTGATCGCGCAAGAGCCTGTTCAGCGCGAGAACTGGATTCTGACACCACATCCAGGAGAAGCGGCGAGGCTGCTTGGTTGTACGGTCACAGAGGTTCAGTCTGACCGTTTCACTGCGATCAGGGAGTTGCAGAAAAGATACGGAGGTGTTGTCGTACTTAAAGGGGCGGGTACACTGATTCTCTCCGATCAGGGATGTATTTCCCTCTGTGATCAAGGCAACCCCGGCATGGCAACCGGTGGCATGGGTGATGTATTGACCGGTGTAATCACTGGTCTGGTCGCACAGGGTCTGGATTTACTGGATGCAGCTAAGACCGGTGTGTGCATCCATGCGAATGCCGGCGATCTGGCGGTACAACAGGGTGAGAGGGGAATGCTGGCAATGGATCTGATGCCAGCGATCCGGCAACTGGTTAACCCGTGATCGTCTATTTCTCGGCATCAGACAACCAGACGCAGGAGATCGCAGCTCGACTTGCTACGGTTGTCGAAAAGGGTACCGTCATTCATCTGAAAGGAGATCTGGGCGCTGGCAAAACCACCTTTGCCAGAGGGTTCCTGGGTGGATTTGGCTATCAGGGAGCGGTAAAAAGTCCTACGTATAACATCGTTCATTCCTACAATACCAACCAGTTTCCGATCTATCACTTCGATCTCTATCGCCTTTCTGATCCCGAAGAGCTGGAGGCCATGGGGATCCGGGATTATTTTGATAGCGAAGCGATCTGTCTACTTGAATGGCCAGAGAAAGGCAGGGGATTGTTGCCCGAACCGGATCTTTGCGTGAATCTTGATTTCGAACCTGATGGGAGAAAAATCACCATCAATGCCCTTAGTACGGTAGGAGAACATGCCTTGGTGCACTACCAGAAGATTTCTTCGGAAGTCTAAGAAACGGGGGAGAAGTCTGAATTTTTTCATATATTCCTTTGGAGAGAGTACCTCCAGGACTGATCGGTCATAAGAGACTGATCCCTTTTTACTTTTATAAATACCCCATAAAATCATTCAGATAGTAAATAATCATTAAATAGGACTTGTATTTACAACCTTAACTGCTGCATTATTAACACTATTCAGGCAATTTGAGTTTTTGAAAAAGGATAATTCAGGTGGTAAAGAGGGGTTCCATTCAAATATTTTTCCTTTTGATGTGGGTCAGTTTTGCAGGGAAAGCTTTTTCTGCCGAGATCGAAAGACTGCGCGTATGGCCTGCACCCGACAAGACCCGGGTGGTTTTTGATCTGAGTGGCAACGTCGAATATAAAGCGTTTACCGTCGACAACCCTTCCCGTGTCGTCATTGATTTCAAAAATAGCAACGCACAGAAGGAACTTGTACTCCCTGTCAGGAAAAACAGACTACTGAAGCGGGTTCGTTCAGCGAAGAAACAGAACAAGTCCTTTCGTGTCGTGCTTGATCTCAGGAGAAACGTCAAGATCAAAAGTTTTCAGCTTGGGCCGGCGGAGAACAAGGGACATCGCTTGGTGATCGATCTCATTGATCCACGAATGGCACCGCAAGCAGAGCCACAGGTTGCTCAAGGTAAAAAGAAGAAACCAGCAAAGCAGACCGTATCCAAAAAAAAGAAACAGCAAGTGTCTGAACCGATACTACGAGATCTTGTGGTTGCTATCGATGCCGGTCATGGTGGCAAGGATCCTGGTGCCAGTGGAAAAAGGGGAACCCGGGAAAAAGATGTGGTCTTATCTATTGCCAAAAAACTGGCAAGGAAGATCAATAATACACCAGGCATGCGGGCCGTTCTGACGCGGGAAAGGGATATTTTTCTGCCGCTCAGAAAACGAATTGAAATTGCCCGCAGGCACAACGCTGATCTGTTCATTTCACTTCATGCCGATGCGTTCAGAAATCATACTGTTCAGGGATCTTCTGTTTATGTTTTATCTGAACACGGAGCCAGTAGTGAGGCCGCTCGCTGGCTGGCAGAGAAAGAAAATGCCGCCGATTTCATCGGTGGGGTAAAATTGCATACGGAAGACAAGCTGTTGAAGGAAGTCCTAATCGACCTATCACAGAATGCCGTAATGGATGCCAGTACAAATGTCGCCAGAGAAGTGCTCAATGGCCTGCAACGAATCGGGAAGGTGCACAAACCTACCGTACAGCACGCCGGGTTTGTGGTCCTGAAGGCACCGGATATCCCCTCAATTCTGATCGAGACCGCCTTTATTACTAATCCAAAAGAAGAACGCAAGCTGATTAATCCATCACATCAGAAAAAGTTGGTTGATGCCATACACCGGGGAATTACCCGCTATTTTTCTGAATATGCGCCACCGGGTACCCGACTGGCGGCACGCTGAAATCAGTAGATCGAGTTTCAATTACGGTTGCTAAAAATGCGGCCAAAGGCTTCATGTTGAGGTACAATCCCGGCCTGTTCTAATCGGTCACTGGGATAATGAATCATAACACTCCGCCGCACAGGACACGGGTCAAATTTTGTGGTATCACTCGGATCGAAGATGCGTTGCATGCAGCAAGCATTGGCGTGGATGCAATCGGGCTCGTATTTTATGCTAAGAGTCCCCGGCACGTTTCTATCGATCGGGCTCGAGCTATTGCAGAGGTGCTGCCTGCCTTTGTTACTTGTGTTGGTCTGTTTGTCAATGCAGACTACTCTGAAATCAGGGAAATCCTCAATCAGGTGAAGATCGATCTCCTACAGTTCCATGGTGATGAAACGGCTGCGGAATGTGAACAGTATGACCGGCCTTATATCAAGGCTGTCCGCATGTGTGAAGGTCTGGATTTTGTACAGATTACCGAAGCGTATCGCAATGCAAGCGGATTACTGCTGGATACCTGGGAACAGAACAGTTTCGGCGGTACTGGCAAATCCTTTGACTGGTCGATGGTTCCCAATCAGAGCCCTTTACCGATTATACTCGCTGGCGGTCTGAATCCTGATAATATAGAGCAGGCAATTAGAATTACCCAGCCTTATGCAGTCGATGTCAGCGGTGGAATAGAGTCGGCCAAAGGGATTAAGGACAGGGATAAAATGAATGCATTTATAAGAGGTGTGAACAGTGCCACAAGCTAAATCTCAAACGCTGCCGGACGATCGAGGTCATTTCGGTGAATATGGTGGCCGTTTTGTTGCCGAAACCCTGATGGAGGCAGTGACAGAACTCCAGGAAGCCTACGAGAAATACATCGTGGATCCCGAGTTTTTGCAAGATTTCGATAATGATTTGAAATATTATGTCGGCCGGCCGTCGCCCCTGTATTTTGCAGAACGCTGGACCAAGAAAGTTGGCGGGGCAAGGCTTTATCTGAAGCGTGAAGATCTGAATCACACCGGTGCCCACAAGATAAATAATACGATTGGGCAGGCTCTGCTTGCAAAACGCATGGGCAAGAGCAGGATCATTGCGGAAACCGGCGCAGGACAACATGGGGTTGCTACCGCGACGATCGCTGCGCGTTTGGGAATCGAGTGTGTCGTCTACATGGGTTCGGTGGATGTAGAGCGCCAAGCCATGAATGTCTATCGCATGAAACTGCTGGGTGCGAAGGTCGTTGCTGTTGAATCCGGTTCGAAGACACTCAAGGATGCACTCAACGAAGCCATGCGCGACTGGGTAACCAATGTAGACAATACCTTTTACATCATCGGGACCGTTGCCGGGCCGCACCCCTACCCTGCAATGGTCAGGGATTTTCAGGCTATTATTGGCCGCGAGGCAAAAGAACAGTGTCTCGAAGCGGAGGGTCGCTTACCGGATGCCATTGTTGCCTGTGTCGGTGGAGGGTCCAATGCGATCGGTCTGTTCTATCCCTTCATCGATGATGAATCTGTCGCGATCTATGGTGTCGAAGCGGCAGGTGACGGCATTGATACCGGTCGGCATGCCGCCTCATTGTGTGCAGGCAGGCCGGGTGTTTTGCACGGTAATCGCACATATCTAATCGAAGATCCAGATGGTCAAATCATTGAAACACATTCTATCTCCGCAGGTCTCGACTATCCTGGCGTAGGGCCTGAGCATGCTTGGCTAAAAGATACGGGACGGGCAAAATACGTTCCCATTACAGATGAGGAAGCATTGAAAGCCTTCCATGATCTTACCCGTACGGAAGGCATCATCCCTGCGCTGGAGTCCAGTCATGCACTGGCCTATGGTGAGAAGCTGGCAAGGGAAATGGACAAAGACAAGATTGTGATCGTGAATTTATCAGGCCGTGGCGACAAGGACATGCACACTGTTGCTGCCCGGCAAGGAATCAGGTTTTAGTGATGAGTCGAATCAAGCAACGTTTCGAAGAACTGGCGTTGGGTAAGCGTACTGCACTGATCCCGTTTATCACAGCGGGGGATCCACATCCAGATTATACAGTTTCCTGCATGCATGCACTGGTAAAAGGAGGAGCCGATATTCTGGAACTGGGCGTACCCTTTTCTGATCCTATGGCGGATGGCCCTGTGATCCAGCATGCCAGCGAAAGGGCCTTGAAGCATCATGTCTCCTTGACGGATGTCATGAAGATGGTCAAGGAATTCCGTGAGCAGGATCAGACCACACCCGTCATATTGATGGGCTACTGTAATCCGATCGAGATAAAAGGTTACGATGAAGTCGTCACGGCTGCAATCGAATCAGGTGTGGATGGTTTTTTAACTGTTGATCTGCCACCGGAGGAGGCCGAAGATTTCAACCAGCGATTGAAGGCTGCTGGGATTGATCCAGTCTTTCTGATAGCACCGACTTCAACCGATGAAAGGATCGAAGCGATCTGCCGCTCGGCATCGGGTTTTGTCTACTACGTTTCTTTGAAAGGGGTCACCGGCAGCAGTCAGCTGGATACTTCCAGTATTAAGAAGAAGGTTGATCTCATCCGTAAGCATACGGATTTGCCCGTCGGGGTTGGATTTGGAATCAAGGACGGTAAAACGGCAGCAACGGTTGCGCGGGTGAGTGATGCGGTGGTGGTTGGCAGTGCTTTGGTTTCCAGAATGGAAGCACTGCAGGATCAGCCGGATAAAATAAGCGATGAGATACAGGGTTTCATGGCAGAATTACGAGACGCGATCGACGCCGTTGCATGACAGGAGCGCATTATGAACTGGTTTTCAAAATTATTACCTGCAAGTATCCGTACCGAGACCACGACCAAAAAATCGATTCCGGAGGGGCTCTGGACCAGTTGTACTGCCTGCAAGGAAGTCCTCTATCGTGCAGAACTGGAGAGGAATCTTGATGTGTGTCCCAAATGTGGTCATCACATGCGGATCCGTGCACGCAAGCGCCTGGAGAATTTCTTTGATCCGGAATCAAGCACGGAAATCGGTGCCAACGTGCTTCCGGAGGATTTTCTCAAGTTCCGTGACCAGAAGCGCTATCGTGATAGGTTGAATCAGGCACAGAAAAATACCGGCGAAACAGATGCACTGATCGTTATGAAAGGTGAGGTCCACACCCTACCATTGGTTGCCTGTGCCTTTGAATTCGAATTCATCGGCGGCACCATGGGTTCCGTCGTCGGCGAACGCTTTTTCCAGGCGGCAAACACGGCTCTGGAAGATAAGATCCCGTTGGTTTGCTTTTCTGCCAGTGGAGGTGCGCGAATGCAGGAAGCTCTGGTCTCCCTGATGCAGATGGCAAAGACCAGTGCGGTGCTTGCCCGATTGCATGAAGAGAGAATCCCTTATATTTCGGTTATGACCGATCCTACCATGGGTGGCGTCTCTGCAAGCCTTGCCATGCTTGGTGATATCAACATTGCCGAACCCGGCGCCTTGATCGGCTTTGCCGGCCCCCGTGTGATAGAGCAGACCGTAGGGCAGACACTGCCCGAAGGATTTCAGCGCAGTGAATTCCTGCTTGAACACGGTGCCGTCGATATGATCGTGGACCGTCGTGAAATGCGTGACCGGATCGCCCGATTATTGGCGATGCTGACTCATCAACCTATGCAATCTGCTCATCCGTCGATCTGAGCCCATGCGCTTTAACAATCTCGCGGACTGGCTGGCATGGCAGGAAACCCTGCATATCAGTGAAATTGAACTGGGGTTGGAGCGGTGTCAGTCCGTTGCCGACCGCATGGGTCTTGTGCAGCCGGAATACGGCTTTGTCAGCGTATCCGGGACAAATGGCAAGGGATCCAGTGTGGCTATGCTTAGTACTATCATGCGCGAGGCTGGTTACCGGACGGGTGTTTATACTTCTCCACACCTGATTCAGTATAACGAACGAATTTGTATTGACGGAGAGACGGTCACTGATGAACTATTGTGCGAGGCCTTTGAAGTTATCGATCAGGCACGTGGTGAAACTTCGCTCACCTATTTCGAATTTGGTACGCTTGCGGCCTATTATCTGTTCGAGAAGTTGAAAGTGGATTTTGCTGTATTCGAGGTTGGACTGGGAGGCCGTCTGGATGCGGTCAACATGATGGATGCCGATGTGGCACTAGTGACCTCCATTGCACTCGATCATACCGACTGGCTGGGAGAAACGCGTGATGCCATCGCTTTGGAAAAAGCCGGGATCATGCGTGAGGGGTATCCGGCCGTCTGTTCCGATCCGGATGTACCGGAGTCCCTAATCGAATATGCGGCAAAGGAAAACGTGGATCTTTATTTGCTGGGTAGGGATTTTGATTACGAGATCCTGAGAGAGGGATGGAACTGGCACGATCAGAAAGTTACCTATACACAGTTGCCACGCCCACGCCTCCGTGGTGATTTTCAGCTGATGAACGCGGCTGGTGTAATGAAGGTGATCCGTTGCCTTCCAGAAAACTATACCGTCTCGGAAGAACATATCCGGAATGGACTCAAGAAGACTAAGCTGGCTGGGCGCTTTCAAGTGATACCGGGGGAAGTGGAGGTTGTGCTCGATGTTGCACACAATCCACATGCAGCAAAGACGCTGAGCAATTTTCTCAAAAATAATCCGATAAGGGGTAAGAATCATATTCTTATCGGCATGCTCAGAGACAAGGATGCGAGTGGCGTGATCGAAACCGTAAGTCCCTGGGTGGATGACTGGCATGTCGCCGGCCTTGGTGGTTCAAGGGGCACAGGCAGTGAAAAACTGGTTCAACAACTGAAAGCAGCGGGGGTGAAAGAATCAATTTATGCTTATGACTCGGTTGAAGAAGCCTATGGCGCCTTGCATGAAATTGCTGAGCCTGGTGATCGTATTCTGGTGGCGGGATCTTTCCTTACAGTTTCCGCTGTGATGAAGGTTATGGAAGAGGAGCCTTGAACCCACAGCTGAAACAGAGACTCGTAGGAGCAACCGTGCTCGTTGTTCTGGGCATTATTTTCCTGCCCATGATTCTCAATAAACCGGCTCCAGACAAACCCCAGGCGGATATCAGGGATTTTGAACTGACACCAGCTCGGCGACTACGACCGATAAAGCCCGAACCTCCTGCTTCATCCATTCCTGATGAAATCATCTCCAGATATGAACAAAAAGCAATCAATAAAGAAACGCCAAAGGTAGAAACAGCAAAAAAGGAAATTGTGGCAAGTCTGCCTAAAACAGGAAAAGAAAAGCCGCGGAAGAAGCCGGACAAAGAGACAGAGTCAAAAGTAAAAACTGGTGCAGCCAAAGGGCAATGGGTAATCCAGATGGGCAGTTTTTCAAAAAAGGACAATGCGCAACGTCTGGTTCGGGAGATCAAAGGAATGGGATATCCTGGCTATCTCGAAGAGGTAACTACCAACGGCAAGATCATATTCCGTGTCAGGACAGGGCCGTTTGCTTCCAAAACACGGGTAGACGAAATCAAGCAGTTGCTCGATCAGAAGCTTGAATTGAAGACGCTGATTGTGAAATTGCAGTAATGTTTTGCATACGAGTAAAGATTTGAACCTGTTTCCGATTTTCAGCTCTGCATATGGCGATGGGGTGAATGCTCTGATACGATTACATCATTATATAAAAAGAAAAATAATTGACCAAATCGGGAGTCGCTAATGGGTATAATCGATATTGCCATTTTTGGATTGGTTTTTTTGTCCGCACTGATTGGCATTTTCAGAGGGTTTGTCCGAGAAGTTCTGTCGCTCGTTGCGTGGGTTGCAGCATTCTACATCGCTTTCAGGTTTCATGGCGATATTGCTGGGCAGTTAACCATGATCGAAATGGAATCCTTGAGAAAAGGTGCCGCTTTTCTGGCAATCTTTTTTGTTGTTCTGATCATTTTTTCTCTGTTCAATTATGTTGTGGCCAAGCTGGTGGACAGTACCGGCCTTTCTGGCACCGATCGCTTTTTGGGCGTGATCTTTGGCGTCGCACGGGGTGCGGCTATTGTCTTGGTACTGATCATTCTTGCGGGCCTTACACCATTGCCCGAAAGCAAGCCATGGCAAAAGTCGAAACTTATCCCCTATTTCCAGGAGGCAGGTGAATGGGTCAAGGGCTATCTGCCAGAAGATATTGCGAAGCACCTGGATTTTTCCACAGCTGGACAGACAGGAGAAGCTGAGCCAAACGAAATGCGAGCCGATCAAATTAATGGGGCAGATGAGGGTCTATAGGTAGTGTGTGGCATAATTGGAATCGTTGCGAAATCTGAAGTTAACCAGTCTATCTATGATGGGCTGACTGTTCTCCAACATCGCGGGCAGGATGCGGCAGGGATTGCAACCTACAAGAAAGGCAAGTTGAAACTTCGAAAGTCAAATGGACTGGTAGATAATGTCTTTCATACCCGGCATATGCTCCAGTTGCAAGGTAAGATGGGTATTGGCCATGTGAGGTATCCTACAGCCGGATGTTCCTCCATGGCCGAAGCACAACCGTTCTATGTCAATTCACCCTATGGCATCTCACTTGCCCATAATGGCAATCTGACCAATGTCGAGGAACTGAAACGGGATCTGTTCCGCAGCGGTTTGCGGCATATCAATACCGATTCCGATTCAGAAGTTCTGCTGAACGTTTTTGCCGATGAGTTACAGCAGATGGGGAAATTTCGTATCAATGCCGATGATATTTTTGCCGCCATGAAAGGTGTCTTTCGCCGATGCAGGGGTGGTTATGCTGCTGTGGCCATGATCAATGGAGTGGGTATCATTGGTTTTCGTGATCCTCATGGGATACGCCCCGTTGTTTTTGGCAAGCGTGAAACCGGGAAGGGGACTGAATATATCATTGCCTCCGAGAGTGTGGCGATCGATTCACTGGATTTTGAGCTGATCAGGGACATCCGGCCTGGTGAGGCGATCTTTATCGACAAGAAAGGCAATCTGTATACCCATCAGTGCATACCCGATGCCCAACAGAATCCGTGTATTTTTGAATATGTCTATTTTGCCCGACCGGATTCCATTATCGATGGTATTTCTGTAGTCAAGTCGCGGATGCGCATGGGGGAGTTTCTGGCACGGAAAATACAGCGGGAGTGGCCCGATCATGATATTGATGTGGTGATCCCCATTCCCGACACCAGCCGTACAGCAGCGTTGGAAATGGCCCATGAACTGAATGTGAAATACCGTGAAGGCTTTATCAAGAACCGTTATATTCCCAGAACCTTTATCATGCCTGGTCAGAGCAAGCGCAAGAAATCGGTTCGCCAGAAACTGAATGCCATCGATCTGGAGTTTCGAGACAAGAATGTCATGCTGGTTGATGACTCTATCGTGCGCGGGACTACCTCTGGCCAGATCATCCAGATGGCGCGTGATGCCGGCGCAAAAAAGGTCTATTTTGCCTCTGCAGCACCACCGGTTCGCTATCAGAATGTTTATGGGATCGATATGCCAGCTGCGGAGGAGTTGATCGCACACAACAGAACGGAGCAACAAGTATGCGAACTGATCGGCGCAGATCGCCTAATCTATCAGGATCTGGAAGATCTGATTAAATCCTGCAGTATTGGTAATCCTGCGATCTCGGAGTTTGATGTTTCCTGTTTTACGGGAAATTATGTAACCGGCGATATCAGCACAGACTATCTGAATCATTTGGAAAAATCTCGATCCGACAAGGCCAAGCAGAGAAGAAATGCACGCGAAGACGACAATCCTTCGGATGAGATTTCCATGACAGCCTGATTCGTTATAAACTTACCATCTACCTTAACTAACCGCGCCGATTTGATGAAATCAGCTTGCAGGCGCGTTATAAATCTTGCTAAAGCGAATGGCCTGCTTTAGCACCCGCTGATGCGGGTTTTTTTGTTTCTGGCCGGAGAACAGGTCTCATACAATGACGCAGAACAAAGACAACTACAGTTTGCAAACCCTGGCAATCCGTGCCGGCCAGCATCGTACCGTTGAGTCTGAGCACAGCGAACCGATTTTCACCACCTCCAGTTTCGTTTTCAGGAATGCCGCACAGGCTGCCGCAAGATTTGCTGATGAGGAACCCGGAAACATCTACTCGCGCTTTACCAACCCGACTGTTAGAACCTTCGAGGAACGACTTGCGGCACTGGAAGGTGCCGAGCGATGTATTGCCACCTCATCTGGAATGAGTGCCATATTAAGTACCTGCCTTGGTCTGCTCAAACAGGGTGATCACATTGTTTCTTCACGCAGCATTTTCGGCACCACCGTTGGATTGTTCAACAATATTTTGGGTAAATTCGGTATCGAAACCAGTTTCGTCGCTTTGACGGATCTTGCGGCTTGGGAGGCGGCCATACGCGCAGAAACAAAACTGATGTTTCTTGAAACACCTTCTAATCCATTGACAGAAGTGGCAGATATCCAGGCACTCGCTGAATTGGCCCATGCTAATGATTGTCTGTTAGTGGTTGACAATTGTTTTTGTACACCGGTATTGCAGAAACCCCTCGAGTTAGGTGCAGATCTGGTGATCCATTCGGCAACCAAATATCTTGACGGTCAGGGCCGGTGTGTAGGAGGTGCGGTCCTAGGTAAGGAATCGTTGATCGGAGAGTCTGTGTTTGGCATTCTCCGCACGGGTGGAACCACCATGAGCCCCTTCAATGCTTGGGTTTTTTTGAAGGGTTTGGAAACACTCTCGATCAGAATGAAGGCACACTGTGAAAATGCACAGAAACTGGCGGACTGGCTACAGCAACAGTCCTTTGTTCAGCATGTCTATTATCCTGGCCTGAGCGATCATCCACAGCATCAGTTGGCTAGCCGACAGCAGACCGGTTATGGGGGCGTGGTTTCTTTTGAAGTGGTGGGAGGCAAAGAGGCTGCCTGGAAACTGATCGACAACACCTGTATTTTCTCGATCACGGCCAATCTCGGTGATACGAAAAGCACCATCACCCACCCAGGCACCACGACCCACTGGCGACTCACCAAAGCCGAACGGGAACAGGCCGGAATCACGGATGGATTGATCCGGATTTCGGTTGGACTCGAAGATGTAGAAGATTTGAAAAAGGATTTGTCACCAAGCTAGAACAATTGTTTCACGATCAGGAATCATTCTTATTCATTGCATTCAACTGGCGAATCTGTATAGAATCTGAAGTTCGCGGACGCGATTCAATCACATGATGAGGTGCTGCAGCGCACCATCATAGTATTTTTCACTGCGGTGTCAAATAATAATTAACAGCATATCGAACAAGGTCGCCGCGAGACTGAATAAAAATATTAACGAAAACAATAACAGAATGTTTTTGCAAATTTCCTTTTCAACAACCAATAACTTGAGGACATACCATAATGGCCGGACGTAATTTTCTGTATATCCCTGGACCTACCAATGTACCACGTCGTATCCAGAATGCGATGGATATCGAACAGGAGGACATGCGTGCACTTGATCTGCCTGAATTTACCAAACCTCTCTATGAGGATATGAAAAAGGTTTTCAAAACCGAAAATGGCCGTGTCTTCATTTTTCCCTCATCGGGAACCGGCGCATGGGAATCCGCCATTGAGAACACCCTCAGCCCTGGGGACAAGGTCTTGGCTTCACGCCATGGGCAGTTCAGCCATCTTTTCATTGATTGTGCACAACGGCTCGGCATGGATGTGATCGAAGTGGATGTCGAATGGGGTACTGGTGTCCCAGCAGACAAATTTGCCGAAATCCTGGCTGAAGACAAAAACCATGAAATCAAAGCTGTTTTTGCGACCCATAACGAAACAGCAACCGGTGTGATGTCTGATCTCAAAGCCGTTCGTGATGCGATCGATTCATGCAATCACCCCGCACTGTATTTCGTAGATACTGTAAGTGGGCTGGCAGCACTCGATTTCCGTATGGATGAGTGGGGTGTCGACCTGGCAATTGGTGGTTCGCAGAAAGGTCTCATGCTACCAACAGGATTAGGGATTGTCTGTGCCAGCGAAAAGGCTTTGGAGGCTAACAAGACCGCAAAGTGTCCCCGTTGCTTTTTTGCCTGGGAAGATCAAATCGCAACCAATGACTTGGGCTATTTTCCCTATACTCCGCCCATGAATCTGCTGCGCGGACTGCGGGTCGCCATTGATATGCTCTTTGAAGAAGGCCTCGAAAATGTATTTGCACGGCATACACGCTATGCAACTGCGACCCGTAAGGCTGTTGAAGCTTGGGGCCTGACCACGATCGCTCAGGACGGCTGGCAGTCAGATACAGTGACGGCAGTGAAAACACCTGAAGGTTTCGATGGCAATGAAGTCGCACGACATGCGTACCGGAGATACAACCTGTCACTATCAATTACCATTGGTAAGATTATGGGACAGGGGTTCCGTATCGGTCACCTTGGCGACATGAATGAACTCATGTTGTTGACGCCTATTACCGGTGCCGAGATGAGCATGAAGGATTTGGGTTATCCGATTGAGCTTGGTAGCGGTGTTGCTGCGGCTCAGGAATACCTGCGTTCTACAGCTAAAGACCGATTCTAATCGGCAAAGATCAATCACCCGCCCTTCTGGCGGGTGATTTTTATCAAGACTAAAACTTAAGAGGTGAAGCCATGAGTTTTACACAGTACGACCAAGCAACCCCACGTCTTCAGCGCAGTGAACTGGCAGTTCCAGGTTCCAATCCAGGCATGTTTGAAAAAGCAGCTGCTTCAGATGCTGATTATGTCTTCCTGGATTGCGAAGATGCAGTGGTTCCTGACGACAAGGAACAAGCGCGGAAAAACATTATCGAAGCCCTGAATGATATTGACTGGAGTGGCAAGACTATTTCAGTACGTATCAATGGTCTTGACACCCACTATATGTACCGTGATGTGGTCGATATAATTGAACAGGCAGGTGAAAACCTGGATACCATTTTGATTCCGAAGGTTGGTACAGCTGCCGATGTCTATGCAGTCGATATGTTGGTGACCCAAGTTGAAGATGCAATGGGCCTGAAGAAACGAATAGGTCTGGAATGTCTCATTGAAACCGCACTGGGTGGTGCCAATGTAAACGAAATTGCAAAAGCCAGCCCACGTCTAGAAGCGCTTCATTTCGGTGTGGCTGATTATGCAGCCAGTTTGCGGTCACGTACCACGGTTATCGGTGGTCTGAACCCGGATTATGTTTGTAACGGATATCCTATGGATCAGTGGCATGCTGCACAAGTGAATATGTTAACTGCGTGTCGTGCCTATGGCCTACGGGCAATCGATGGTCCATTTGGTGATTTCAGTGATCCAGATGCATATCGGGAAGCTGCACGCCGTGTTGCTGCCTTGGGTTATGAGGGCAAATGGGCAATTCACCCATCACAAATCGAACTGGCAAATGAGATTATGTCTCCACCGGAAGCTGAAGTTACACGGGCGAGACGTATCCTTGAAGCACTTGAAGAAGCGGCTGCTGCTGGCAAGGGTGCAGCCCAGCTCGACGGTAAGATGATCGATATAGCTTCTGAAAAAATGGCTCGTAATGTGATCGCTCAAGCCGATCAGATTGAAGCCAAGTCGAAAAAATAAGATAGAGGAGAGTTACTGTGGAAATCCACGAATATCAAGCAAAAGAAATCCTCCAAGGTTTTGGTGTAGGTATCAATCCCGGAGGCTTGGCGTACAGTCCAGAGCAGGCTGTTTATCGTGCCAAGGAAATTGGTGGTGATGTATGGGCTGTGAAAGCACAGATCCATTCAGGTGCCCGAGGGAAAGCAGGTGGTATCAAAATCTGTAAGACCGATGAGGAGATATGGGATGCCGCTGATGAATTGCTGGGCAAACGACTGGTCACACACCAGACAGGTCCCCAGGGCAAAGTTGTTCACAGGCTTTACATCGAACAGGGTTGTGATATTGCCCGTGAAATCTATCTTGCCTTTGTCCTCGATCGGGCAGCCGAACGTGTCACCGTGGTTGCATCGGCAGAGGGTGGAATGGAGATTGAACAGCTTGCCGTTGAAAAACCGGAATCTATTATCAAAATCCATGTGGAGCCAGCGGTAGGTTTACAGGACTTTCAGGCGCGTGAACTGGCATTTGCACTAGATCTTCCAGCTTCCATGCTGAGCCAAGCGGTCACCACCATCCAGGGCGCCTATCGAGCGATGCGTGATCTTGATGGCACCATGGTTGAGATTAATCCTCTGGTTGTTACTGGCGATAACCGACTGATCGCACTGGATGCGAAAATGTCATTTGATGACAATGCACTGTTCAGACATCCAAAGATTTCTGAACTGCGTGATAAATCACAGGAAGATCCACGTGAGATGCAGGCTGCCGATCGTGGACTGAGCTATGTTGGTTTGGACGGTAACATTGGCTGTATCATCAATGGTGCAGGTCTGGCGATGGCAACCATGGACATGATCAAGCATGCCGGTGGTGAGCCTGCCAACTTCCTCGATATTGGCGGTGGTGCTTCCGCAGAGCGTACTGCCAAGGCTTTCCGCCTGGTACTTGCTGACGATAACGTTGAAACAATCCTGGTGAACATCTTTGCCGGCATCAACCGTTGTGACTGGATTGCCGAAGGCGTTGTTCAGGCCGTACAAAAAATTGATCTGGAAGTACCCCTCATTGTGAGACTCTCAGGTACCAATGTTGAAGAAGGTCGCAAGATCATCAAGGACAGCGGTCTGGACATCATCATGGCTGAAACACTGAAGGAAGCGGCCGATAAAGCGGTCGCAGCCTGGAAAGCTCACACTGGAAAGTAAAAAGAAACGAGGATTACGAAAATGGCAATACTATTAGATGAAAATTCAAAGGTGATCGTTCAGGGGTTCACCGGCCAGATCGGTACTTTCCATGCTGAGGAAATGATCGAATATGGTACAAATGTTGTTGGCGGTGTTACACCGGGCAAAGGTGGTACGACCCATCTTGGGAGACCCGTTTTCAATACGGTAAAAGATGCGGTCAGGGAAACAGGTGCAAATGCAAGTATTATTTTTATCCCACCTCCCTACGCAGCAGACGGCATTATGGAGGCGGCCGATGCCGGTATTAAATTCTGTGTGGCAATTACCGATGGTATTCCTGCTCATGACATGATCCGTGTCAAACGTTACATGCGCCGATACAAAAAAGAGGATCGTATGATCCTTACCGGACCAAACTGTGCGGGGTCAATCAGTCCTGGTAAATGCATGATGGGTATCATGCCGGGACATATCTATATGCCAGGCAACATTGGTGTAGTCGGTCGTTCTGGAACGCTGGGTTATGAAGCAGCATCCCAGATGAAGGAACTGGGTATTGGTATTTCTACCAGTATCGGTATCGGCGGTGATCCAATCAATGGTAGTGCATTCAAGGATCATTTCGAGTTTTTCGAACAGGATCCGGAAACCAAAGTGGTTGTCATGATTGGTGAAATCGGAGGTTCCCAGGAAATCGAAGCTGGACAGTTTGCCAAGGAAAACATGAGCAAACCGGTTGTTGCCTATATTGCAGGACTGACTGCTCCTAAAGGGCGTCGCATGGGCCATGCAGGGGCGATTATTTCAGCAGTTGGTGAAAGTGCTGCAGAGAAAGTGGAATTATTGAAGGAGATGGGCGTTACAATCGTGCCAACGCCCTCAGATTTTGGCACAACTGTGGCAAAAGTACTGGAAAAGGTTTCGTAACTTTTCCAAACGAAAAAAAAGATTTGACCGGCGATCAAGATATGATTCGCCGGTCAGATCAGGTGTATACTCTGAAATTATTATTTGAACGGAAATGCACTCTCCCAGGAGAAAAAAATGAGCAAACCCAAAGTAATCGTGACCCGTCGCTGGCCAGATGCGGTTGAGAACTACATGAAAGAGATTTTTGATGTCCAGCTGAATATTGATGACGTGCCGATGAATATAGAACAGTTACAGGAAGCGTTCCGCACAGCGGATGCTGTTTGCCCTACTGTATCAGATAAAATCTCTGCAGATGTGATGGATGTCGACAATATGAGGGCAAAAATCATTGGGAACTTTGGAGTCGGGTTCAACCATATTGACCTGGATGCTGCGAAAGCCAAGGGTCTGGTTGTCACAAATACTCCTGAAGTTCTAACGGATTGCACTGCCGATCTGGCCATGACATTACTGCTCATGACAGCCCGGCGTACAGGAGAAGGTGAGCGGCATGTCCGCAACAAGGAGTGGACAGGCTGGCGCCCAACACACATGATGGGTACCAAGGTAACAGGCAAGAAATTGGGCCTGATCGGATTTGGCCGTATCGCCCAGGCAATGGCACATAAGGCACATTTTGGTTTTGGAATGAAGATTTACTTTTATGATCCCTATCCACCCAGTGAGGAAGTGATCAACCGGTTTGGCGCCACGCAGTGTGATTCTGTCGAAGAGGTTTTGGGATTGGTCGACTTCGTCTCACTGCATTGTCCCGGTGGGGGTTCCAATACCAATTTGATGAACGCAGAAAGGTTGGGCATGATGAAAGAAAGTGCTATTCTGGTGAACACCGCACGTGGTGATGTTGTCGATGAACCTGCACTGGTTGAAGCCCTCAAAAGCGGTGTCATCAAGGGAGCCGGGCTGGATGTTTTTGCCAATGAACCACAGGTCACCGAAGATCTGTTGACAATGGATAATGTTGTATTGTTGCCTCATTTGGGGAGTGCAACGACTGAAACACGTAATGCGATGGGAATGCGTGTGGTTGAAAACCTGAAAGCTTTCTTTTCTGGCGAACCCCCAAAAGACAGGGTTGTTTAACTGGCCTTAGTGACCCGTTCAGATACGTGGAACATGGCGATAATGCTCTCATATCTGAACGGTTTTTTTACTGTGACACCGTAGGGGTACAGTATGGTTATACAAGAACAATCGATCGCAGAAAGAGTTGCAACCTACGCTAACAAGACGGTCAGTCTTCTCTACAACACCTTACTTGAAGTTCTGGAAAACAGAAAACCCGAAGTTATCCCTTATATTAAAGGCGAAAAAGTCGTTTCTGATGATGAGGAATTGCTTGTAGCCGTTTTGCAGGTACAGGGGATCTGGTTTCAGTTATTGAATATTGCCGAAGAAAATGCAGGCATGCGGCGCCGGCGATTGATTGAAACCGAGCGTGGTGCATCTGAGCTCGCCGGTTCTTTCGCCAGTATTGCCGCTACTGCAAAAAAGGCAGGGATTTCGGCGCTGGAGATTCAGACATTGCTGGATAACGCAAGAATCCGGCCTGTCATTACCGCACATCCCACGGAGGCGAAACGCGTCACGGTTCTGGAGATACATCGTCGTATCTATTTATTATTGATCCAGATTGATAACACACGTTGGACTCCAAGGGAGCGTGAGGGATTTATCAATGATCTTCGTAGTGAAATTGATCTGCTTTGGCTGACAGGTGAGTTGAGGCTGGAAAAGCCCAGTGTTGAACAGGAAGTCGCATGGGGCCTGCATTTCTTCAAGGAATCTCTGTTTGATCGTATACCTGAGCTATTTGAAAAACTCGAGTGGGCTCTGCAACAGTCCTATCCTGATCAGGAATTCAGGATTCCAGCTTTTTTCCAATTCGGATCCTGGATTGGTGGAGATCGCGATGGTAATCCTTTCGTAACGAATCAAGTTACTCGTAAAACCTTGTTCCGATATCGCAGAGCCAGTCTCTACCGCTATCAGGAACGTCTTGTCAATCTCGCCAAAAAGTTGAGCATTGCAAAACATTCTCTGAATGTTCCAAAATTTTTCCAGCGAAAACTTGCAAAAGAATTGCGTGCGTCTGGTCTCTCGAAAGAGATTACCCGAAGGAATCCAGGAGAAGTTTTCCGTCAATTTGCCGCATGTATGCTGCTGAAGCTGGAGAAAACAATTGAGATGGCCGAGCAGGACGACATTCCAGCAAAAGGTGATTATGCCTACCAAACGGCAGACGAAATGATTTCTGATCTCCTTGTTATGGAGAAGGCTTTGCTTGAATCTGACAGTGAGTTGTTGATGAAAGTCATGATTGTTCCGTTCAGGCGGGAGATTGAAGCATTCCGTTTCAAGACGGTCAGTCTCGATCTCAGGGAAAACTCAACCACAACGACATCGACCCTACAAGCAATCTGGTCGGCCATAACTGGTCTGGATATCACCAAATGCCCAGACAAGGATTCGGAAAAATGGAAAAAGTGGATCCTGTCTGAACTTTCCAGGCCTCTTGGCTATGACATTCGTTTCCGGAATCTGCCTCATCAGGCACAGGAGACGATTGAACTGATGCGTCTAATCGCCGAAACCCGCAGTAAAATGGACCATGAAGCGGTGGGTTGTTTTATTCTAAGTATGACTCAGAGTGCGACAGATATCCTGGGCGTTTATCTGCTGGCAAAATACGGAGGGTTATTCAAGGATCCCCGAGGGGTTAGATCCTGCACACTCGCGATTGTCCCCTTATTTGAGACGATCGAAGATCTGCGGTCTGCTCCTGATATCATGCGTGAGCTTTTCTCAATTCCACTGGTCAAGCGATCGATCGCACAGAATGGCGGGTTTCAAGAAGTCATGATCGGATATTCTGACTCGAACAAGGACGGAGGCTATCTTACTTCTAACTGGGAATTAGCACTCGGCCAGAAACGTCTGACTGAGGTCGGAAAAGAGACGGGGATCCCTATTTCGTTCTTCCATGGACGCGGTGGTTCCGTCAGCCGTGGTGGGGCGCCAACTGGACGGGCGATTGCCGCCCAGCCTGCCGGTTCAGTACATGGGCAGCTACGAATAACCGAACAAGGCGAGGTAGTATCATCAAAATATGCAAATCGTGGTACGGCAGAATACAACATGGAACTGCTGGCAGAAAGTGTGATAGCGCATTCATTGTTATCAGAGAAAGAAGAAGCACTTTCTCCCCACCCTGAGTTCGATTCCGCCTTTGCTAAACTATCGGCTGAGTCATACAAGGCTTACCGGACCTTTGTGGAAACACCCGGTATTGTCAGTTATTACGAGGCGGCCAGTCCTGTGGAGGAGCTAACGTTATTGAATATCGGATCCCGGCCTGCTAGGCGATTCGGAGCGAGTTCCCTGTCTGATCTTCGTGCAATCCCATGGGTTTTCGCCTGGACACAAAACCGTCATCTCGTACCGGGATGGTATGGCCTTGGAACGGCACTGGAAAATTATCTCAGCCAGACTGGTACAGAAGGCGCCAAATTATTACGTAACATGTTCGAAGAATCACGCCTGTTCCGGCTCGTGATCGATGAAGCCGAAAAAACCTTGAGTCAGGTTGATATGGAAATTGCCCGTGAATACGCTTCGCTGGTAGATGATGAAGAACTGCGCAATCGGATCTTCTCAAAGATAGAAGATGAATTCGAGCGTACGGTTAAACAGGTATTGAGAATTTCAGGTGGAAAGGAACTGGCAGAACGCTTCCCAAGATTTCGTCGTAAACTGAACCGCCGTCTCCCGGTGATTAACCAGATTGGAAAGGAACAGGTCGTACTGATCAGACAATTCCGTACCTCGAAGAAAACAGGCGCGGAAAAACAAAAAGAATTGATTCCGTTATTGTTATCAATCAACTGTATCGCATCAGGATTGGGTTGGACTGGATAAATAAAAAAGCCTGCTGATGTGCGTCAGCAGGCTGGAATAAAAAAGTACGCAACAGGAGTTACGTACAAGGAATCAGCAATTATATATTGAGGAGGTCATGATGATAATTGCTGTTTGGTGCAAAAAATTTTGAATTCAGCTAAAAGTCACATCATAGACTCTGATAATCTGTTTTAGTTCCATTACTATCTGCAATAGTAAAATTTCAACTAGTGATATACCCTAGTAAAACAATCAACATTGCTGCGACGCAGCAGGATAATATTACTTATCTATTTGCATTTCAATCATAAAACTAGTTAATATATTGTTTCTTGATAAGAAAATAATGTTTTGATGGACAAGTTAACAAGTATGAAGGTCTTTGTACGCGTTGCGAAACTGGGTAGTTTTTCCGCAGCGGCAGAAGATCTGGGTATTTCCAAGGCGATGGCATCGAAACATATCACCGCACTGGAAAATACGTTAGGTGTCCGTTTGCTCAACAGAACAACTCGAAAGATCAGTTTGACCGAGGTTGGATCGGCCTACCGTGAGCGCGTAAAACATATTCTTGCCGAGATCGAAGAGACCGAGATTTCTGTTTCTCAGCTCAATACCGAGCCGAGGGGAACGCTCAAGATGATGGCACCAACATCCTTTGGTGCCTTCCATCTCTCACGAGCTGCAGCCGATTTTATGGAAGAGTATCCAGAGATCAGTGTAGAACTGATTCTAAGTGATCGGGAAGCCGATTTGGCCGAAGAAGGTTTGGATATTGCTGTTCATGTTGGTGAATTGAGTGATTCCAGTTTGATTGCCCGTAGAATTGCTTCAGCACGAATGGTGGTATGCGCTTCTCCTGAATACCTTGAGCGACATGGTGTCCCGCAAGAGCCCGAAGATCTCGTCAATCACAGTTGCCTTTTGTTTACTCCCCGTTTTCCTGCAAATGAATGGTATTTTAGAAAGGATGAGACCGACATCACTGTAAAAGTGTCGGGTTGTATGCGATCCAATGTTGGCGACACACTTCGTGTTGGTGGAATCAAGGGGCTGGGACTCATTCAGCAACCAACCTACATGGTGGGACAGGATATCAAAATGGGAAGGCTACAGGTAGTTCTGGAAGATTATGAGCCGCCGCAAAGACCAATTTATGTGATGTATCTGCATAGGCGCCACCTATCAGCCAAGGTCAGGGCCTTTGTCGATTTTCTAATTGAACGTTTCCAACCGATACCTTACTGGGACGAATGGACTTCCTGAAGAATTTTCATCAGCCTGCTAATCCTTGAGCCCATATTCCGAGTCACGACCAGCCAGAGCAGCAATCACTAGGCCTGCTAGGAACCAGCCAATTAGAACATCTGCTGTCATGACGATGGTATAACTGAGATCGAAGCCCCACCATATCCAGTTGGGAATGTGGCCGATCAAGGCACCAACAAGGCCAATCATGACAACAAAGAATACCCTTGAAAAATAACTCAGTTCAGATGTACATGAGAGCAGGAATACGATCAAGGTGCTGATAACGATGCTGTTTACCAAGGCGTAGATCATCCTGTATTTCATGTTCTGATTCAGAGTGTCTGGCTGGAAGGAAATAAAGGCAGAGGAGCCTCCGGGTGTTCTTTCCTGCAGTTCTTCCGGGTGTGTTACGGAGATAGGAATTTCAGGAGCGATATAGATACCTCCTTTTCCCCCGGTGTTGGCTACAAGACTATCAAGTATCTGTTTTTCACTCTGGAGATGCCTTATGGTTTGATGATGCCATGACAACATGGTCCATGAAACACAGTTCCAGGCAAAAAAGATGATGCCTCCCAGTACGGCAGCAATCAAAACTTTATACATTTCACTATCCCTCCCTTAGATTTTCTAGTATAACCTTTGACCAGAAGCTCAAGAAGATCAATCCATTTAAGCAGATCCAGTGAATCGAAAGGGGGTAATTTCAATGCAAAGGCTCAAGGATAAAATTCGCAATATTCCTGATTTTCCTGAACCTGGAATTCAGTTCAAGGATATAACACCTCTTGTTAAGGACCCGGCAACGTTAAGGCTTGCTGTTCATCAATTAATGTTCCCTTTTCTGGGCGAACATATTACTGCTGTTGCCGGCATGGAAGCTCGAGGGTTTATTTTTGGGAGTCTTGTGGCATGGGATCTTGGTGTGGGTTTTGTCCCACTGAGGAAGCCCGGCAAGCTGCCACATGATGTTGAATCTGCCTCTTATGAACTGGAATATGGATCAAATACACTGGAGATACACAAAGATGCACTAACAAGAGCTGATCGGGTGTTGTTGATAGATGATTTGCTGGCGACAGGGGGTACGGCTGCAGCCAGTTGTGAGCTGGTACAGAAAACCGGTGCGGATATCGTCGGCTGTGCATTTGTGATCGAACTGGATGATCTCGGGGGGAGAGAAAGATTATCAGACTACCGTCTCCATTCCCTCATTCATTATTGATTGTTAGGTGGAAAGAAAAAAGGCCAGAAATTTCCCTGGCCTTTTTTGTTTCTGCTTGGTAAAAACGAGATCAGAACAACCCTGTAATATTGCCCTCGTTGTCAATATCAATGCGCTCTGCTGCAGGAACTTTGGGCAGACCGGGCATGGTCATCATATTACCTGCAATAGCAACGATAAACCCTGCACCATTAGCCAGACGGACTTCACTGATGTGAACGTTGTGACCTGTCGGTGCACCTTTGGCATTAGGATCGGTAGAGAATGACATCTGAGTTTTTGCCATACAGACAGGATAGGAACCGTATTCTTTGTTCCATTCCGTAAGCTGGGCTTTGACTTTTGGATCGAGTGAGATGCTTGCGGCACCGTAAATTTTGGTGGCAATGGCTTCGATCTTTTCTTCAAGTGACATGTTATCTGAATAGACATATTTGTGCTTGCCGGGTTTGTTTTCAACCACATCGACAACCGTATTTGCCAGATCCTCAGCTCCTGCTCCACCTTCGGCCCAATGTTTTGAAACGACTGCCTTCACACCCAATTCTTCACAGCGTTTCATCAGCAGGTCGATTTCTGCATCTGTATCGAAAGTGAAGTGATTGACACAAACAATACAGGGCAGACCATAGTGGTTCTGGATATTATTGATGTGCCGTTCCATATTGACCATACCTTCTCTGAGTGCATCAAGGTTTTCTTGGTTTAGGTCTTCCTTGGTGACTCCACCGTGGAACTTCAATGCCCGAATCGTAGCAACCAGAACTACGGCTGAAGGGTTGAGGCCTGCCATGCGACACTTGATGTCAATGAATTTTTCGGCACCGAGATCGGCACCAAAGCCGGCTTCGGTGATCACATAATCGGCCAATTTCAAGCCGGTTTTGGTTGCTGTGACCGTATTACAGCCATGTGCGATATTTGCGAAAGGCCCACCATGAATGATGGCGATATTGTTTTCAAGTGTTTGTACCAGGTTGGGTTTGATCGCATCTTTCAGCAGTGCGGCCATTGCACCATGGGCCTTGAGATCACGAGCATAGACAGGTGTTTTGTTATCGCGTTTATAACCGATCACAATACGACCAAGTCGTTCTTTCAGGTCGGCACGGCTCGTGGCAAGGCAAAGGATTGCCATGATTTCAGAAGCAACAACAATATCGTAACCATCCTCACGAGGATAGCCATTGGCTGGACCTCCCAAGCCGACAACAATCTTGCGCAGCGCACGATCATTCATATCGACGACACGTTTGTACTGAACTCTTCGGGCATCGATACCCAGCTCATTGCCGTGTGTAATATGGTTGTCAATCATGGCTGCCAGCAGGTTGTGTGCGACGCCAATGGCGTGGAAATCACCGGTGAAATGCAGATTGATGTCTTCCATTGGTACAACTTGTGCATAGCCACCACCTGCGGCGCCACCCTTGACTCCAAAGCAAGGGCCGAGTGAAGGCTCGCGCAGGCACATGATGGTTTTTTTTCCGATACGATTCAGCGCATCGCCGAGACCGACCGTTGTTGTGGTTTTTCCTTCACCAGCTGGCGTCGGGCTGATTGCCGTTACCAATACCAGGTTTCCGTCCTCTTTGTCTTTCAGACTGTCGACATAATCAATGGAAAGCTTGGCCTTGTAATGACCATACGGATCCAGGTGTTCCGCCTCGATGCCGAATTTTTCACCGGCAAGATCGATAATTGGTTTCATATTTGCTTTTTGCGCGATTTCTATATCAGACATGACATTGCTCCTCTCATCATTTTGAGCTATGGCTTTAATTGATTTTATGGACAATTCAAGGACGGCATTATTAATTCGTTATGGCGTACCTTGGGAAATTTTCTAATTCGGAAGTTTGCAAACACTTCGTACTGAACGTGCTATTCTATCCTGAATATCTGTAAATAACTAATTATTTTAAAATACAGAATGGGTATATAGAGAAGGGTTGTATTGAATCTATTGAAAATTTCAGATGATTATACTAATGACGGTAATAACAGGTCTTTGACCCAAATGGGGGATAGAAACGATACTCAAAATTATCAAGGGAAAGTACCAATACCAATACCAATACCAATACCAATACCAATACCTTTCATTACCCTGTTATCTTCTGGCCTCTCTAGAGGTTTTGCGACCAGACCTGCAAGTTTTCAGAAATAGAGACAATAGAATATTAGAAACGGGATAGTGTCCGGTTAATGTATTGAGGATTCGAGAAATGAAAAAAATAGTCACAGTTGTGATCGTGATCATCTCTATTCTTTGGGTGGGCACAACCTGGTTCTCTGCAAATAGAACAGAGGCGATTTTTAATGAAATGATCGCTGAAACGAAGCAAAAAGCGGCTGAAAGTTTTCCTTTCATGGAAATAGAAAGGTTGTCTTTCGAACAGGGGTTCTTGAAGAGTAAGGCAAGAACCAGAATACTGTTGTCCCTGCATCCGGTATTGGTAGGTCAGGATGAGCCGATTGAAGTAATTGTAGATCACACGATCTACAATGGTCCTGTTATGATGACCCCAAAAGGTCTCATGATAGGTGCAAGTTATATTGATACGACACTGGATAAGAAATCTCTCTCTCCTGATCTTCAAGATTTTTTCAACCATGTTTTTAAACGCAAGCAGCCTGTTTCTCATACCACAAAAGTAGGTATGGATGGCCGTCTCGAATTTGAAGTTGAGGTTGCTCCGATTGAGATGGATAAAAAAGCACTTGCAGCACTTTTCCACACAGGAACTCCTTCGGATGAGAATGTAAAGATCACATTGGCAGGGATTTCGGGACATTTTATATCTGATTCGATGGGTACGAAACTGAAGGGCACCTGTAATGTGGGGCCAGCCGAAATTGAAGGTGTCAAAGAAGGGAAAGAATTACAGATATCCATGGCCGCATCGGTAGTAAAAATGGATATTGACAAGCTATACAGAAATGCGCTGCTGGATGGCTCTGTCGAGATAGAAGTGCCTGAAATCGCATTTTCGGAGAAAGGGAATGCGAAGATCAACATGCTTGGGCTGGGGATTAAAACAAAATCTGGACAGAGGGAAGGGGTATACGCCGGGATGGTTGCTTTCGATATCGAAAAACTAAAGGTCGAAAACCCAATATCGACCAGGGAGATCCCTGAATCAAAGATACACTTGGGCTTAGATTTCACGGGTCTAGATCGTCAGGATGTTATGAATTTGGTTGACTCCAGTCAGAAGATACGTACTGAACGACTTAAAATACTTGGATTCAGCGATGCAGATTCTGAACACTTGACAGAGCCATTGATAGCATCAATGGAAGATTATTACAGAACACTGGGTGAAACGGTTAAACAGGGGGTAAGTATCGATACCCGTTTCAAACTGAGCACTGAAAAAGGACATACTCTGTTTAACCTCGATCTGGAGTACATTGGTGCAAGAAAACTGCTCGACCTGGAGACGATTCGTGACCTGATTTCAGCTCTGAAGGGACAGGTCATGATTATCATGGATAAAAGTCTGATTGCCGGAACAGAACTGGAGCAGGCAATTGGAATACCCACTGCAATGGGTTTTGCCATAGACAAAGGGACCACCTATGAGTCTGTCGCAACTCTCGGTAATGGTGAACTGAAAATCAATGATCAACCTATGCCCATTCTTGATATGATGGGAGAGATGGCTGATCAGCCTCTGCCCTGGAAGGGGCTGTAGCTTCAAGCGCGGTTTAGAAAAGCCGTTCTGTAAACTGGTGTTGGACAGTGGTAGAGGGCCTCTAGCAGTTCTGAGGTATCCTGAAACCGATCTTTCGGTCGTTTTGCCATTAGTCGATCGATAATTGGCTGGAATGGCTGCAATAGGACAGGAAGTTGGGGAACCGGATCATTCAGGTGGGCGTAAAAGATTTTCATCAATGTCTCTTCCCGATAGGCTTTCTTCCCGGTCAGCATTTCATAGAACACAGCGCCAAGGCTATATAAATCTGATCGTTGATCAAGTTCTGAATTATTGATCTGCTCCGGGCTCATGTAATAGGGTGAGCCCATAATCATACCCTGCAGGGTCAGGTCAAAGGATTTTCCCATGATCCGTGCAATTCCGAAATCAGACAAGGCCAGTGTTCCATCTTCTCGGATCAGTATGTTGCGTGGTTTGATATCCCGATGAACAATATTGTGACTGTGAACCTCTTCCAGCGCGAACGCAAGTTGCCGTAGATAATTTATGGCCCGAAATGAATCAAGACCTGATGCAATCGGTACAGACAGATTGCCTCCGGGGAAATACTCCATAAGAATGCAAGAAAAGCCGTTACCTTCATAATACCCATAAATTCCGGCAATGTTGGGATGTTCGATAGCCTTGAGGAGTTCGTATTCCAGTTCAAAACGTTTGGCAAGTGCTGTATCGACGGTCTCTTCCTGCTCATAGTCCAGGATTTTGACAACGATCGGTTTTCGCTGTGTAAGTGACTCTGCAAGATAAACAGACGACATACCTGTTTGTGAAATTCTTTTGATTAAACGGTAGTCAGGGATTGAATATGTGCGGTTTATATTCATTTCAAAGGTTGTTGTCACTATTCGGTATGTTTCCGTTCGGAACCCGAACTCCACTTATCATTATCGGCAACAGTGGTAAATTCCTGAAAAGGGATTCTACTGGGCGGCTCAGGTCTCGTGATCTTGAAATAATCACATTCAACACAATATATATAAACCAGCTTGAATTAATTGTGGCAGGAGGTTAATATTCCGCGCCTGACAAGTGCGGGGTGGAGCAGTCTGGCAGCTCGTCGGGCTCATAACCCGAAGGTCGCAGGTTCAAATCCTGCCCCCGCTACCAATAACAATAAAGGCCCCGGGAATCGGGGCTTTTTATTATGTGGAATTTGAGGGATGTATAACGACAGTTCACCACTGCATAAATTGCTCGAATCCAGTATCAGTGGACTTGGATATGAACTGTTGGGCTTTGAGCTCGTCCAGGAGAGTGGCGGGGTTGTCCTCAGAGTCTATATCGATCATGAAGACGGTATCGGTATAAAAGACTGCGAGATTGTTAGCCGGCACATCAGCGGTGTACTGGATGTTGAAGATCTTGTCCGAGGACAATATACACTGGAAGTTTCGTCCCCAGGCCTCGATAGACCATTGTTCAAACCAGAGCATTATGTGAAGTTTGCCGGATCTAAGATCAGGTTAAAACTGAACCGTATGCTTGAAGGACGACGTAAATTCAAGGGAAGATTGCATGGAATGCAGGGACAAGATGTTATTATTGACGTTTCGGGTTCTGGTGCATCAGTAGATGTGGTCAGGATACCTTTTGATTTGATCGAGAAAGGGCGCATCATACCCGAGGATATTTGATGGCCGGTTACGACAGATGAGACGCGGTCATCACAGACAAAATATGACGACAAGAGTGAACTATGAGTAAAGAGATACTGACAGTTGTTGAGATGGTTTCCAATGAAAAGGGAGTCGACAAAGATGTTATTTTCAATGCCTTGGAAACAGCATTGGCGACCGCCACACGGAAGCTGCATGATGAAGATATCGATGTCAGAGTTCATATCGATCGCCAAACAGGTGACTATGAAGCATTCCGGCGCTGGGAAGTCATCGATGGTGATGCACCAGTGATCAATGAAGAGGGTGAAGTCGACGAATTTCTCCCCCAACGCCAGGTTTTTTATGAAGATGTGATAAAAAATCATCCTGAAATCAAAATAGGAGACTATATCGAGGAACCGATTGAAGCTGTTGAGTTCGGACGGATTGCTGCACAGACTGCGAAACAAGTCATTGTGCAGAAAGTACGCGAAGCAGAGCGTGCCCAGGTGGTTGAAGCCTATAAAGATCGTGTTGGAGAACTCATTATGGGTACTGTCAAACGAATCGATCGTGGAAATGTCATTCTCGATCTTGGTGGTAATGCTGAAGCTTTCATTCCAAGGGAAGAAGTTATTCCGAGGGAAGCAATTCGTGTAGGTGATCGGCTGCGTGGTTATCTTAAGGAGGTTCGGTTCGAAAAAAGGGGCCCCCAGCTTTTTGTCAGCCGTACAGCCAATGAACTTTTGATTGAACTTTTCAAGCTGGAAGTACCTGAAATCGGTGAAGGGTTAATTGAAATTCTTGGTGCTGCCCGTGATCCAGGATTGCGTGCCAAGATTGCGGTACGATCAGAAGATCCCAGAACCGATCCTGTTGGAGCGTGTGTTGGCATGCGCGGATCCAGAGTTCAGGCTGTTTCAAATGAACTCGGTGGCGAACGAGTCGATATCATCCTCTGGGATGAGAATCCGGCTCAGTTCGTGATCAATGCCATGGCGCCTGCAGAAGTGGTTTCCATCGTCGTTGATGAAGATACACACAGCATGGAGGTTGCGGTCGTTGAAGACCAGCTATCTCAGGCCATTGGCCGTGGCGGGCAGAATGTCAGGCTTGCGAGCCAACTCACCGGATGGCAGATTAATGTCATGACGGAGTCGGAAGCAGCTGAAAAAAGCGAAGCCGAAGCTCAGAAAATTATCGATCTGTTTACCGGTTTTCTCGATGTGGACGAAGAAATCGCCAGTATTCTCGTGCAAGAAGGATTTACGACGATTGAAGAAGTAGCCTATGTTCCAGAAAGCGAAATGCTTGCGATCGAAGAGTTCGACGAAGGTTTGGTCAAGGAGATCAGGGGACGAGCCAAAGATCTGTTATTGACGCGGGCTATCGCCAATGAAGAAGAGATCGGTAATGCCAAGCCAGCAGAGGATTTACTCAATATGGATGGCATGGACGAACAGCTGGCCCATGTACTGGCGAGCCGTGGCATTGTTACCATGGAAGATCTGGCAGAACAGGCAACGGATGATTTGTTGGATATCGAGGGCATGGATGAAAAGAAGGCGGCCGAACTGATCATGACCGCACGCAAACCCTGGTTTGAAAATGGGGATGAAGACGTACAAGAAAGCTGAACAAGTAAGCTGGCGTACAGTCGATTGTTTAATTAACTGAATGGAATCTTGAGAAGATTCGGAATAAGAAAATGGCAGAAGTAAGTGTTAAAGATTTCGCCGGAGTTGTCGGTGTTCCTGTTGAGCGGTTGTTGAAGCAACTTGAAGAAGCCGGCGTGCCTGCGAAACAGGCAGAAGACGTGATCAGCGATGAAGAAAAAAATACGTTGCTCGCCTACCTCCGTCAGTTGCATGGTAAGGGAAAAGATACGGAAGCCGTTTCCGAGCCAAAAAAGGTGACACTGAAACGCAAGTCTGTCAGTGAAATCAATCTTCCAGGAGTTAGGACAACAACCCGTTCGCGTACAGGTGGAAGAACGGTCAATGTTGAAGTCAGGAAAAAACGAACCTATGTAAAGCGTAGCGTGATCGAAGAGGAAGAACAGAAACGGCTTGAAAAAGAACGCAAGAAACAGGAAGAGATAGAAGCGAAAAGACGGGCCGAAGAAGAGGCAATCCGCCTGAAACAGGAAGAAAAACTGAAGGCAAAAGAAGAGGCCGAAGCGAAGATAAGGGCCGAGGAAGAAGCCCGAAAGAAGGCTGAGGAAGAAGCAAAACTCGCACGCGAAAAGGCGGCGGAAGAAGAACGTATGGCTGCCGAGAAGGCGCGTACTGCAGAGACTAAGAAAGGCCGGGGCAAGGACGAAAAGAAAACCAGGACACGTTACGGGCGCGATGAGCTCCATGTATCAGGTGACAAGGCGGGCCGACGTCGTAGCAAGCCTTCTCGAAGGAGCGCATCCGTTAGTGTCGAAACCAAGCACGGTTTTGAAAAACCCACCGTGGCTAAAGTCATTGACGTGGAAATTCCGGAGAATATCTCGGTGGCAGATCTGGCCAAGAAGATGTCCGTCAAATCAGCCGAAGTACTGAAAGTACTCATGAATCTGGGCACCATGGCTACTATCAATCAGACCCTTGATCAGGATACAGCAACCATCGTGGTTGAGGAAATGGGGCATAATCCCAAGCCGATCAGTGAAAATGCGCTGGAAGAGGAGATCAAGGTTGATACCCAACCCGAAGGTGAACCTGTACCCCGTTCACCGGTTGTGACCATTATGGGACATGTTGATCACGGGAAGACATCGTTGCTGGATTATATACGCAGATCCAAGGTTGCCGCAGGAGAAGCAGGTGGAATCACCCAGCACATTGGCGCCTACCACGTCACAACGAATCATGGGGAAATTACTTTTCTGGATACGCCTGGCCATGCCGCCTTCACAGCGATGCGTGCACGGGGTGCAAACGCAACGGATATTGTCATACTTGTGGTTGCCGCCGATGATGGTGTCATGCCGCAGACGATTGAAGCCGTCCAACATGCCAAGGCTGCAGGAGTACCGCTGATCGTAGCGATCAACAAGATCGACAAGGAAGGTGCCGACCCTGAGCGTGTCAAAAATGAATTAGCTGCACAAGAAGTGATTCCAGAAGAATGGGGTGGTGAAACTCAGTTCATTCCTGTATCTGCACACACCGGGGAGGGTGTGGACGAGCTTCTTGATGCTGTTTTATTGCAGGCTGAACTTCTTGAGCTCAAGGCTCCAGCGGAAGGTAGTGCACGAGGAATCGTGATCGAATCCCGTCTCGAAAAGGGCCGTGGTCCGGTTGCCACCGTGCTGGTCCAGGCCGGTATGCTGAAGAAAGGCGATATTCTGCTAGCCGGTGAGGAATTTGGGCGTGTTCGGGCACTCATCGATGAACATGGACACCAACTGGATAGTGCCGGTCCCTCAATCCCAGTGGAAGTTCTAGGGCTTTCCGGTGTTCCTGTTGCCGGTGATGAAGCAATGGTGGTCAAGGATGAGCGTCGTGCCAGAGAGCTTGCTGAATACCGTGAACACAAGGCCAGAGAAGCCAAGCTGGCTCGTCAACAGGCGGCAAAACTTGATCAAATGTTCTCGAAAATGCAGGAGGGTGAAACGTTCACTGTCAACGTTCTGGTCAAGGCCGATGTCCATGGATCAGTTGAAGCGCTGATTGATGCACTTACCAAATTGAGCACAGATGAAGTCAGAGTCAACGTCGTTGCCAGCGGTGTTGGCGGGATCAATGAGTCCGATGCGACTCTGGCCATGGCCTCGAATGCTGTCATCATTGGCTTCAACGTCCGTGCAGACAATACTGCACGAAAGTTGATTGAGAAGGAAGGTCTGGATCTGAGGTATTATAACGTCATCTATGATGTGATCGATGATGTGAAAGCGGCCATGAGCGGTTTGCTATCACCGGAAGTTCGCGAAGAGATTATCGGCATAGCCGAAGTCAAGGATGTTTTCCGTTCATCCAAGCTTGGTGCAATTGCTGGCTGTATCGTTTCTACCGGTGTGGTTAAACGGCACAGCCCGATTCGTGTGTTGCGTGATAACGTTGTCATCTTCGAGGGCGAACTGGAATCTCTGCGGCGCTACAAAGATGATGTCAATGAAGTCCAGTCAGGGGTCGAATGTGGTATCGGGGTCAAGAACTACAATGATATCAAACCCGGTGATCAAATTGAGGTGTTCGAGCGTACAGAAGTTGCAAGAACGATCTGATAGGCTCTGAATCATGCCAAGAGAATTCAGCCGTGCGCGCAGGATAGAAGAGCAGATCAAGCGAGAGCTCGCTTCCATGATCAGCCGGGAAGTCGATGCTCCCCAACTTGGACTGGTAACCTTTACCGCAGTGAGCGTTACCGCTGATCTTTCATTGGCAAAGGTCTATTTCACACTACTTGGAGCAGAGGTAGATGAACAGACAGGGGAAGCGATTATGAATGAAGCGTCGTCACATCTGAGGTACTGCCTGTCAAAAGTTATGACTATACGTTCTGTGCCTCGGCTTCGTTTCTATTACGACGTTTCCATTGAGCGTGGTAACAAGATGGAAGCCCTTCTTGATGAAATCTCTCGGGAAGAAAATAGTACTGACAGTGACTCGTAACCGTCGCAAGAAAAAAGGCCGCCCAGTCAACGGAATACTCCTGTTAGATAAGCCAGCTGGTCTCAGCAGCAATCAGGCATTGCAGAAAGTCAAGTGGCTGTTCAGGGCGCAAAAGGCGGGGCATACGGGGAATCTGGATCTACCCGCAACGGGATTATTGCCCATCTGTTTTGGTGAAGCCACCAAGATGACTACTTTCTTGCTGGATGCCGACAAAACCTATGTTGCCGATGTCAGGTTGGGTATCAATACAAGTACATTGGATGCCAGCGGTGAGATTGTAAAAACCCGGCCAGTGCCCAGTTATGACAGGAAAGATCTTGAGAAGGTGCTTGAAAGGTTCAGAGGACGGATTATACAGATACCCCCCATGTATTCAGCCTTGAAGCACCAGGGAGAACCGCTTTATAAACTGGCCCGTGAAGGGAAGGAAGTCGAGCGGAAGGAAAGAGTTCAGCAAATCCACCACCTTGAGGCAAGCAATCTCAGTGAAAACGGGTTCACCATTAAAGTGAGTTGCTCAAAAGGCACCTATATTCGTACTCTTGCCGAAGATATTGGTGAGGAACTGGGATGTGGGGCGCACGTACTCACCTTGAGGCGGACTCGTGTGGGTTGTTTCAATATTGACAAGGCTTCCACACTGGATGAAATTGAACAAAAAGACGGTAAAGTCGAGGAACTGGACAGTTTGTTGTTGCCTGTCGATGCTGGTTTGGGATCTCTTCCAGCAGTCGGGCTAGGCGAAGAAACAGCCTTTTATTTCCTCAACGGCCAACGAGTGATGGTGCCGGCGATACCAAGAGAAGGGTTGGTCAGAGTCTATCTGCCAAAAGCGCGTTTTCTGGGAATTGGAGAGGCAACAGGAGATGGTCGAATCGCTCCCAAACGCCTGATCAGCCAGGAAAATTGAAAGATTGATGGTTTTTTGAAATATTCCTTGTCCAATCAATAACTCACAGTTACAATACGCACCCTCAAAAGTGTGTATTAAATGAAAGTGTATGGAGTCCATTAAATGGCGCTAACGGCTGCAGATAAAAGCGAAGTAATCAAAAAATATCAACGTTCCGAGAACGACACGGGTTCACCTGAAGTCCAGATCGCTCTGTTGACGACCCGTATCAAAGATTTGTCCGATCATTTCAAAGAGCACAAGAAGGATAATCACTCCCGCCAGGGGTTACTCAAGATGGTAAATCAGAGGCGTAAGCTGCTGGACTATCTCAGAGGGGTTGATATTGAGCGCTACCGGACATTGATCAACAGTCTGGGACTAAGAAAATAAGATTATCCTGACAGACATTCATCACACTACCCGGGTTTGCCCGGGTAGTGTCGTTCTGAAAGAGGGAATCCTCCAGGATTCCGATAACTAACTCAAAAACAAAGTGGTTTCATAATGGCAGCAATTAAAAGAACATTTCAGTATGGCGATCAGACAATGACCCTGGAAACAGGTGAGATCGCAAGGCAGGCGACGGGCGCAGTCATGGCTAGTCTTGGAGATACGGTCGTTTTCGTTTCCGTTGTTGGTAAAAAAGAGGCCGATCCGACTCGAGACTTTTTTCCTCTGACTGTTGATTATCAAGAAAAAGCCTACGCTGCTGGCAAGATTCCCGGTGGTTTCTTCAAACGGGAAGGTCGCCCAACAGAGAAGGAAACACTGACCAGCCGGCTGATTGATCGGCCACTGCGTCCTCTCTTTCCAAAAGGATTTACCAACGAAGTCCAAATCGTTGCAACCGTAATGTCACTGGATCCTGCAGTCGATCCCGATATCGTTGCACTGATCGGTGCCTCAGCTGCACTTTCGATCTCAGGAATCCCGTTCAATGGCCCGGTTGGAGCAGCCCGTGTAGGTTATAAAAATGGCGAATACATCCTGAATCCGTCATTCAAGCAACTGGATGATTCCGAACTCGATCTGGTTGTCGCAGGGACGAAATCTTCCGTCCTGATGGTTGAATCAGAAGCAAAGCAGCTCTCTGAAGAGGTCATGCTGGGAGCCGTCATGTATGGCCATGAACAGTTTCAAACGGTAGTCGATAATATTACTGCACTGGCAGAAGAAGCGGGCAAGGAACCTTGGGACTGGCAGCCCCTTGAAGAAAACAGGGAACTGCAAGAGAAACTGGCCAGTGATTACGGAGAAAAGATCAAGCAGGCCTATACCATCACAGATAAACTCAAACGTCGCGATGTGCTCTCTGAGATTCGTTCCCAGATCAAGGAAGATTTAGTTGGTGAAGAAGACGATCAGTGGTCTGAATCCGAAGTAATCAGTGCGATTGAAGATCTGGAACATGATATCGTTCGTGGCGCCATTATCAGCGGTGAGAAGCGTATCGATGGGCGGAGTCCTGAAGATATTCGCCCCATCAGTGCTCGTATTGGTCTGCTGCCAAGAACTCATGGATCAGCATTGTTCACTCGTGGAGAGACACAAGCGCTGGTCACCGTTGCTCTTGGAACTCAACGGGATGCCCAGGTCATTGACGCCCTGGAAGGAGAGTACCGGGACAACTTTATGTTGCATTACAATTTCCCTCCCTACTGTGTAGGAGAAACTGGACGTGTCGGTTCTCCAAAACGCCGTGAAATTGGTCATGGTCGTCTTGCCAAGCGAGGGATCAACGGTGTCATGCCCACAATGGAAGAGTTTCCTTACGTCATCCGCGTCGTTTCGGAAATTACCGAGTCCAATGGTTCCAGTTCGATGGCCTCTGTCTGTGGTACCAGTCTTTCCCTGATGGATGCGGGTGTTCCAATCAAGGCCCCTGTTGCCGGCATCGCTATGGGACTGGTCAAGGAAGGTGATGAGTTTGTTGTATTGTCAGACATACTGGGTGACGAAGATCACCTGGGTGATATGGATTTCAAGGTTGCCGGAACTGAAAAGGGTGTCAATGCTCTGCAAATGGATATCAAGATCGACGGTATCACCAAAGAAATCATGGAGGTTGCACTGAAGCAAGCAAAAGCAGGTCGTCTGCACATCCTTGGAGAGATGAACAAAGTTATTGCTGAACCACGGGCGGAGATGTCGAAACATGCTCCAAGGATCATCACTATCAAGATCAATCCTGACAAGATCCGGGATGTGATTGGCAAAGGTGGTGCGACGATTCGTCAGATTACCGAAGAGACTGGGGCATCAATCGATCTTGAGGATGATGGTACCGTGAAAATTGCCTCTGTTGATCACGCTGCCGGTGAAGCCGCTATGAAATGGGTTGAGAAACTGACCGCAGAAGTGGAAGTGGGCTCCGTCTATGAAGGTAATGTGGCCAAGATCATGGACTTTGGTGCCTTCGTCAATATTCTTCCAGGCAAGGATGGATTGGTACATATTTCGCAAATTTCGGATGAACGTGTCGAAAATGTCACGGATAAGTTGAAAGAAGGTGAAACTGTACGAGTCAAGGTTCTGGAAGTGGACAAACAGGGTCGTATCCGACTCAGTATCAAGGCTGTTGAAGAAGGCGAATGATATATATCCGCTTCAGGTAAAATCTGAAAAGGGGGCTGTGTGCCCCCTTTTTTATTGACTTGGGGCTCACGATATACTTCGGTTATGGACGACGAAAGCCTGATGATCAAATATCGGGAGGGTGACGCAAAGGCGTTTGAACGGTTGTACGAGCGTCACAAAGGCCCTCTGTTTCGCTATATCTACCGCCAGACTAACGATTCTTCTGTGGCCGAGGATCTGTTTCAGGAGATCTGGATAAACCTTATTCGCTCTCGTGAACGTTATAGACAAACAGCGAAGTTTTCAACCTATCTGTTCCGGATTGCACATAACCGTTTGATTGATTATTACCGAAGTCAAAAAAATGCCATTCCAGCGTCTTATCAAGATGATCCGGAACTTATACATACGGATAGCCGTGATCAACCCGAACATCAGGCCGTGATAGATGGACAGATTGAGAATCTTCTGGAGTTGGTGCAAAAATTACCCGAAGCCCAGCGTGAAGCCTTCATACTGAAGGAAGAAAGTGGTCTGACGCTGGAGGAGATTGCAGAAGTTACACAGAGCAATCGGGAGACGGTCAAAAGCCGGTTACGATATGCATTCCAAAAGCTTCGCAGCGGTATGAAAGAATAGGATGGATGATGGACCAGAACGATAACAAAGAATTCGAATCCTACCTGAAGGGTGATTCCTGTCTTTCTCGAGCCTATGCACAGCTGGAGAAGCCAGAACCGTCTACGCAAGTAGAGGCGACTATTTTAGAGGAAGCACGACATGCGGTGAGGAAAGATCAGAGAAAGGGCGTTTGGTTTTTTTCTTCCAGGCTTGACTCCCCCTTGGGATTGGCGGCTGTAATTATGTTATGTGTCAGTGTGGTACTTCTCTTGTCTCAGCAGCAAGGTATGGAAGAGGATGTAATTGATTCTGGGTTGGAACACCTCAAAGAAGACAAGCCTTCCAGAGATTCTTCCATTCCATATGCAGAGGCGGAAAAAAATACATTGTTGAGAGAGGGAAAACTGAAAACTGACAGCGGTGACATGACAGAAACAAGAAAAAGAGCCATGTCACCAGCTATTTCGACATCTGTACCTGAACGGCACCGGCAGACAAGCATAATTGCTCCTGAGAATGTGTCTGTGCAAGGGTTTGAAACTGCAAAGGAGATCTCTACAGTAGCGTCTGGGAACGATGCAGTTGCTGACTATTCATCACCTGACAAGCTGGTTTCGGCAATCAGAGAGATGATTGGGAGAGGAAGGTTGGATGATGCAAAAAAGCTTTATCACCGGTTTCTGAAACAGTTCCCTGATCAACCGGTTTCAGAATGGTTTTCTGTTGAGGAAAGAGCATTACTCGGCCGTGAGGATTGAGCTGGGATCCGATCAATGTCCCAGTGCTTCAATCCCCATTCAATGCAGGTTTTGCTCTTCTCATATTGCAGATCCTGTGGCGGATTCTGCCCAAGGAAAACAAGTGCCAGGTAAAGATAATATCCGGGGGATCTCTTCGTATCTAGAGCGAGTGTACCATTCGATTTACTCAGCTTTTGGCCTGTTTCATCGGTTGCGACTGGGAGATGTGTGTATTCCAGTTGTGAATATTCCAGAAGTTTCTGAAGGTAGATTTGCCGCGGCGTCGAATCGAGCAAATCGGCACCACGAACGACTTCCGTAACCCCTTGGCTGGCATCATCTACGACAGTGGCGAGGTGATAGGCCACGAAACCATCAGCACGTTTGATAATGAAGTCACCAGTTTCCGTTTCCAGTATTTGGCCAAATTCCCCTTGGACTTGATCATGAAATTGAATAAGTTGGTCCGTGGTCCGTATGCGCAGAGATCTCGCAGCTCTCTTTGAGGATGGCCCATTACGGCAGGTCCCAGGATACGGAGAACCACTCACCTCCTTTCGGGAACAAGAGCAAGGGTAGATCACGCCTTGCTTGATGAACTGTTCGATGATCTCCTGATAGAAGGAAGTTCGACTGCTCTGATATAGAACCTCACCATCCCAAGTGAGGGAGAAATGCTCGAGTGTACGTAAAATTTCAGCGTCCATGCCAGGAATGGTACGGACAGTATCGAGATCATCGATCCTGATTAACCATTCGCCACCCTTCGATCTGCTATGGAGAAAACTGCCCAGGGCAGCAATCAGGGAACCAAAATGTAAAGGCCCTGAGGGTGTTGGGGCGAAACGGCCAATGACCATGATTATTTCATCAAAGGCATTCGTTAAACCATCAAGAAGGCTGTAGTTCAGGACGGTTGGATACTGTGAGATACCCAACCAGGCATTGCCGCCCTCTCGGGGTTAACCCATCTGTTTTTCCTTTATCTCATCAAGTGTTTTACAGTCGATACAGAGGTCTGCCGTGGGTCGTGCCTCGAGTCTGCGAATTCCAATTTCGACACCACAGACATCACAATAGCCATAATCTCCGGTGTCTATTTTGGCTAAAGAAGAACGGATCTTCTTGATCAGTTTACGTTCTCGGTCACGGGTTCTAAGCTCAAGAGCGAACTCCTCCTCCTGAGTAGCACGATCACTGGGATCAGAAAAGTTGCTGGCATCATTCTGCATATGATCGACTGTACGATCAACTTCTTCCTGCAACTCCTTAAGCCAGGCGAGAAGAATACTTCTGAAATGTTCCAGCTGCTCGGGACTCATGTATTCCTCACTTTTCTTTTCCTGGTATGGTTCAAAGTCATTGAAACCAGAAGTAATGTCAGATCTTTTGGTGGAAGATTTCTTTTTGGGGGAAACGGTTTGTGTACTCACTGTTTTCTTTTTACTAATCCTTTTGTCCGAGGCTCTCTTTTTTGCAGCTACTTTCTTCTTGGATACGGACTTTTTCTTTTCCGCTATGGTTTTTTTCTTGGGGGTGCTTTTCTTTTTACTGACCACCTTTTCCTTTGTGGTAGCAGACTTTTTGCGAGTGGTCACTTTCTTTTTGGAGACAGCTTTCTTTTTCGCCGCAACCTTTTTCTTTGCAACCGCTTTTTTCTTTTGAGCAGCTAATTTCTTTTTCGCTACTACTTTCTTTTTACTGGCAATTTTCTTTTTGCCAATGGTTTTTTTCTTGCTTACGGCCTTCTTTTTTGCGACCTTTTTCTTCGCTACTGCCACCGTAAATTCCTCCTAAACGGAATGAAGCGCGCATTTGTACCAGAATATACCCGTCTGTGCAACGTTGGTAACGTTTTTTATTGGATTGCGGAGAGTTGCTCCTGTTCCCTTGTAAACTGTTCATGCCACATGATGCTTGCACCAGCAACCGCAGCAGGCATGGCAATAAAATTAAGGATTGGAATCAGGGTCATGATCATGACAATGAGTCCGAAACCAAGAACCAGCATGCGTTTGTTTTTCAATATTATTCGTCCCTTAGAGAAGTGGCAACCATGATTGCTCATGGGATAGTCCATATATTCATGCGCCAGCATCCATGCGCTAAACAGAAACCACAGGAATGGTGCCAATAAATTCAGACCGGGTATCAAAAACAGGAGCAACAGTGGAATGGCACGTAAGCCAAAAAACAGCAGTTTTCCAATCTCTGACTGGAGGGAAACGGCAATCTCTTTTGCAATGCTTGAGGGGTTTTGGTTTTTTACCGAATTTTTTCCGGAGAGTCGCATTTCTACCACCTCAGCAAGCATGCTGTTGAAGGGAGCGCCGAGAAGATTGGCAAACAGGGTGAAGGTAGAGAAGATGACAGCCAGGGCAAGTAGGGCAAGAACCGGCCAGATGATGTATTCCAGCCAGGAAAGCCAGTCTGGCAGCCACTGATCAATCAAGTTGTCCAGCCAGCCCGATCCAAACCAGAGTACAGTTGAAAACAGGATGGTGTTGATCAAGAACGGAAAGATTACAAACCGTCTCAGTCTAGGCCTTGTGATCATTTTCAGCCCGGCGACGGCATAGCTGGCCCCTTTGAAGAAGGAACGGCTCATCTCAGGGTAGATTGACCGGTTTAGGTGCTTCCCAGCCGGGTTTACGGTAATCGGAGATAACCTTCGTGTAGATCCCGCCACGTACGTTGAAATTCGCGATCAGTCGCAGAAAACGTGGCTGACAGGCATCCACAAGGTCGTTCACGATTTTGTTGGTAACGGCCTCATGGAATGCGCCCTTATTACGGAAAGACCAGATGTACAGCTTCAGAGCCTTCAGTTCTATACAATGTTGATCGGGCACATAAGCCAGTTCCAAAGTGGCAAAATCAGGCTGACCCGTCTTTGGGCACAGGCAGGTAAACTCTGGAATGGTGA
>Ga0256841_1000334_pt1 | contig 50346 bp, 44 predicted proteins | sample 356308metaG_FD_185971 | JGI IMG/M metagenome (GOLD analysis project Ga0256841, IMG submission 185971) | Hydrothermal vent microbial communities from Mid Atlantic Ridge, Atlantic Ocean - 356-308 | ecosystem: Environmental > Aquatic > Marine > Hydrothermal vents | place: Atlantic Ocean: Mid...
CCCCGAGAGGCGCTTCAGGCCACTTCCGGGCCAAGCTGCGCCGTGGACGGTAATCCAGCCCGGCCCGCGGCCGTTCCCCGCCGCCGGATGAAGATCTTGTAGCATGGAACCGGAGTTCGAGCGTGCTATCATTCCCGGCCCGCACCCACGCGCGAGCCGCACAATCCACCGGCATCTGGCTTGACTTCCTGCTCAGACCATTTCGGTGACAGACTACTCAACCCCAAAATGCCCCTCCCGCGCGCAGCCGCCAGGACCACCCCGAGAGGCGCTTCAGGCCACTTCCGGGCCAAGCTGCGCCGTGGACGGTAATCCAGCCCGGCCCGCGGCCGTTCCCCGCCGCCGGATGAAGATCTTGTAGCATGGAACCGGAGTTCGAGCGTGCTGTCATTCCCGGCCCGCACCCACGCGCGAGCCGCACAATCCACCGGCATCTGGCTTGACTTCCTGCTCAAGGAGTGGTTGCTGCTCGGCTCGGCCCTCGGGCTCGGGGCCTCCAGCGTCTACCTGCGGCGCTTTCCCACCTATTCGGCTGCCGAGTGGGAGGTACTGTTCCTGCTGTGGACTCTGTTCGTCGCCGTCCGCAGCCTCGAGGCAAACGGCATCATCCTCAGGCTGTCGCAGAGTTTCGAGAGGGGCCGCCTGATCCCGCTGAAGCTGGTCGCCGCTACGTTCGTGCTTTCGATGGTGGTGACCAACGACGTCGCCCTCATCGTCGTGGTGCCGCTGACCCTGTCGTTGAATACCGACAGAAAAGACACTCTGGTAATCCTGGAGGCGTTCGCCGCTAACGCAGGCTCGGCCCTCACGCCGGTGGGCAACCCGCAAAACCTGTATATCTATTGGTTCTACGGGCTGGGCGCGCGGGATTTCGTCACCGCGATCGCGCCCTTCTCACTCTGTTTCCTGGCTGTGCTGCTGGTTGCGGCCCTGCTGGTGCGACCTGCCAACGCCGCCGGGGCCGCGGTACAGCCGCCCGTTATCCGCCCCGCTGCCTACGCCGGAGGACCGCTGCTGGCAATCGCCGTTCTCACCATTTTGCGGCTGCTTCCCCTGGCCAGCGCCACGCTCGTTTCGATTTACGCCTCGCTTTTCGACCGTAAGGCGTTGCGCGTCGACTACGGCCTGCTCGGCGCCTTTTTCTGCTTTTTTGGTCTGTCCGAAAACTTGCGGTCGATTCTCGGAACCGAGTTGGAACACGCAGGCCACACCTTCCTTCTCTCAGCGCTGGCAAGCCAGGTGATGAGCAACGTGCCGGCGGCGCTGCTGTTCGCCAAGTTCACCAGCCACTGGAAGGCGCTCCTTTGGGGCGTGAACGTAGGGGGCTTCGGCAGCCTGGTGGCCTCCTTTGCCAATCTGATTTCCTACAAGCTCTACATCAATCACGAGCGCCGTGCGAACATGGCCTCCTTTACGTTGCGGTTCGTCGGTTTCGGGTTCGCAATGCTGCTGGCCGGCATGGGCCTCTACTGGGCAGTGGCGGCCGGCCCGCAATAGGCCAGTGGAAACATGCAGGAACAGGAATTCCAGGGCGGGCTGTTCGACCACCGCCCGCCCAGGCAAGACATGAAAAAGATTCCCGCGGCGCCATCGGCTCTTCAGCAGTCTCGAATCCTTCGTTGCCACGCCCGAACTGGCAATGCTGTGCCGCAAGCGTCCCCGCCCCGAAAGCTAACAAATCCTTTGTGTTCTTTGTGCCCTTCGTGGTTCCCCACACCCCCATCGTCCCTCCGCACCCCGGTGGTTTCGAGTTCTTCGTTACCGTGCCCCGACCTGGACGCCCAAACCCGCCGCACCCCCGGTCCCACGGCAACGCCGCCCTCCAAGCCTTTCTATCCGAACCACTTCGCCCCCGCCCGAAGCCGCTCTCCGCTCCCGCCGTGCTAGAAACGCTACCGGGGAACGATGCCCTCTCGAAGCGTTTCACAATCCGAAACCCGGCCGGCTTCCCGCTCCCGCCTGTCCCCCGCCCACCGCCGGAACCGCCTCCCGGGCTGGCGGCGGCTGCCCGAATCCCATCCGGCCGCGGCGTGCTCGCCCCAGGAAAACCCGAAGGCGGCGCTGCTAGGGAGAAGGGACCGCAGGATCTGCGCACTGGGCGAGCGGCGCTCGATCTTCGCCATTTCTTCACGTATCTTACTGCCCGCGTCAGCGGACGCATCACGTACCCGAGGCGTCACACGTCCCGCTAATCGATTGAAAAACAATCCAGTTCCTCCTTTCAATCTTTTCAGTGAAAAGACGCCCCACGCGTCACGCCACCTGTACGCGTCTGCGGCGGCGTCCGGGCCGGTCCCGGCGCGCTCACCCCGCGCCCTCGCGCAGCGGGTCGGGGATGCGCATGAGATCGCCCACCTCCCGGCCGCCCCGGCGCACCCGCGTGATCGCGTAGACGCCTCCGCCGGCGCCCACGGCGATCGAGTTCACCCACGCCGGCCGCCCGCCGTCCTCGAAGAAGACCGGTCCGTGGTCTTGGTAGCGGCCCGCCGGGATGTCGTAAGTGATCAGATGCAGGTTCTCCTCGCCCTTCGACTCGCCGGCGGCCGTTTCCTTCTTCCCCTCCACGCGCTTGCCGCCGCGATAGACCGGCCCGCCGGTGAGGTAGTAGATGGTCCGCCCGTCCGGCCCCAGGGTGAAGCCCAGATAACCGTAGCTGAACTGGTCGTACATGCCGGAGCGTTTCGAAGCGAGCGACGTCAGCCGTTCCAGCACCTCGACCCGCGGCCTCGCCGGATCGAAGCGGAACAGGTAGCCGGAGTTGCCGTGCACCCCGTAGATCACCTGCTCCGGCTCGTACCAGAAGGCCTGCCGCCAGTTGTAGCCCATGTGCCCGGGCGAGGCCGGGGCCCAGACGCCGAAGTAGTCCTTCCGCAGATCCTCGCCCTCCACGCGCTCGATCGCGTCCCGCTCGTAGCGGTAGCGGAAGATCCAGCCCTCGGAGGTCGTGTAGTAGACCGAGCCGTTCCGCGGGTCCACCACCATAGCCCGGCACAGGGTCCGGTAGCGCGGGCCGCGGACGCTCTCGCCCAGCTCGCTCACCGGCCCGAGGTCGCGCAGCTCGCGCGAGGCGAGGTCGAGGCGAAGGAACCGTCCCCTGGGCCAGGTGATGCCGTAGAACCGGCCGCGGCGGGCGTCCATCGCCATCGTCAGGATGCCCTCGCCGCCGGGATCCACGGCCAGGTCTTCGCAGCCCCCCGTCTTCATGTCATAAGCGAGGAAGTGGCCGCCCGGGTAGGACCGGTAGCCCTGCGGGGGCGGCTCCGGCATCGTCTCCATGCCGTCCACCCGGTAGTAGTAGCCCACGTGGGTGGCGAAGTAGAGCTTGCCCTCGTGCTCGATGAGCGGCACGTGCACCTTGCTCTGGGGAATTGCCTTCAACCCCGCCTCGCCGCAGGCTTCGTTCAGATCGAGCAGGAAGCGGATCTCGTCCGCCGCCGGGTCGTAGCGGTAGAGGCGGCCGCCGTCGTCCAGCGTCTCCGGGCACAAGACGTAATAGATGCAGCCGTCCGAGGCCGCGGCCATGCCGTTGTAGGTGTCGTGGGCGATCGGGAAACCGGAATCGAACACCCGCACGACGAGTCCCCGGGGCCCGCCCGCGGCTTCCCTGTCCCGCATACGTTACGCTTTGACCAGCTCGGCGGCGTGGGCCTGGATCTTGCGGATCGCCTCGGCGATCTGGTCCATGTCCGAGCGCGGCCCCAGCAGCATGTTCTGGGTCAACCACACGGCCTCGGTGCACAGGCGGTCGTTCTCCGGGCAGGCGGTACGCTCCTCCCATTCGGCGAGCTCCCGCTCGGGATAGATCACCCGGTAGCCGCGGGACTGGAGCGTCTCCTTGATGAACGGCTCCTTGTTCAGCGGCGAATAGCCCTTGGAGGCGGGCACGCCCTCGGCGGCCAGCGCCTTAAGGAACTTCGCCCGCGGCAGCCCGGCGAACCGGTCCTTGTCGTAGCGGAACATATACAAATGGTAGGCGTTGCGGGTGCAGCCCTCGTACTCCCGCGCCGGCGCGATGCCGGGGATCTCCCGCAGCAGGCTGGTCAGGTAGGCGCCGTTCTCGCTGCGGCGCCCGGTCTGGGCCTCGAGCCGCTTCATCTGGGCCATGAGCAGGGCGGCCTGGAACTCCGTCATCCGCACGTTGGTTCCCCGGTAGCTGTAGGAGAAGTCGTAGCTGTGCCGCACCTTGCCCCGGCTGTTGTTGTGGAACGTGTAGGCCCGCTCGGCCAGCTCGTCGTCGTCGGTGAGCAGCGCCCCGCCCTCGCCCGAGTTCAGGTTCTTGCTCGCCTGGAAGCTGAAGCAGCCGGTGGTTCCGAACGAGCCCGTCCGGCGGCCCTTCCATTCGGCCATGTGCGCCTGGCAGGAGTCCTCGACTACCGCCAGCTTGTGCTTCCTGGCGATGGCGAGCACCGCATCGACGTCGAAAGTGTTGCCGCCCAGGTGCACCGGCATGATGGCGCGCGTGCGGTCCGTGATAGCGGCTTCGATCTTGCCGGCGTCGATCTGGAAGGTCTCCCGGTCCGTATCCACGAACACCGGCACCGCGTGGCACAGCAGGATCACGTTGACGCAGGCGACGAAGGTGTAGGGCGGCAAGATCACCTCGTCGCCCGGACCGACGCCCAGCGCGCTCAGCGAGGTGAACAGGGCGCTGGTGCCGTTGGCCGTCGCCAGGCAATGCTTGGTGCCGATCAGCTTCGCGTAGGCCGCCTCGAACCGGTCTACCTGTTTGCCGCGCCCGCGGAACCATCGTCCGCTCCACAGCACGGTGTTCAGGGCCTTCTCTTCGCTCGAGTCGAACACCGGCCACGTCGGGAACGGCTGGCTGCGGACGGGCTTGCCGCCGAGCAACGCCGGCTTCTTGCCGCCCACCGTCCCGGCAAACGCCTTCGCCGATGCGCCCAGGGCGGAAACCGCAGTGAGCATGTAGCGCCTACGGGTGAGTTTCTCTGCCATGGCTCAATCGCCTCCTTCGGCGCGCCCGCCTTGACTTTCAGGGGCGCGTCCCCGGTCATCAGCCATCCTGTCCCGCGCGGAGGCGGATGTCAAGCCGGGCAGCCGGGCTCCGGAAGCGGCCGGCGGAGGCCTGTGCCCGGCAGCCCCGCATATTTTGCGCGGCTGAACAGCCGTTTCGCTGCGAATTTGCGCGTCCGGCCCGGCCCCGGACACCGGTCGTGGCGGGTTCGCCGGCCTGGAGGCCAACGTTTTCAACCGGTTGGCTGCGGCGCCGGGCGTCCCGGGCACTGTGGAGCCCGGGTTGCGGTTCTTCGGGGCGGAAGGAGGCAATGGCAATGAAACGAGCGGTCATCACTATTTTCGGCGCCGCGGCGCTACTGCTCGCGGCCCCGGCGTTCCCGCAAGCGGCGGGCACGCCCAATCCGGCGAACGACCAGAGCCAGGCCCGCAAGCGGGACGGCGCCGGTCTGTACCACGACCAGGTCCAGAAGACCGGCCCGATCGGCCAACAGAATCAGCAAGGCAAGAAGGGCCAACAGGGCAATCAGGCCGCCAAGGGCAAGCGGGCCAAGCACGGCCCGGGCGACGGCACGGGCAACATCGACAGCCGCCGCAACGGCCCGAAGGACGGGACGGGCTACGGAGCCCAGTCCGGCAAGCGCGGCGGGCCCATGGACGGCTCGGGTTCGCGCCGGGGCGGTTGGAACTCCCAGACCTGGAACAGCGGCGGGAGCTGGGGCTCGATGGGCCGTGGCGGCATGAGCACCTCAGGCCGCCGCGGGGGAGGAGGCCGGGGCGGACGCCGCTGAGGGTGCGCAACCAGGGCGCGTCCAGCCGCCGGACCGGCCCCCAGATAGCTGCTTTCATCTCCGAGGCCGCCACGGAACGTCGTGGCGGCCCTTACTCTGACGGGGTTCGGCGGCCGCCGCCGCTCGGCAGGCTGCGGGGTCGTTGTGTTATCCTGAATGCGAAGAGAGAAGGATCAAAAAGAGAAGGTAAGACGAGGAGTTCGCGTTACCGAATGCCACTCGCGGCTGAAGACAAACAAAAGATCATCGCCGGCTTCAAGCGCCATCCTAAAGACAGTGGATCTACCGAGGTCCAGGTGGCGATCCTGACGCACCGGATCAAACATCTGACTGAGCACTTCAAGATCCACAAGAAGGACCACCATTCCCGTCGCGGCTTGCTGGCGATGGTGGCCCGGCGCCGCCGGTTGTTGGATTACCTCAAACGGACCGATCCGGAGAGGTACAAGAATCTAATCCAAAGCCTGGGCATTCGTCGCTAGAGCGAGCTCTTGCGTGTCCGCGCGGCCCGGCGCCGCGCAGCGCCGTCCTGCCGCACGAGTAGCGTTGGACGTCGATACGTACGATCTTGTCACTGACGACCGTCCCGCGGAGGGACGGCGCCACCTGCAACCACGGGCTCTGACCTCCTCGCCCAACCTTATTTACTCCCTCTCTGATCACACCGAACTAGCTGCCCAACGGCCGGTTTCGAACCGTCAGCGCCGCCCCCACCGGGCGGTGGTTCCCATCCGGCGGACGGCAGATGGAGGGATAGCACATGCTGCACACAACAGAAATTGATTTGTATGGTCAGACCCTGACCCTGGAAACAGGAAAGATGGGCAAACAGGCCGACGGCGCCGTCCTGGTGCGCTGCGGCGACAATGTAGTGTTCGTTTCGGCCTGCGCCAACGACGAGCCTAGACAGGGTATCAGTTTCTTTCCGCTGACCGTAGACTACCGCGAATACACTTACGCCGCCGGACGTTTCCCCGGCGGTTTCATCAAACGCGAAGGCCGGCCTACCGAGAAAGAAGTTCTCACCTGCCGGCTCATGGACCGGCCGATCCGGCCGCTCTTCCCCGAGGGATTCCAGTGCGAGACGCAGATCATCGCGTTCGTGCTTTCGGCCGACCCGACACGGGACCCGGCCCCGCTGGCGATCGTCGGCGCCGCCGCCGCCTTGGCCATCTCCGACATCCCGTTCCACCACATCCTGGGGGCGGTGACGGTCTCGCTGCTCGACGGCAAGATGGTCGTCAACCCGACTTATGAGCAATCGAAGAACTCGCTGCTCACGATCACGGTCGCCGGGACCCGCGAAGGGATCGTCATGGTCGAAGCCGCCGGCAACCAGGCCGACGAGGCCGACGTCGTGCGGGCCATCGAATTCGGCCACGAGGCTTGCCAGAAGGTCATCGACGGCATCGAGGAGCTGGTCAGCAAGGCCGGCAAGCCGAAGCGCGAGGTCACACCGCCCCAGATCAACCAGGAGCTCTACGACCAGATCGCCGCCAAGTGGCGCGACGAGCTCACGGACGCCTTGGACACCAGCAAGTACTCCAAGCTCGAAAGCTACAAGCGGGTCGATGCCCTGAAGAAGAAGGTGCTCGAAGAGTTCGCCGACGACGAGGAGAAGCAGGCCGAGGCCGGCGCCCTCTATGACCGGTTGAAAGAGCGGATCTTCCGCGATCAGATGCTCAAGCAGCGCCGCCGTCCCGACGGCCGGGAGTTCAGCCAGATCCGGCCGCTGGAGATCGAAGTCGGCCTGCTGCCGCGGACGCACGGCTCGGCCCTGTTCACCCGGGGCGAGACCCAGGCGCTGGTGACCACGACGCTGGGCACCAAGGAAGACGAGCAGCGGATCGAGCTGCTCGATCCGGAGGAGACCTCGAAGCGCTTCATGCTCCACTACAACTTCCCGCCGTTCAGCGTCGGCGAGGTCGCCTTCCTGCGCGGCGCCAGCCGCCGGGAGATCGGCCACGGGGCGCTGGCCGAGCGGGCGCTGCTGCCGGTGATCCCGGACGAGAAAGACTTCCCCTACACGCTGCGGGTGGTGAGCGACATCCTGGAGTCGAACGGCTCCAGCTCGATGGCCACCGTGTGTGGCGCGACGCTGTCACTGATGGACGCCGGTGTGCCGATCTCGTCGCCGGTGGCGGGCATCGCCATGGGCCTGGTGATGGAGGGCGACGACTACGCCATCCTCACCGACATCGCCGGGGCCGAGGACCACTACGGCGACATGGACTTCAAGGTAGCCGGCACCCGCAAGGGCATCACCGCCCTGCAGATGGATATCAAGATCCCCAAGGTCTCCGCAAAGCTGATGGCCGAAGCGCTGGCCCAGGCCCGCGAAGCCCGGATGTTCCTGCTGGACAAGATGGCGGAGGTGATCGACAAGCCGCGGCCCGAACTGTCGCCGTACGCACCGCGGATCTTCACCACGACGATTCCGAGCGAGAAGATCCGCGACCTGATCGGGCCGGGCGGCAAGGTGATCCGCGGCATCACGGATTCGACCGGCGTCAAGATCGACGTCGAGGACGACGGTACGGTGAAGATCTTCGCCACCGACGGCGCCTCGGCCGAGAAGGCCCTGCAAATGATCAACGAGATCTGCGCCGTGGCCGAGGTGGGCAAGACCTACTTGGGCCGGGTGGTCCGCATCGTCGATTTCGGCGCTTTCGTCGAGATCCTGCCGGGTACCGACGGGTTGCTCCACATCAGCGAGATCGCCGAGAATCGTGTCCGCAACGTCCGGGACGAGTTGAAGGAAGGCGACCAGATCCTGGTGAAGGTGCTGGCGCTCGACGGCAACAAGATCAAGCTGAGCCGCAAGGCGGTGCTGCGCGAGCAGCGCCAGAAGCTGCGTTCGCGCCGCTAGCGGGCGTTCCGGCGCCGAAGATACCCCCAGGCGGGCCCTCGAGTAGGGTCCGCCTTTTCTGTTCCAGCCGGGCCGGCGGACTTTCGAGGCGGCGCCGCCGTTACAATGAGACTTTACCCGCGCCCGCGGCCCGGGCCTGAGAGGTGACGATGATGCAGAAGAAGCTCCTATTGCTGTCGATTCCGCTAGCGTTGATGATGACCGCGCCGCCGCCCGCTCACGCGGCGGACCGCCCGGTGGTGAAGCTCTGGCCGAACGGCGCCCCCGGCGAGACCGGAGCGTTCGGCCCGGAGCGCGAGGTGGAGGGCAAGCCCGGGGCCCGCAAGGTGATCCGGCTCACCGGCGTCAGCGAGCCGACGCTTACCCTCTATCGCGCCCCGGCTGACAAGGCCACCGGCACAGGAGTCCTGATCGCTCCCGGCGGCGGTTACTACATCCTGGCCTGGGATCTCGAAGGCGCCGAGGTCGCCGAATGGCTGAACTCGATCGGCGTGACAGCGGTGATCCTCAAATACCGGGTGCCGCGGCGGGACAAGGAGAATCCCCACCGAGCGCCGCTCCAGGACGCCCAGCGGGCCATGCGGCTGGTGCGGCAGCACGCCGCCGAGTGGGGCCTGGCCCCCGACCGGATCGGGATGCTCGGCTTCTCGGCCGGCGGCCATTTGACGGTGATGGCCGGAACACACTGGGACGAACAGACCTATGAGCCGGTCGATGAGGCCGACAAGCTGAGTTGCCGGCCGGACTTTCTGATCCCCATCTACCCGGCCTACCTCGGCGACAAAGACGATCCCTGGCGGCTGAGCCCGTTGGTGCGGGTCAATGAGCAGACGCCGCCGGTGTTCATCACCGTGACCTACGACGACAAGCTCCGGGGCGCCCAGGCGGCGCTGCTGCTGGTAGAGCTGAAGAAGCACGACGTGCCGGCGGAGCTGCACGTCTTCCTGAAAGGCGGCCACGGCTACGGGCTGCGCCCGTCCAAAGACCCCGTCTCCCAGTGGCCCAAACTCTGCGAGCAGTGGATGCGGGCGATGGGCCTGCTCGAGCGCCGCTGAGACCGCTGCGCCCACCACTCCGCTTAGCGATACAATTCATGGACGGCCGCCGCGCGCGGCGTTGGTTGACCGAGGTGACCAGCCATGGAAGAAGCAAAATCCGGTGATAGAAGTGAATCTGCATCCCGGCGCGAGTTCCTGAAACGCTCGGGAGGTACATTGTCGGCCGTGGGCCTGGGGTTGCTGAGCCGGACGCCGGGCTATGCCGCCGCCTCGGACACGATCCGCGTAGGCGTCGTCGGCTGCGGCGGCCGCGGTACCGCCGCAGCGATCAACGCCATGAACGCCGACGCCGGCGTCCGGATCGTCGCCATGGCCGACATGCTGAGGGACCGCATGGAAGAGAGCCGGGCGAAGATGAAGGTGAAGCATCCCGACAAGGTCGCCGTCAAGGACGACCACATGTTCACCGGCTTCGACGCCTACAAGCACGTCATCGAGCTGGCCGACGTGGTGATCATCGCCAACGCCGCCAAGTTCCACCCGCTGCATCTGATGGCCGCCGTCGAGGCGGGCAAGCATGTCTTCGTAGAGAAGCCCCACGCGATCGACCCGGCGGGAGTGAAACGGGTCCGGGCGGCCTGCGATCTGGCGCGGAAGAAGGGCCTGTCGGTGGTCTCCGGCCTGCAGAGTCGCTACCACACCGGGTATCAAGAAACCCTGGCGAAGGTGCACGAGGGCGCCATCGGCGAGATCGTCACCATCCAGGAGACCTGGCTGCGGCCGCCCTACGTGCTGCGCAAGCGGCGGCCGGGCATGTCCGAAGTAGAGCACCAGGCCGCCAACCAGTACCACTTCCACTGGCTCTCGGGCGACGACGTTCCGCAGACGCTCATCCACAACCTGGACCGCTCCCGGTGGGCGTTGCGCGAAGCGACGCCGGTGAAGGCCTGGGGCATGGGCGGCCGCTCGACGCTCCACGGCGAGATCTACGGCGACGTCTTCGACCACCATGCCGTCGTCTACGAGTTCGCCGGCGGCGTCCGCGTTTACGCCTACTGCCGCACCATCGACAACTGCTACAACGAGAACTCGAGCCTGATATTCGGAACCAAGGGCCGCTGCGACCTGCGCCGGCTCCGCATCACCGGCGAGACCAACTGGGAGAGCCCCCAGGAGAAGAGCAAGCGCAATGCTTACGATCTGGAGCACGTGGCCCTTTTCCAGGGCATCCGGGCGGGCAAGCCGGTGAACAACGGCGACTACATGGCCGACAGCACGTTGATGGCGGTGATGGGCCAGCTCGCCTGCTACTCGGGCAAGGAGATCACCTGGGAGCAGGCCGCGGGATCGGACTTCTACTATCCGCCGAGGCCGGAGGAGTGCTCCCTCGAGATGGAGCCGCCCGTCAAGCCGGGGCCGGGCGGCATCTACCCCGTGGCTTTCACGCCGGGCGTCTCCAAGATCGAGCTATGAAACGAGGCCGGCGGGCGCGGAATCACCGCAGCTTGTAGGCGACGAGCATCCCGTCGTGCTTCTCGAGCGATGCCCGGATGACGACGCTCTCGTAGTCGGGGCTGTTCTGGACATAATCCAGGAAGTCGCGCATCGGCTCGGCGAAGCGGATGACGTTGTCGGCGACGACGACGGCGCCGGGTTTGAGCTTCGGTTCGAGGAGCTTCAGATACTGAAAATACTGGCTCTTGGCGGCATCGATGAAAACGAAGTCGAACTCTCCCTCGAGCTTGGGCAACGTCTCGAGGGCATCGCCTTCGACCACGGTGACGACCTTCTCCAGCCCCACCTTCTTCAGATTCTCGCGAGCTTCGGCCGCCCGCCGGGGGTTGATCTCGAGCGTATAGAGATGCCCGCCCGTCCGTTCGAAGCCGATGCCCATATTGATGGCGCCGAAGCCGCGCTCGGTGCCGACTTCGACGCCGCGCTGCGCGTTGCGGGATTGAACGAGGATCCTCAGCAGCATGGCGTCGCCGGGAGTCGTGGCCATCCCCGTGCGGTGAAACTGCTCGATGAATTTCTTGCGGAACTCAGCGCTCGTCCGGTTCGGGTTCTGGCCAGTGAGACTGGAACCGCAGGCGATGATGCCCGCTGCCAGTGCCGCCACCTTCCACGCGTTGGGTGTTCTCATGGTGAATCTCCCTCTCGTCGAGTTTGCTGAATTCGAGGTTCCTACGCCCAGCGCCGCGGATGAGCTGCCGAGGCCCGAGCTCACGGCTCGAGCAACAGTTTGCCGGAGGTCTGGCGTCCCTCGAGGTCGCGGTGGGCCTGGGCGGCCTCACTCAAAGGATAGACGCGATGGATGCGGATCTTCAAATCGCCGCTCTCAATCCAGCCGAGCACGGCTTCGGCGCGAGTGAGCAGTTCCTCGCGATTCGTGCAGTAGTGGAACAGCGTGGGCCGGGTCAGGAACAGCGAGCCCTTCTGGCTCAGCAGCAGCGGCCTGAACTCGGGCACCGGCCCGCTGGCGTTGCCGAAGGTGACCATCATCCCCCGGGGGCGAAGCGAGTTGAGGGACCCCTCCCAGGTGGCGGCGCCGACCGAATCGTAGACGACATCGACGCCGCGGCCGTCCGTGATCCGCTTGACCTCGGCGACGAAGTCCTGCTCGGTGTAGACGATCACCTCGTCGGCGCCCGCCTCGCGCGCCCGCCGAGCTTTCTCGAGCGTACCGGCGGTGCCGATCACCCGGGCGCCCCGCAGCTTCGCCATCTGCACGATGAGTAGCCCCGTGCCGCCGGCGGCGGCGTGGACCAGGCAGGTGTGGCCCGGCTCGAGCGGGAATGTGGAGTGGGTGAGGTAGTGGGCGGTCATCCCTTGCAGCATGGCGGCGGCGGCAGTGCGGAAGTCTACGCTGTCGGGCAACTTGACCACCTGCCAGGCAGGAACGGCGGCGAACTCGGCGTACGCCCCGCGGGACATGCCATAGGCGACGCGGTCGCCGAGGGTAAAGCCCTCCACGCCGGGACCCAAGGACTCGATGGTGCCGGCCGCCTCCATGCCGGGGGTGAACGGAGGTTCCGCCGGATAGAGTCCGCTGCGGTGGTAGGTGTCGATATAGTTGACGCCGATGGAGGCGATCTTGACGAGAACCTCGCCGCGCCCCGGCTGGGGAACAGGAACGTCCTTCAGGGCGAGCCGCTCGGGCCCGCCGTGCTGTTCAACGAGGATTGCTTTCATAGGGGAACCTCATCCAGGATACCCGAAGCGGGCCGGCCCGACGCTCATCAGCAGCCGCGGTCCGGCGTGGGGGGCCGAAAGCCGAAGAGATCCCGGGCCAGCGCCCTGGCGTGCACCCAGCAGGTGAAACCCGCCAGGTAGGCGAGGACGAAGGGGAACGAGACCAGGCCGGCGGCGGTCCGCACCACTCCGGCGCCGCTGAGGCCGGCCCGATAGGCGACGAAAGCCCGGATGGTGCGCCAATTGGACCAGTCGCACCAAAAGAAGTCGGCGTTCTCGTTGACGATCAGGACCTTGGCGGGGAGCAGGGCGGCCAGCGCCCACTTCCACCTGGTCATCAGCGGCTCGCCGGTGCAAAGGATGACAAGCACGCCGTAGCGCCCGGCGCGCAGCTCGGAGAGCAGACGCCTGCGGCCCGCACGGCCCCGGTGTTCGGCGACGTTCCAGAGGCGGCTTTGCGAAGAGAGCGGCCGCGGCCGGCCGGGAAAACAAGTCACCACGTCCAGGCGGCCGGCGCGCGGCTCCATTCGGCGGAACCGCTCGACAAAGGCTTCGGTTACGCGGCGGGAGCCGCTTTCGACGAGCAGGATCCGGTCCAAGTGAGGAACGCGGCGCCGGAAGAAGTAGCGCATCGACCTATCGGGGCTCCCTCAGCGCAGCCGCATGGAGGCTGAAGTGGGAAGGCCGCCCTAGACGCCCCAGCAATAGTCCTCGACGGCCTTCTCGATCGATTCGTCCTTCTCCATCAGGCGCATCAGCTCGAGCCGGATCGCGTCCACCAGGGCGAACCAGCTCGCCTCGATGACATTCTCGGAAACGCCCACCGTGGCCCAGCTCCGCTGGCTGTCCCGCCATTCGACCAGCACCCGCACCTTCGCCGCGGTGCCTTTGCGGGAATCCAGCACCCGGACCTTGTAGTCGGTGAGCTTCACCCGGGCGATTTCTGGGTATAGCGACGAGAGGCACTGCCGCAAGCAGAGGTCCAGAGCGTTCACCGGGCCGTGGCCCGTGGCGGTAGCCGAGTGGACGCCGTCCTTCGCCTTCAAGGTGACGGTGGCGGTGGAATGGGAATGGCGGTTGCCTTTTGTGGTAACCTCGTAGCCCATCACCTCGAAGAGCTGCACGCCGGGATTGAGGGCTTCGCGCACCAGCAGCTCGAAGGTGCCCTCGGCGGCCTCCAACTCGTAGCCGAGGAACTCCAGGTGCTTGATCCGCTCGAGAAGCTCGCGGCGCGCGTCGTCGGTGAGCTTGTCAGCGAGTCCGTGTTCGTTCAGCTTATAAACGATGTTGCTCCGGCCGGCCAAGTCGCTGACCAGCACGCGCTGGCGGTTGCCGACGAGCTCCGGACGGATGTGCTCGTAGGTGGCCGCGTCCTTCAAGACAGCGTTGACGTGCACGCCTCCCTTATGGGCGAAGGCACTGTGGCCGACGTAAGGCTGGTTGTTGGGTAACGACAGGTTGGCCAGCTCGGCGACGAAGCGGGCCACGGACGTCAGGTGGGCCAGTCTCTCCCGGCCGATCGTCTCGTAGCCGAGTTTCAACTCCAGGTTCGGCAAAACCGAGCAGAGATTGGCGTTGCCGCAGCGTTCCCCGTAGCCGTTGATACAGCCCTGCACATGGGTGGCGCCGCTTTCGACAGCCACGATCGTGTTGGCGACGGCCACATCCGAATCGTTGTGGGTGTGGATGCCGATGGTGATTCCAGAAAACCGTTTCACCACCTCCGCGGTCACCTCGGCGACCCGGGACGGCAGGTTTCCGCCATTGGTGTCGCAAAGACAGAGAACGTCGGCCCCGGCTTCGGCGGCGGCTTCAAGCGTCCGCAGAGCGAAGTCGGGACTCGAGTTGTAGCCGTCGAAGAAATGCTCGGCGTCGTAGATCACTTCCTTGCCGTGATCCTTCATGAACTTCACGGTTTCGGTGATGAGCTGGAGGTTCTGCTCCTCGGTGATCTTGAGCGCCCGCTCGGTGTGCAGGTTCCAGCTCTTGCCGAAGATGGAGATCGCCGGGGTCCCGGCCTCGACGAGAGCCAGGATACTGGGGTCCCGGTCCACCGCGTGGCGGGCGAGGCGGGTGGCCCCGAAGGCGACGATCCGCGCGTGTTTCAGCTTCAAGGCCCGGGCCCGGGCGAAAAACTCCTTGTCGCGCGGGTTCGAGCCCGGCCAGCCGCCCTCGATATAGTCAATCCCCAGCTCGTCCAGCTTCTGAGCGATAACGAGCTTGTCCTCGACGGTGAAGTTCACCGATTCGCCCTGCGTGCCGTCGCGCAAGGTGGTGTCGAAGGTCTGGATTTTCATGTTGCCAACGGGTTCGGGCCCGACCGCCCGGATCAGGACTGATCTGCCGGAACCCCCTCCTCTTTGTGCCGTTTCAAGAAGGTCATCATCTGTCGAAGCTCGGCACCGACCCTCTCTATCAGATGATCCCGGGCGGCCTCGCGCATCTTCACGAAGTTCTTGCGCCCGGTCTTGTTCTCTTCGATCCACTCTTTGGCGAACTCGCCGGACTGGATCTCGGCCAGAATCCGTTTCATCTCCTCGCGGGTCTGATCGTTGATGATCCGCGGCCCACGGGTATAGTCGCCGTATTCGGCCGTGTCGGAGACCGAGTACCGCATGTAGGACAGGCCGCCCTCGTAGATCAGATCGACAATCAGCTTCAATTCGTGGAGGCACTCGAAGTAGGCGATCTCCGGAGCGTAGCCAGCCTCGACCAGGGTCTCGAACCCAGCTTGGATCAATGCGGAGCAGCCGCCGCAAAGCACCACCTGCTCGCCGAACAGGTCGCTCTCGGTCTCCTCGCGGAAAGTAGTCTCGATCACGCCGGCCTTCAGGCAGCCGAGAGCCAGGGCGTAGGCGAGAGCGCGCTCGAGCGCCTTACCGGAAGGGTTCTGGTGAACGGCGACGAGAGCCGGGACTCCGACATCCTCGACGAACAGCTCGCGGACGCGGTGGCCCGGGGCCTTGGGGGCGATCATGGAGACGTCGACGTCGGCCGGCGGCTTGATGGTGCCGAAGTGGATGTTGAAGCCGTGGGCGAACATGAGGGTCTTGCCGGCCTTCAAATGCGGAGCGATGTCCTTCTCGTAAACGGGGGCCTGTACGTGGTCGGCGACCAGCATCATGATGACGTCGCCCTGGGCGGCGGCCTCGGCGGTGGTCATCACGGGAAGCCCGGCGGCCTCGGCTTTCTTCCAGTTGTCGCTTCCCGGCAACTCGCTGACGACGACGTCTAAACCGGAGTCGCGCAGATTCAGCGCATGGGCGTGCCCCTGGCTGCCGTAGCCGATGATCGCAATCTTGAGGTCCTGGAGGTGGGAAAGATCCCCGTCCTGTTCGTAATATCGTTTAGCCATCTTACTAGTTCAACACTCCTTTGTTTACGCGGTGATTGTTCTTCGCCTCGTCGCCGGCCGGGACAGGGGGCGAGAGCCGGGGTTTGCGGGACTCCAGCGAGACGGCGACCACTCCCGAGCGCGTCACCTCGATTTCGCCGTAGCCGCGCATCACGTTGATGAACTCGTCGAGCTTCTCGGTTTCGCCGGTGACCTCGATGGCGAAACCATCCACCGAGGAGTCCACCACGCGGGCGCCGAAAATCTCGGCCTCTTTCAGGATCGCCGCCCTGGCGGCCCGCGGCGCGCGCACCCGCATCAAGAGCATCTCGCGCGTCACCGAGGGCGTATCGGTCACGTCGATCGCCTGCAGGACGTTCACCAACTTGTTGATCTGCTTGATCACCTGGCGGCGCAGCTGCGGATCGATATCCACGACAATCGTCATTCGGGAAAGCTCCGGATCCACCGTCCGGGCCACCGTGAGGCTTTCGATATTGTACCCCCGGGAGCTGAGCACTCCGGTGACGCGGAGCAACGCCCCAGGTTTGTTCTCGAGCAGTAGAGAAATCGTTTGCAGCATGGCGGGCGGACCTCCTATTCGACGGGCTCCTCGACGGGCTTCGGCTCTTCGAAAATCATTTCGCTGATGGCCCCGCCGGCGGGAACCATCGGATACACGTTCTCATACGGCGAGACCTTGACATCCAGCAGATAGGGGCCGGGCTCCTTCACCGCTTCCTCGAGCGCCGGACGAAGGTCGCCCGGGCTCTCCACGGTGCGCCCCGGCAGGCCGTAGGCGGCCCCCAGATGCTCGGCGCGGGGGAAGTTGTCGAGGGTCACCGCACAGAGGCGGTTGTTGTAAAACAGCGTCTGCCACTGGCGGACCATGCCGAGGTAGCCGTTGTTGACGACGACGATCTTGATGGGCAAGCCGTTGGAAGTGATCGTGGACAGCTCCGGGATCGACATCTGGAAGCCGCCGTCGCCGACAACCGCGAAAACGAGTTTGTCGGGCCGGGCGAACTGCGCTCCCACTGCGGCGGGCAAGCCGAAGCCCATCGAACCAAGCCCGCCGGAGTTGATCCACAGCCGGGGATGGCTGAAGCGCATGAACTGAGCGCACCACATCTGGTGCTGGCCCACGTCGGCGCAGACGATCGCCTCGCCGTTGGAGAGGCGGTCCACCTCGGCGATGACGTGCTGCGGCTTGATCTCGGTGTCAGAGACGGCCGGCTCGAGGGGATGCTCGGCCTGCCAGCGGCGGATCTCATCCCACCACGCGGCCCGCGCCGGCGCGTTCCGCTCTCTATGGTACGGGGCCAGTTCCTCGAGAACCTTGATCAGTTTCTTGAGCACCCGCCTGGCGTCGCCGACGATCGGCAGGTCCGCCGCCCGGTTCTTGCCGATCTCGGCCGGGTCGATGTCGATATGGATCACTTTGGCATGGGGAGCGAAAGCCGACAAGCGCCCCGTGACCCGGTCATCGAAACGGGTACCGACAGCGATCAGCAGGTCGGTGTGAGTCATGCCCATATTGGCGGCGTAGCTGCCGTGCATGCCCGGCATACTGATGAAGTTCGGGTGGCCCGAGGGCAGGGCTCCGAGAGCCATCAGCGTAGTCACCGCCGGAGCTTCGATGAGTTCGACGAAGCGGCGCAACTCTTCGGAGGCGCCGGAGGTGACGATGCCGCCGCCGGCGTAGACCATCGGCCGCTCGGCCTCCCAGATCATTTGCGCCGCCCGGCGGATCTGCCCCGTGTGGCCTTCGGAATAGACCTTGTAGCCGGGCAAGTGAATCTCGGTGACCGGAGTGTAATGGCACCCCTCCTGCAAGACATCTTTCGGAAGATCCACCAGCACGGGGCCGGGCCGCCCGGTCGAGGCGAGATAGAACGCCTCATGGATGACCCGCGGCAGCTCCGCCGTGCTCTTGACCAGGAAGTTGTGCTTCGTCGCCGCCCGGGTGATGCCGAAGGTGTCGGCCTCCTGGAAGGCGTCGCTGCCGATCAGCTTGGTGTGGACCTGACCCGTCAAGGCCACAATGGGTACCGAGTCCATCATCGCGTTGACCAGGCCGGTCGTCAGGTTCGTCGCCCCTGGGCCGGACGTGGCGCAGCAGACGCCGGTGCGCCCGGTCGCCATCGCATAACCGCTGGCGGCGAAGGCCGCGTTCTCTTCATGACGTACCAGGACATGGCGGATCGGGTGCTCGTACATGGCGTCGTAAAGGGGCAGCAGGACGCCGCCCGGATACCCGAAAATGCAGTCCACCCCCTCCCGGACCAGGCACTCGAGCAGAATCTCAGAGCCGGTCATCAATTTCGACATAGACGCTACCCTTCCTTATTCGTACTCAAAGCTCCGGTGTTGCCGTGACGTCAGGAGATCAAGGAGGCGCCGATAAGGAAAAAGGCCATCGGCTGAGCTGTCCGCCCCGCCGATGGCCTTCCGAATCCCGGTAAAGCCCAATCAGGCGGGGCCGCCTACGATGACCTCAATAATGCTAATGCTTACGGCAACCGTGAGAGCAGAGGAGTTCCCCACGCGCACCCCGGCTGTACGAAGATCCGACAGCCCGGCAATCGAGAAAAACTCCACGTAACCAGCCTACACTGAAAGCCAGCCAAATGCAAGAGAGATGTCGCATAAGTATTACCAATCATTCCATTAACGAACATCCTGCGAGGGTCCTGCCCGGGGCGGCCGCAGCGCCGCCCGAAAACGGGGCGTTGATAGAATGGTTCCAATGACCTACGACGTGGTGATCCTCGGAAGCGGTCCGGGCGGTTATTCGGCCGCGGTGAGAGCGGGCCAGTACGGGTTGAAGACGGCCATAGTCGAGAAGGATGCCAAGCTCGGCGGCACCTGCCTCCACGTCGGCTGCATCCCCACCAAGGCGCTGCTGCACACGGCCGAGGTGTGGGAGTACTTCCAGCATCCGGAACGAGAGGGCATTCGGTGCGGGCAAGCGGAACTGGATCTGCCGGCGGTCCAGCAGCGCAAACAGAAGGTCGTGGACAAGCACGCCAGGGGCATCGAGTTCTTGATGAAGAAGAACAAGGTGGACCGTATCCAGGGGTACGGCCGCATCGAGGGTCCTGGAAAGGTCGCCGTCGAAGGCCCCGGCGGGAAGCGGCAGATCCTCGAGACGCGGAACATCGTGATCGCCACGGGCTCGAGCGCCCGGATGCTGCCGGGTCTGGAACCCGACCCGGAGCGCATTCTGACGAACATCGAGATCCTGAACCTCGAGAAAGTGCCCAGGAAGCTGCTGATCATCGGGGCGGGGGCGGTAGGCGTCGAGTTCGCGTCGATCTACCAGCGGTTCGGAAGCAAGGTGACGATCGTGGAAATGCTTCCCCGGCTAGTGCCGGTGGAGGACGAGGAGGTTTCCAAGGAGCTACAGCGAGCCTTCAAAAAGGCGGGCATCCGTTGCGAGCCGGGCGCCAAGGCCGAGGAGATCCAGAAGACGCCGAAGGGCGTGGAGATGACGGTGACGCTGGCCAGCGGCAAGCAGGAAAGGCTGGCAGGCGACTGCCTGCTGGTGGCGGTCGGGCGGGCGCCGAACACCGGGGACATCGGGCTCGAGAAGACAAAGGTCGAGACGGACCGGGGCTTCATCAAAGTGAACCAGTGGCAGCAGACGGCCGAGCCCGGCATCTACGCCATCGGCGACGTGGTGGCGGACATGCCGCAACTGGCCCATGTGGCCACGCGCGAAGGCATGGTGGCGATCGCCCACATCGCCGGCAAGTCCGTCACCCCGGTGAACAAGAACCGCATCCCGGGCGTGACGTATTGTGAACCCGGCATCGGGAGCGTGGGGCTGACCGAGGCGCAAGCGCGGACCGAGGGCTACAAGGTCCGCACCGGGAAGTTTCCCTTCCTGGCCAACAGCAAGGCTTCGATCGAGGGCCGCCACGAGGGCTTCGTCAAGGTGGTTGCGGACGAGACTTACGGGGAGATCCTGGGCGTGCACATCATCGGCCGGCACGCCTACGAGCTGGTCGGGGAGGCGGTGGCGGCGATGGAGTCGGAATCGACCGTGGAGGTGATGGCGAACACGATCCATGCCCATCCGACGCTGTACGAGGCGCTGGGCGAGGCATTCAACGCCGTCTACGGGCTGGCGATCAATGCGTAGGTGCGAATATCGCGAGCTAGGCCGGGTCCGCTACCGCCAGGCGTGCGAGCTGCAGCGCCGGCTGGTAGAACGCCGGAAGGCGCAGGAGATTCCGGACCAGTTGCTGTTCCTCGAACATCCCCACGTGATCACGCTGGGTCGCAACGCGCAGCCGGAGAATATCGTGGCTGAAGAAGACGTACTTCGCCGGGCCGGCGTGGAGGTCTGCGAGACGGACCGCGGCGGCGACGTCACCTATCACGGCCCGGGCCAGTTGATCGGCTACCCGATCCTGGACCTGGGGGCCTGGAAGCGGGACGTGGCGGCGTACGTGGGCGCGCTCGAGGAGACGATCATCGGCGCGCTGGCCGAGTTCGGAGTAGCGGCGCACCGGGAACCGGGGATGAGAGGGGTCTGGACGAAGAACGGCAAGATCGCCGCCATTGGCGTCCATATCTCCCGCTGGGTGACTTCGCACGGGTTCGCGCTGAACGTAACGACCGACTTGGACTACTTCCGCTTCATCGTCCCATGTGGACTCACCAAACCGGTGACCTCCATGGAGAGGGAGGGCGCTCAGACGGGTTGCAGCGACGTGGCCGCCGCGCTGGTGCGGCATTTCGGCCGCGTGTTCGAATGTGAGATGGTACTTGGAGAACGGACAGAGGAGATGGCCTCATGATTGACGTCATAATGCCCCAGATGGGGGAAAGCATCACCGAAGGGACGCTGACGCGGTGGCTGAAGCAGGCCGGTGATCGGGTGGAACGGGACGAACCGCTGTTTGAGATCTCCACCGACAAGGTGGACACCGAGATCCCGGCGCCGGCGGCCGGCGTCCTCAAAGAAGTGCTGGTGAAGGAAGGGGACACGGTGGCCATCAACACGGTGGTGGCGCGGATCGAAGAAGAGGGCGGCGCGGCCGCCGGCCCGAAGGCCGAAGAAGCCGAGACGGCGCCGGCCGAACCGGCCGTAACAGTTCCAGCGGCTGCCGAAGCGCCGGCGGCGGAAGCTCCGGCCTCCGAACCGCAAGCGCCGGCGGCGGTAGCCGAAGCGAAGGCCGTCGAAGCCGGGGCCCCGCCCGAAGCGCCGGCGCGCGGCGAGGTCAAAGGCCCTATCTCCCCCCTGGTGCGGCGCCTGGCCCGGGAGCACAATCTCGACCTCAGCCTGATCAAAGGTACGGGAGCCGGAGGCCGCATCACCAAGCAGGACGTCGAAGCCTATCTGGCCGAGCGCAAAGCGGCGTCGATGGGCGCAGCCCGGGCGGCGGCGCCCGCAGCGGAGGCGGCCCCGGCCGCCGGGGTCGAGAAGGTGGAGCCAGTGGAGCCGGCTGGCGCGCCGAAGATCCGGGTAGAGGCGATGAGCACCATGCGCCAGAAGATCGCCGAGCACATGGTCTACTCGAAACGCACCTCGGCCCACGTTACGACGGTTCACCGCGCCGACGTGACGAAGATCGTCAAGCTGCGCAACGCGTTGAAAGGGCAGTTCCAGGAACGTTACGGCTTTTCTCTCACCTATATGCCGTTCTTCACCCGCGCCGCCGCACAAGCGTTGCGGGAGTTTCCCTTAGTGAACGCCTCGATCGACGGGACCAATATCGTCTACCACAACGAGATCCACATCGGCATCGCCGTAGCCTTGGACAACGGCCTGATCGTGCCGGTGATCCGACACGCCGACGCGCTCTCCATTGTGGGCCTACAGCGAGCCATTGTGGATCTTGCCGGGCGGGCCCGCGCCAAGAAGCTGAAGCCTGACGAGGTGCAAGGGGGCACCTTTTCCATCACCAACTTCGGCAGTTTCGGCAGCCTGTTCGCGACGCCGGTGATCAACCAGCCCAACGTGGCGATCCTCGGCGTGGGAGCCATTACCAAGGAGCCGGTGGTGACGGCCGACGACGCCATCGCCATCCGGTCCGTGTGCTTCCTTTCGCTGACCTTCGACCACCGCCTGATCGACGGCGCCCTGGCCGACCAGTTTACGTCGCGGGTCAAAGAAATCCTGGAAGACTGGGACGAAAAAGTGCTCTGACAGGTTCGATAGAAGCGGCAGGGAGGCCGAAGCCACTTTGGAGGACCGCTACGAGGTGGTGAGAAAGCAGCGGGATCAAGGCCCGGCCAGGCGACGGCCGAAGTAATCCACTATGGTGCGGTAGAGGTGCTCGCGGGCCGAGCCGGTGACGCCGTGGCTCTTCTGAGGGTAGATCATCATCTCGAACGGCTTGCCGGCCTCCTGCAACGCCTTGGCCATCTGCAGGGTGTTCTGGAACAGGACGTTGTCATCCTCGATGTTGTGGATCAGCAGCAGGTGGCCCTGGAGCTGGGAAGCGAAGTGGACCGGCGAACTGCCGTGGTAGCCGTCCGGATTCTTCGAGGGCAGCCCCAAGTAGCGCTCGGTGTAAATCGTGTCGTAGTTGCGCCAGTCGGTGACCGGCGCGCCGGCCACCCCGGCGCGGAACCGGTCCGGGGCGTGGAGCATGGCGTAGAGGGTCATGTAGCCGCCGTAGCTCCAGCCGTGGATGCCGACCCGCTTGGGGTCCACGAAGCCCATGCCGATCAGATGGTCCAGTCCGGTGAGCTGGTCTTCGAGCTCCTGTTTACCGAAGCGGCGGTACAGTTTGGCTTCCCAGTTGTGCCCCCGCCCCGCCGAGCCCCGGTTGTCGAGCTGCCAGACGACGAAGCCCGCATGGGCCAGAGCCTGGGCCAGGTTCACGCCGGACCAGGCGTTACGCACCGTCTGAGCATGAGGCCCGCCGTAAACCATGACCACGGCGGGATACTTCCTGCCCTTCTCGAAGCCGGCGGGCCGGATGAGCCGGGCGTAGAGCGTCGCGCCGTCGGGTGCTATCACTTCGACGATCTCGGCCGGCAGGATTTCGTACTCCTCGGACGCCGATCGATCCGGCGGCTGGAGCACCGCGATCTGCTCACCGGAGGCGCGATAGAGCGTCTTCCGCGAGGGCTCGGTCAGCGACGACCAGGCGTCGATGTAGTAGCGGGCGCCGGGCGACATCTGGATCGAGTGCGTGCCGGGCTCGCGGGTGAGGCGGCGGGGCTCGCCGCCTTTGAGGGGCACGGCGTACAGGTGGCGCTCCAAGGGGCTTTCCGCGGTAGCGGTGAAATAGACGGTTCCCTGCCCCGCGTCCACGCCGGCGACGCCCGTCACCTCCCAGTCGCCGGACGTCAAAGCGGCGCGGAGCTCGCCGTCGAGGCCATAGAGATAGAGATGGCGGAAGCCGGTGCGCTCGCTGGACCAGAGCAGTTGGCGCGGCTGGCTCAGGAAGCGCAGGTCGTCGCTCACATTGACCCAATAGGGGTCAGTCTCCTCGAGCAAGGTCCGGGGCTCGCCCCTCAGGGGAAGCACACGGAGCCGAAGGCGGTTCTGGACGCGGTTCAGCTCCTGGACGGCGACAGCGGTCGAATCAGGCAGCCAATCTACGCGGGCGAAGAGCTTCGAGTCGCCCCGAGCCGTGGCCAGCCATCGCGTCCGCCCGCCCTTGGCGGGGACGACGCCCAAGCGGACGCTGGCGTTGGGAGTTCCAGCTTTTGGATAGCGCTGGGGTTCGGGTACCGGCATGAGCTTGAAGAAGTCGGCGTGAGGATAGAGCGGCTCACGGCTGACGTCGAACTGCAAGTAGGCGATGTAGCGCGAGTCGGGCGACCACCAGTGGGCGGTGCCCAGGTCGAGCTCCTCGGGGTAGACCCAGTCGAGCCTGGCGTTCCAGCGGGTGGCAGTCGCATCCCGTGTGAGGCGGCGCACCTTGCCGCTGGAGAGCCTGAGGACATAGAGTTCGTCACCCCGGCGGAACGAGACCAGCCGCCCGTCGGGCGAGAGCTTCGGATCGGCCTCCTCGACCGGCGTGGCCGTCAACTGCCGCCGCTCGCCGGCCGTCACCGACAGGACGAACAGGTCTCCACCGACCTCGAGCAGCAAGCGCTCGCCGTCGGGGAACCACTGGATGGAGCGCTCCCTGACCCGGCGGTTCTTCCACTGCGCCCTTTCCGGCGGCTTTAGATCCACTGCATCGGATTCGAGGGCGGCGAACTCGAGCAGCCGGCGCTTCTCGCCGGAGGCTACCACGTACAGAAACAGCGTGCCGCCGCTGCGGTAGACGAAGCGCTCCCCGTCCGGGGCCCACACCACGCGGCCGATGCCCCGGGCCGGGTGGGCGCGGGCGGCGGCCTCGGGCGTGACCGGTTTCTTGGCCGCGGCGACGGGGAAAGAGGAAAGGAAAGCCAGAACGAGGCAGGCGGCGGTAGAACCGAGCGGCAAGGACATGGGCGACTCGAACCGATTGTAGCGAACCGCCGGCCCCGGGCCGTGCCGCCGGGTGGTCTCGCCCAAGGCCGACACACCGGCGCCCGAAGGTAGAATGGGAGCGACACGCCGGCCGGGGACGGCGCGTCGAGACCGATGGGAGCGAGGAGACCAACGATGCCCATCGAACACCGGGCAAAGAGAAAAGTGGTGATCGTCGGCGCCGGAGCGGTAGGCTCTACCTTCGCCTATGCCCTCGCGCAGGATGGGGCAGCGACCGAAATCGCGCTGGTGGACGCCAACACCGACCTGGCAAAAGGCCAGGCCCTCGATCTGGCCCACGGATGCCCCTTCTTCCCCACGGTCGAGATTCGCGCCGGCGACAAGAACGACTACGCCGACGCGACGGTGATCGTGCTGACCGCCGGCACGGCCCAGCGCCCGGGCGAATCGCGCCTCGCCCTGCTGCGGCGAAACGCAGGGATCGTGGAACAGATCGTTGACGACATCGTCGAGCAGAAATCCCGGGCGATCCTGCTGGTGGTGACCAACCCCGTCGATGTCTTGACCTACGTCGCCTACCGCCGCTCCGGATGGCCCCGGCGGCGGGTTCTCGGCTCCGGAACGGTGCTCGACAGCGCGCGCCTCCGCTACCTGCTCAGCCAGCATTTCCACGTGGACATCCACAACGTGCACGCCTACGTGCTCGGCGAACACGGCGACAGCGAGCTGGTGGCGTGGTCGATGACGCACGTCGGCGGTACGCCGATCGATGAGTTCCGCCGGCTCTACGGGAAGCACGAGGACTGGCCCGAAGAGCGCCGCAGGCTGGAGGAGGCGGTGAGAGATTCCGCCTACCACATCATCGACTACAAGGGCGCGACGTGGTTCGGCGTTGGGATGGCGCTGGTCCGGATCGTCGGGGCGATTTTGCGGGATGCCAGGAGCGTGTTGACGGTCTCGGCCGTTCTCAAAGGGGAGTTCGGCCTCGACGGGCTCAGTCTCGGCGTACCCTGCATCGTATCTTCGAACGGAGTGGATTCGATCATCGCGGCGAGTCTGGACGCGACCGAGAGAGCTGCCCTCGCCAACTCCGCATCCGTGGTGTCCTCCGCCCTCGGAGAGCTGGCCGGCGCCTAGGGCTCTCAGCCGAGGAGCGTGGCGAAGGACTGACGCCGGCCGCTGCGCGAGTCGTGATCCTCCCCACCGATTTGTACTAGTACAGGCTAGTATTCCACCTGAGATCAAGCGGTTTACTCTCGGCGAACGATCAGGTACAGTAAGGGAGACACCTTAGGCAGAGGTGTCAGGGCGACCCACCGGCGCCAGTCGGGAGGACAAAAGTGACCCATCTGCTGATCCAGTACTCGTACCTGCAAGTCCTCGACTTCTTGACGACGATGACCTTCCTGCTCTATGGGATCCGGGAAGCGAACCCAGTAGTCCGCTGGATGATGGAGATCACGAATTCGCCGCTCGGCGGGCTTCTGCTGATCAAGTGCGTCGCATTTGCTCTCGGCTTCATCGTTTGGAAACTGGGGCGGCGCCGTCTTCTCGCGCGCATCAACGTCATGTTTGCCCTGCTGGTCGCCTGGAACCTGATCGCACTGATCCTGGGATCGGCGCAACTTGCTTGAAGCCGTTTCCAGCCACCCCCCAAGCGCTCCGTGTTAGGCTCGAAGCTATGGGCATTTCCGGGTCTCTGTTCGCCCGGCGGTTCGGGGTGACAGAGCAGGATCTCGAGCGGTACCTTCGCGAAGCGCTGTCGTCGGGGGGCGACTATGCGGATCTGTTCTTCGAGTACGTCGCCACGACGTCGATCTCCCTGGATGAAACAATCGTCAAGAGCGCCACGCAAGGCGTGAGCATGGGGGCCGGCGTGCGCGTAATCCAGGGAGAGCGGAGCGGCTACGCCTACACCGACGACCTGGTCCCGGAACGGGTTCTGCACGCGGCGCGGGTAGCGGCGGCGATCGCTTCCGGACCGTCAAGACAGCCGGCGGCCGCCTTCGCCGGACCGGAGCGCCGGGACTGCTATCCAGTGGCAACGGCGCCCAGCGAGACGGACCTGGCAGAGCGCTTGAGACTCGTACAGCGGGCCGACGAAGCGGCCCGGGCCTACGACAAGCGGGTCTTCCAGGTCCAGGCGGCCTACGGCGACAGTCTCCGGCATGTGCTGGTGGCCACGAGCGAAGGGGTGGCGGCCCACGACCGCCAGCCCATGGCGCGCCTGAACGTGCTCGTGCTGGCCCGGGAGAAAGGCGGGGAGCCGCGCAGCGGCTACGGCGGCGGGGGAGGGCGCGTAGAATTGAGCTTCTTCCTCAACGAGAAGACGCCGGAGCAGTTCGCCCGGGAAGCAGCCCGGCAAGCCGTGGTGCAACTGGAAGCGCAGGAAGGGCCGGCGGGCGAGATGACGGTGGTACTTGGTCCGGGCTGGCCGGGGATTCTGCTGCATGAAGCGGTGGGCCACGGCCTGGAAGCGGATTTCAACCGCAAGGGTGTCTCGGCGTTCGCGAACCGGATGGGCGAACAGGTGGCCAGTCCGCTGGTCACGGTGGTGGACGACGGCACGCTGGCGCACCGGAGGGGGTCGATCAATATCGACGACGAGGGGACGCCGTCGCAGCGGACGGTCCTGATTGAGAACGGCGTACTGAAAGGGTACATGCAGGACCGCCTTTCCAGCCGGCTCATGGGAGCCCCTCCGACGGGCAACGGGCGCCGCGAGAGTTACCAGCACATCCCGATCCCTCGGATGACGAACACTTTCATGTTGAGCGGCGAGAGCGATCCGGAGGAGATCATCCGGTCAGTAGAGAAAGGGATCTATTGCGCGATGTTCGGCGGTGGGCAGGTGGACATCACCAGCGGCAACTTCGTCTTCTCGGCCATTGAGAGCTACCTGATCGAGGGCGGCAGGCTCACCCGGCCGGTGCGGGGCGTGACGCTCATCGGCAACGGCCCGGAGGCGCTGAAGCACGTCACGATGGTCGGCAACGATCTGCGGCTGGACGAGGGCATCGGCACCTGCGGCAAGGACGGCCAGAACGTGCCGGTGGGCGTGGGAATACCGACGATCAAGCTGGAGCGCATGACCGTGGGGGGAGCGCGATGACGGCGGAATTAGAAGAGATCGCCGCGCGGGTGGTCCGGATGGCGCTGGAGGGCGGCGCCGATGACGCCGAGTGCACCGTCTTGTCCGGCGACGAGTTCACGGCGACAGTCCGGATGGGCGAGCTCGAGCGGCTCAAGGACGCCGGCTCACGCGCGGCGGGAGTCCGGGTGCTGGTCGGGCGTCGGCCCGGCTCGGCGTACAGCTCCGATTTGAGTCCGGAAGGGCTGCGCCGGATGGTCGATTCGGCCGTGGAGCTGGCGAGGATCACCAGTGAGGATCCCTACGCCGGGCTTCCCGAGTCCACCGAGCTGGGGCGCCTCGAAGGGGATTTGCAACTTTACTTCCACGAGCTCGGGGCACTGGCCACGGAAGCCCGCATCCGGGCGGCCAGAGAGGCGGAAGAAGCAGCCCTGGCTTACGACTCGAGGATCACCAACTCCGAGGGAGCCTCGGTCGATACACGGGTCTCATACCGGGCGTTCGCCAACTCCCGGGGGTTCTGCGGATCTTACAGCGCCAGCCGCTGTTCGGTCAGCGTGGTTCCGGTCGCGAAGGAAGGCGGCTCGATGGAGCGGGACTACTGGTTCGAACAGTCGCGCTCGGCGGCCGCCCTCGAGCATTCGCACCAGGTGGGGCGGAAGGCGGCCGAGCGTGCCATCCGGCGGCTGGGACCGCGCAAGGTCGCCACGCAAAAGGCGCCTGTGGTGTTCGAACCCGAGGCGGCGCGGACGTTGCTCGGCCACATCTTCGAAGCCGTCAGCGGCGACGCCGTATACCGCAATGCGTCCTTCCTGGCCGGGAAGCTGGGGGAAAGAATCGCCTCGGAGGAGCTGACGCTGATCGACGACGGCACACTGCCGGGCCTGTTCGGCACGGCCCCGTTCGACGATGAAGGGGTACCGACGCGCCGGACCGTGGTGATCGAGCGCGGGGTGCTGCGGAGCTACCTGTTGAACACCTACACGGCGCGGAAGCTCGGTTTGAAGACGACGGGAAACGCCAGCCGGGGCTTGACGGGCAACGCCGGGGTGGGCCACGGGAATTTCTTCGCCGAACCCGGGCAGGCGGCTCCGGAAGAGCTGATCCGAGGCGTCCGGAACGGCTTCTACGTCACTGAGTTGATCGGTTTCGGGGTCAACACGGTCACCGGCGAATACTCACGGGGAGCCGCCGGCTTGTGGATCGAGAACGGCGAGCTGGCCTATCCAGTCTCGGAGGTAACCATCTCGGGGAACCTCCGGCAGATCCTGGAAGCGATCGAGGCGGTGGCGAACGACCTGGAGTTCCGCACAGCGACGGCGTCGCCGACGCTGCTGATCGGCGAGATGACCGTCAGTGGGCAATAGCGGCGCCGGCCGGACTTTGTGGGCCGCCGGAGGCGGGGTAAAGTTAGTAGAGACGCAATGCTGCCCACGACTGAACCGCGGCGAGCGCGGCCCCTCGCCCTCATCCTCGTACTCATCTTCGCGCTGGTCATCGCTGGAGTCTTGTGGTGGTGGCTGAGCCGGCCGATCGACCTGACCGAGCGCTTGCCGGTGCTGACCCCGGAGGCGAAGGCATATGTAAAAAACCTCAAGCTCAGCGATGTGGAGATGAAAGCCACTGAGAATGCGCTGGGCCAGGTGCTGGTGGAGATCCTCGGCCGAATCACGAACGCCGGGACCCGCCCGGTGAAGCGCGCCATCCTCCAGTGCGTGTTCTACGACCCTTACGGCCAGGTGGTAGCGCGGGAATTAGTGGCCATCGTGCGGGAGAAGGACGGCATTCTCTACCCGGGCGAGACGCGGAAGTTCCGCCTGCCTTTCGACGCACTGCCCGATACCTGGAACCAGGCGATGCCCCAGCTCGTCATCGCGGAGATCGTCTTCGGAGACGAATCCTGATGGCCCGCGTACTCCTGGTGGACGACGACCCGGACCAGACCGAGATCCGCGCGCTGATCCTGGAGAGGTTCGGGCACGCCGTGCGGACGGCTGGGAACACGGAAGAGGCGCTCAGCGAGCTTCGGAACTGGGATCCCGACGTCGTGGTCATGGACCTGCGCCTGCCTCGAGGCGAGGACGGTACGGCGCTGATCCGGGCTTTACGCGAGCTCTCGCCCGCCGTTCCCATTCTCGTCGTTTCCGGCTGGCCCGAGGACCTGGCGGGCCGTCCTGAAGCGGGGATGATCGACCGGATCCTCCGGAAGCCGGTGCGGACCCAGGACCTGGTGGGCTTTATCGACGAGGTAGCGTGAGGTGAAGGATCTCCGTTCACAGCTCGAACGGGAAGGAACCGTCCGCATCGGCGTCAAGGTAGTTCCGAAGAGCTCGCGGACGGGCCTGGCGGAGAAGATGCCCGGCGGTGTCTACAAGATCAGAGTGGCGGCGCCCCCGGAAAAGGGCAAGGCGAACGCCGCTCTCTGCGAGTTCCTGGCGAAGGAACTTGGGGTTCCTAAGAGGAATGTGGCGATCGAGAGCGGGCACGCCGCGTCGCTCAAGCGCGTCCGGATCACCGCTTCAGGCCGCCGGGCCTAAGGCCGGTCATTCCGGGGGGCGGCGCGACCCGGCGGGTTCCCGCGGCCGAGGCTTGCCGGCTTCGCCTTCGTCTGTCGCTGGACGCGCCGGTAGTCCCGGAGCAACTGTTCCGTGATTTGCCGGGCGACGTCAGCGCTGGCGCTCCGGAACTTCGTTCCCCGGCTCTCCCCTATCGCCGACCAAATCACGTCGCCCCCGACGTCCACGATCCTGACCGCGGCGGTGGCTTCGTGCCGGCGCTCGCTCGACCGGACGCTCTGGTCCTGCCCGACGGTGGAGCTGGCGTAAATACCGCCGCTGCGCCGGGAGCTCGATCTGGACCGCGAGGAAGAACCGAGGCTGACGGCCCCGCGAACGCTGACGCCGTCGCGGTAGTCGTGAGTCTCCGTGTAGATGAGATCCTCAGCGGAGCCGCGCAGCACGGCGTCGGCCCGATCCGGGTTTTCGGTGATCACGAACAGGCCGGCGCGTTGGATACCGGCGATGATCATGTCCCGGATCTGCCCGGCCGCATCTCCGCCGCCAAGCTGCTCGACGTAGAGACGGCGGATCTGCAGCAACTTCGCCGCCGGGGGCGGCGCGGCGGGTTTGGCCGCCGGGAGCCCGGGAGACGCCTTTGTACCGGAGGGCTCGCCCTGGCCGGCGCGGGCTCCGGCGGCCAGCGCCAGACAGACGGCCAGGACCGCTGGATACACAGCCATCTTTGACATGTAGTGGCTCGGACCTGAAGTTCCTCTCACAGAAAACCGCCGAGGCGGTTGCACCGGACGGCCGCCGGCCCCAGGATGGGACTATGGGGCGGACGATGCTGGGCTTCCTGCTGGCCGCGATGGGCTTGTGGGGAGCTGCCGGCGAGCCCTGCGCACCGGGGCCGCTCGCCCGGGCCTTATCGAGCGACTTGAGCCGGTGGGGACCCCGAGACCGTTATGAGATCCTGCTCGAGCCGGCCCGGCTGCGGCGGGCGTACGAGGAGCTGCGCACCGCGAGGCCGGACCTGGAGATCGACCACGTCGCCTGCGCGCTGGCCGCCGGCGCCACGCAGCAATTGGGAACGATTCGCCAGCTCGAGCGGCTCATCGAGCGATACCGCTCCGGACCCCGGCCGGTCCAGGTCTCGATGATCCTGATGGGCATTTTCAGCCGGCTCCCGGACCGTTTACTACTGGAGGTGGTTGACCGCTATCAGGCTCGCGCCTGCCGCACGCCGGAGCCCGGCGAATTCGAACTCCGGGTCGCCACCGATGCCCTGGCTTCGACGAGCCGGGAGGCGAGAATCCGTTTCATCGAATCGGTGTTGAAGCTCTATGGTCCCGGCTCGGCCGTGTACTACAAGACGGAGGCGAACGATTGTCTGGTGATTGTCGATCGCGAACTCGGCTACGCCGCGCTCGGCACGCTGCCGGAAGAGGTGCGGCGGCGCTACGAGAAACGCTTCGAGATCTTCCATCACTGAGCCGTCCGGAAGCTTTACAGAAGCCGTCCGGGGGAACCCGCCACGGGTTTCCAGCGCCCGCGGTTTGTCGGGTACACTGGGAGACAGTGATGCACGGCAAGCTCGTTCTAGCACTCCTGGCGGCCGCGGCCGTTGCGCCCGGAGCGCAGAAACCGCCAGAGCCGAACGTCCTGATGATCACGGTGGACACGCTTCGCGCCGACCATCTCTCGTGCTACGGCTATTACCTGCGCACTTCGCCGAATATCGACCAGCTCGCCGCCGAGGGTGTCCGATTCGCCGACGCCAACACGGCAATCCCGCTTACGGGACCGTCGCATATTTCGCTTCTGACCAGCCGGTATCCGCAGGAGCATGGCGCGCGGATCAACGGCCTATCCCACAACGAACAAACGAAGCTCCTGTTCCTGCCACAGATCCTGCGGAAGTTCGGCTACCGGACGGCGGCGTTCATCAGCGCCTGGCCCCTGACGAGCCGTCTGACGCACCTGGACCGCTGGTTCGACGAGTACGATGAGGACCTGCCGCGCACTTACCAGATGTTCAATTCGCAGCGCTGGGCGGAGGACGTTGCGCCGCGGGCCATCCGGTGGCTGGAGACCAATGGGAACCAGCGCTTCTTTCTCTGGGTCCACTTCTTCGATCCCCATGAACCGTACGACCTCCGGGAACCGTTCGCCGATCCGGAGCGGATTGGAGAGCCGGGACCGCGGGCCCCGGAGATGAACAGCGAGGAAGCACGGGAAAGGGTGCGCCGGTACGATTCAGAGATCGGGTACGCGGACCATTGGATCGGAGAGATCCTGAAGACGATCGACCGGCTGGGCCTGCGCGAGAACACCTTGGTAGTCTTGCTGGCTGACCACGGCGAGAGCCTGGGCGAGCACGACTACGTGGGGCACGGCCGGCAACTCTACCAGCCGATCGTACACATTCCGCTGATCTTTCGCTATCCGGCCCGGATCCCTGCCGGCAAAGTGATCCAGACCGAAGTTTCGATTCTCGACGTTGCCCCGACGATCATCGACATGGCGATCCGGCCGTATCACCCGGATCTTCACCTCCCAGTGAAGCTTGGCGGGAGAAGCCTCTCACAGAGCCTCACCGGTGGGCCGCCCCCGGATGAGCAACTGCTCCGGTACGTGACGTTCGCGGGCCGAAAAGGCTGGATGCCGAAACTCCTGATCGACTTGTTCGTCGATTTCAAAGGGCTGCCGCTGAAGATGGGCCAGCGGCTCGGCAACCGCAAGGTGATCTGGACGCCGAAGAAGAAAGATCTGGAGATCCTGAATATCGCGCGGGACCCCCTGGAGCTCCAGCCGGTGAAGCCTCCGGCCGGCTCACCGCAATACCGGGCGGAGACGGCGCGGCTGCGGCGGTGGTTCGAACGGACGGCCGCGGCAGCGGGCGAGAACCGGATGACCGAGAAGGACATCAAGGTTCTCAAGAGCCTGGGTTATCTGCAGTAGCCCGTGCCGGCGGGAGCTTGGGGGCCGTTTTCGGCGCCGTTCAGCCGAGCAGCCTGTTCACTTCCCGCATCACCGCGAAGGCATCGGCCACGTACAGCACATCGGCCTTGCCCTGGGCCCAGCCGCAGTTGGGATCCAGGTTCACCGCACGGCGCTCTTTGATGAAACGCCAGCCCACCACGTGGGGCTCCTCGCCGTGGCAGCAAGTGGCGAGGCCTTTGGGATGGCGCGGGGTAGAGCCGGTCTGGCCGACCTGGTGTAAGTGGGTGAGGAACGGCAGTACGGCCTGGCCTTCGCTCGAGAGCTCGACAAGCGACTTACTGGATCCCAGCGAACACTTCGTCTTGCGCACGAAATCGAGGATGAGCTCCGCAGCTTCTTCCAGGTGCGACAGGCCGTCGGGCTGTTTCTTGGTCCAGCCGGCCCCGGCGACGAAGAGGAGGCCGGCGTCGGGGCGGATGGTTTGCTCGTCGGTTTCGGGGGCCTCCACACCAACCACCTTGGTCCGGTCCCATGATTCGGCAACCTCCGCCGGCAGCGCCTCGAGCGCCGTTTCGCCCGCCTCGCCGGCCCACGGCTCGATGTTGCCGGCATCCATCAACAGGACCCACGGGCGGGACCGGCGCGTCTGCTGGGCCTCGATTCGCTGACGGTAATACCAGCGCCGCACCTGGACGGCCCCATCAGCGACTTCGACGGCGGCGATGTGGGTGTCCACCGCCGCCCCCAGGCGGTGCGCCGCGCCCGGCAGAGCACGCATCCAGCGGGAGTCCGCTGGCGCCAGGATCAGCGTCGCTTCCGATCGCCGGGCCAGAGCCTCGGCGGCGGCGGCGTCGGAGGCGTACCGGGGCGAGGCGAACGCGTCTCCGGTAACGGCAAGGAACTTCCCTGCCCCGCAGTTCGCCACCTGCCGGGCGGCGTCCTGCGCATCCCGGCCGACGAGTCCGACGGCCCAGGAGGCGCCGGGCAGCGAACAAGCCAGGCGCCGCGCCTGTTCCACAGCTTCGAGCCCCGCTTTCGAGAGCTTTCCTTCAGCGTCCACCCCGAGCAGCAGCAGGATCTTTTCCATTTCCGTCACTCCTTGATCCACTCCACGATCTCCTTGGCGATCTCCTCGGGCGAGAGATCTTTGATGACTTGCGTCTCGCGGCGCACGCTGGGAATCCGCACCTCCAGGAATTCGATCTTCCCGCCAGCCAGCCCCGCGGGCTGCGCCCCTTGCAGCGCCGGCATGATCGCCCGCATGTTCTGCATGCCGATCTGCGGCTGGTTCGGCGGCTCGGGCAGCGTTCCCGTGGCCCAGCCGAGCACGGCCGGCGGTCCGGCGCAGGCCGAGACCTGGTGGACGCCGCCTTCGATGCGCTCGAGGATCCGGAAGGAGCCGTCGGACTGGATTTCGAGGGCGTCCACACCCTGGAACTGGTCCGTGATGCCCAGGATCTCGCCCACCATCTGGAGCGTAGCTCCAGCGCCCCGCGAGGCCGACTCCCAGCCGCCGAAGACGAGCAGGCGCGAGCGGTCCAGTCCGGGGATCGCCTGGATGGCCCTGGCCAACGCCACGGCCGTCTCGCCGGCGTCGGTGAAGCCGGAAGCCGGGCCGTCGAGCGCCACCAGCTCGAACGGCACTTTCTGGGCAATGGTCATCATCACCTGCTGCAGCTTGGCCTTCGGACTCAAGCTGACCAGCCAGACCTTACTGCCGGGTGCGTTCCTGGCCAGATGCGCAGCCTCGTAGAGGGCGTGCGCAGCCCAAGGATCCAGCACCGCCGGCAGCATCATTTCATTCCTCAGGGCGGGCCCCTGCGGACCCGTCACCGGTTCGAGGGTCTGCAAAGGATCCGGGACGATCCCGGCGCAGACGACGATGTGGTAACCGTTGCTCATAGTCTCCGTTCCTGTCTCCTGACCGCCGGATCAGTTCTCGGCCGAATGCAGGCCGCCCGGTCCGGCTTCAAAGCGGATGTTCTCCTCGGGGCAGTTCCAGAAGCAAGCGCCGCAGTGGACGCATTTCTCCCGGTCGAAGGCCGGCACGCCGTCCTCGCCCGGGTGGATAGCCTCTCCGGAGCACATCTCGACGCAGATCCGCGTCCCGCAGCTCTCGCACAGCTTCGGGTAGAGAAACACGACGTGGTCGGCGACGCCGGCCGGCGCCTGCACTTTACCGCCCATGAGCAGCGCGTCCTGGTGGCTGACGAGAAGCTTGCCGTCGTACTCGATCTTCGGCCAGCCGCAGCGCTCCATGAGCGCATCGTGCAACGGCTTGGCTTGCGCGGCGCACTCCTGCCGGATCTTTTCGATCTCCCCGCGGGGAATCCGATCGGCGAAGAACTCTTCGACGCGCGGAAAGCGCTTCCGCGGGGGCTTGGGCCTGCCGGGTACAGCCAGACGGCCGCCCGAGAGTCCCGTCAAGCCCATTCCGATGAAACCGGCGATCACGCCGCGGTGAAACCCATCCCGGGCTTTCTCAGCCACCCGGCTCTCCTGTTCCAGCCAGCTCCGCCGCCGGCGCCCGACGTAGGCCCGCTCGAGGTTCTCCCGGGTGAACGGCTCGCCCTTCTCGAGCAGATCGACCACCGCCTCGGCGAGCAGGACGCCGGTGGCCCAGGCCTCATCGACGCCGGAGCCGGTCAGTACGTTCGTCGAACCCGAGCCTTCGCCGATGCGAGCGTACCCGTCTCCGGCCAAATACGGCTCGCCCCGCCGTCCGGACTCCTGGATCGACTTGGCGCCCCAGCTCCGCAGCGTCCCGCCCTTCAGATAGCGCCAGAGGTAGGGGTGCTGGATGTAGTGCTGCAAGTACCGGTAGGCGGTCCGGGCCGGGTTCTCGAACCAGGAGGGCACGAAGATGCCGACGCTTGCCAGGCGGCCGGGGTGGACATAGAAGAAGCCGAAGATCTCCGGCTCGGGGTAGCCGATCGTATGGAACACTGTGCCCGGCTTCAGGTCCACGCCCTCCGGCAACTGGACGACGAACTTCATACCCACGGCCCACTCGTCGCGCCGGTGGCCTTCGGGCATGCCGAAGACTTCGTCCAACTTCCGCCCCACCGGGCCGGCGGGACCGTCGCCGATCACGGTGAGCGCGGAGCGGATATCCATACCCGGAAGGTAGCCGCCGGCCGGGTTTCCTTTGCGGTCAACACCTTGGTCGATCAGGCGGACGCCGGCCACGCGGCCTTCTTCGATCAGAGGTTCGGCCACCGGCGAACCGGGCCAGATCTGGGCGGCCCCGGTCATCATCACCTGCTGGCCCACCCAGGAGTTGAATTGTCCGATGGAAAGCACCAGCCCACCGGCCTTGTGAAGGAACTCCGGGGTGAAGGGAAGTTCAATCGCGTCGCGGTCGCACCGGAACAGGCGCGGGAAAGCCCGGATCAACCGGTCGGCGAAGCGCATCAGCAGCGGGCGTCGCGAGGCGCCGTAAGGGTCGAGAAGATAAAGGATCCTCTCTTCACTGATCTCGGCCGCGAGCGGGATCTCGGAGACGTCGAGGCCCGGGAAACTTTCCCGGATTGCCCGGGCACGGGTGGCGACGCCGGAGACTCCGAAGCCCATGTCATCGGCCCGCTCGTAGCAGACGACCTGAAGCGGCATCCCGGGAGCCATGCGGCTGGCGAGCGCAGGTCCATCCCGGTCCGCCAGCCGCCGCGCGAGGGTAATCAAGAAACCGCCGGCCGCCGGACCGAAGCCGACGCAGGCGATGTCCACGTCCATCTGTTGGCGGTCGGGTTCCGGCATTGTCTCCCTTGCGGCCGTCATTGCGGGTAGTCGAGCGCCGCCGGAATCATGACCTTGGTGAGGGCCTTGGCGGCCCGGTCCTTGGAGAGCATGGCGCCCGTCTGGCACGCATCCAGGCGCACGCGCATCTTCTGGAAGTCTTCATAACCGTCGAACTCGACGCAAGGGCCGGCTTTGGCCGGATGTGCCCCATCGGCAGCGACGACGTCCGCGGCATAGCCCGACATGCCGGGAACCAGGGAGTCCACAGCCACCAGCTCGTCCTCGGTGAGGCAACCCCGGTATTCGGGATCGTCCCAAGCCGGATGCCGGTTGTAGCCGAACACGAGTTCGGCACAGATGCGGCCCACTTCACCAGCCGCTTTGGCCACGTGGGTGTGAGCCAGATCGGTAAAGAACTGCAACGTCCCCTCGAGTCCTTCGGCGACCGCTGGATTCTGAGGCCCTTTCTCTTCCAGCTCCAGGACGTCGAGGATCTGTTGGCGCGTCGCTACCAGCCAGCAGAGGGCGTCGGCGAGAGGAAACGTCACGCCCTGTCGAGCGCCCTGCAGCAGCTTGTTGCCGCGAGCATCTCTGGCCTTTTGCAAATGCCGCAGCGTCCAGAGCCAGAGCTGCATGGCGGTGGCGAGGGCGCAGGCGCCGGTGCCGGGACGCTTGGAAGCAACGGCGCGCATCTCCCGGATCCAATTGGCGAACTGGGCCAGGAAGACCTCGTTGGTCATGGTGACGCTCAACTGGCGCCGCTGGACCGCCTCGGGGCCCTCGTAGGTGGCCTCGAGCTGGGCGTCCATCCACTTGTGGCCGAGGAATCCCGGGCAGTCCTCGGTGATGCCGTAGCCGCCCATGAGGCTGACGGCCTCCCGCAGCATGTTGGCGCCGTGTCCCGTGTTCCAGAGCTTGGCCGCAGGGCAAAGGACGTTGGCGAGGGCGTCGAGGACGAGGAACTGGACGACCTTGTCGTTCTTGAGCTCTTCGTATCGCGCCTGGTCGCGCCGGTTCTGGGGCCGGGCGTCGAGCTCGATGAACTCGAGCGCGTCTTTCTGTCGCTTCCGCAACGCCTTGTAAGCCGCCGTTCCGCCCTTGATCCCCTGGGCCGCCAGGGTCGCGTCCTTCTCGCGCTCGAGCGGATCGAGGATGTCGAACAGGCGGGCGGCGGCGAAGCCGAGGGAGGCGGCGGCCTCGCCGGTGGCCCAGATGTCGATCACCCGGTAGAGCACGTCCTCGCGCTGTTGCAGGCCCAGCTCATAGCGGGGCGAGCCGGGCGGGACGGCATCGCTGCCGCGGAACCGGTCCCGGTGATAGCGGATGAGCGGCTCGATGGCCGAGAGCAGCTTCGCCGCGGTCATCAGACCTACGGTCACGCGCGTGCGGCGGAAGACCGCCTCGATGATCTCGCCGTGGCTGTAGCGAGGCACGAGCACCCCGTGTTTGACTTCGTAACCGCCGATGATGCGCGAGGCCGGCACTTTGAGCTGCAAGATCGGGTCGTTGGTGGCCGAAAGCTGGTGGACGAGCTTCCGGGCGGGAGCGCCCCGGTCGAAGAGCCCTGGATCGCTCTCTTCGAGGATCACCATGCAGGAACCCTTGATGCGGGGATCCGCCGAATCGACGGCCGCCGTGACAAAGTTGGCGAAGGCCATGTTGGTGATGAAGCGCCCGCGCTTGTTCACTTCGAGGATGGGTTCGCCTCCCTCCGGCCAGTCGGCGATCCGGACCTTGCCGCCAAGGATTCCGGTCTCCACTCCTACGTACGGCAGGGGCTCGGTCAAGGCGAACGCCCCGCGCCAGGGAGGCCGGCCCGGTCCCGGACCGCCGGGCACAGCGAGGCTCATATAACGCCGTCGCTGCTCCTCGGTACCCCGCTCGTGGATCGGGGCCAGCGCCAGCCCGGTCGCCAGAGCGCACGTTGCGGCGCCGCCGTCCACCCAGGCCAGCTCGAATGCGGCGAGCGCCATGGCCAGGTTCTTCGGCCCTTCGAGATAACCGCCGTACTCTGGATCAACGAACATCGCGGTGATGCCGGCTTCATCGAACTCTTTGAGCATCCGGTCCTTGGCCGTGGTCCAATCGTGGGAGTGGCGCGCCCCCTCCGCGACCAGCCTGGCCACCGTTCCCCGGGCCACCTGGCGAGCCGACTGGACCAGCATCTGGAGGTCGAACCGGCCGGCGTACCGCCACATGATCTGGCGCACGTCATCGCCGGGAAGCGTGCAGAGCATTTCGCCGTGTTGGGCAGCAGCGCTCTCGGGCATAGCTGTCTCCTTTCGCCGCCGATGGGCTGTTCGTTCTCGGCCCGGGCCTGGACGGCACGGTTGCCCAGCAACCCAGACCGCTATTGTAGCAATCCGGATACCAAGATCCAGTAGTAGCGTTGAGGCCCGGCGTCGCGCCGGCGGCCAGGCTCCGGCCCGGACCGGCGGCGTCAGGGCACGATGCGGCCGTCCCGCATATGCACGATGCGGTCGGCCACAGCGGCGGCATCCGGATTGTGGGTGATCATGAGGATCGTCTGCCCCAGCCGCTCGTTCAAACCTCGAAGGATCGACAGGACGGCCTCGGAGGTCTTGGTGTCCAGGTTGCCCGTAGGTTCGTCGGCCAGCAGGATCGAGGGATGGTTCACGATGGCTCTGGCGATGGCCACCCGCTGCTGCTCCCCGCCGGACATCGCGCTCGGCTTATGATCCAGACGGTGCCCGATGCCCAGCAAGTCAAGCACCTCCCGAAAGCCGTCGTCCAGCTCGAGCGGCTTGCCGGCGATGTGGCGGGCGATGGCGATGTTGTCCCGGGCGGTGAGGGTCGGCAGCAGGTTGTACTTCTGGAAGACGAAGCCCACCTCGGTTCTGCGCATGCGCGTGCGCTCGACCTCGGTCATGTCGGCCAGGTTGCGGCCGTGGACGTAGACCTCGCCGGAGGTCGGCGGCGTGAGCCCGCCCACGATGTGGAACATGGTCGACTTCCCTGAACCCGAGGGCCCCACGACGGCCACGAACTCGCCCCGCTCCACGTCCAGGTTCACGCCCCGCAGCGCTGCTACGTCTACCTCTCCCATCCGGTAGATCTTGTGCAGATCCCGGATCGAGATAACGGGTCCATTCTCACTCATAAGCCAGCGCCTCGATCGCGTCCTGGTTGGCCGCCTTCCATCCCGGATACGCAGCGCCCATCAGCGCGCCCGTCAGGGCGATCGCGCCGGCAATCGGCCACCAATCCGGCACAATCCGCTGGGTGAGCGAGGCGGGAACCAGGGTCATGATGGCCGCCCGGGTGCCGAAGGTGAAAAGAATTCCGACAATGGAGCCGAAGACAGCCAGCAGGGCCGTCTCGCGGAGCAGGACATTGAGAATATAAGCCCGGGTGGCGCCGAGCGACTTCAAGATGCCGATTTCCCGGGTGCGTTCGAGAACGGCAGTGTACAAGCTGAGAAAGACCACCAGGAATCCCACCACTACCGAGAGCCCGATGATCACGTAGATGAAGGCCCGCAGTCCGGGAATGTTGTCCACCTTGAAGAGCGAAGTGAACTCGTCGATCGAATAGATCTGGTAATCCGGCAGCTTTTGCTTGAGCGAGGCGATCACTTTGTCGGTGTTGGCCGGATCGTCGAGTTTGATGAAGACCTGGGTCAGCTTGCCGGTGGCGCCGGTCAGCTCTTGGAGACGCTTGAGCGGGACGATCAATCGGGCCAGCTTGCCCGGCTCCACTACGCCGACGATCTTCCACGGCCGGTTCAGCACCTGGATCGTGTCGCCGGCGTGCAAGTCGTTCTGGAGCGCATAGCGCTCGTCGATGATGATTTCGTCGCCCTGGCCGGTGAACGGTCCGCCTTCCAGGAACTTGAAGCCGCCGCACATGCGGTTGAACTCGTCGAAGACGATCCCCACGACCGTGTTCAGGCCCCCGATCGGATGGGTGATGGAGCCGGTAGCGATCACCACGTGCTCCTGCTTGCGGAAGAACTCGACCATCTTCTCCGGCATCGGAGCCCCGGAGAGCCCGATCGCCGCGCTCCCCGGCGGGCGGACCCAGATGTCGGCCCCGGCGCCCCGCGCCCGGCGCTGGGAGTCCTCCAGCATGCCGCGGCTCAGCCCGACGACGGTGAGCATCATGGTCACCTCCACGGCGATGGCCAGGACGCTGAGAAGCGTGCGCACAGGCCGATGTTTCAGGTTCTCAAAGACCAGTTTGTTGACCAAAGGAAGCTTTCCTCAGAACAGGCGAAATATCAAGTGGATGAGTGCTTTCTCATTCTAGCGTACACGGTCCGGCGCGCCGCTAGAAGCGGCCCCGCCGAACAGTCGCCCTCCTTTGCCTCTCACAGCCACAAACTCCTACGCCGCGAGCGCAGCAAGGCGATGAAGAACGGCCCGCCCAGCATGGCCGTGATCACGCCCACGGGGATCTCCGCCGGCGCCATCACGGTACGGGCGACCGAATCACAGACCGCCAGGAACGACGCGCCGGCCAGAAACGCCGCCGGAATCAGGAACCGGTGGTCGGCCCCCCAGCGGATCCGCAGCGCGTGGGGTACGATCAGGCCGACGAATCCGATCGGCCCGGTGATCGCCGTCACCGCCCCCGTCAGCAGCGAACCAGCGATGAAGCCGGTGATCATGAGCCGCTGAACGGCGAGGCCGCGAGCCGCCGCCCATTCTTCTCCCACCGCCAGCAGGTTCCAGTCCCGCGCCCGGCGCATGATCACCACGAGTACGACCGCCACCACGAGGGTCAGCCATCCGACGGTGGAGTACTCCACCGGCTGCGTCCCGCCCATCAGCCAGCGCAAGACGACGAAGCTCTGGCTGAACTCCACGATATTGTGCAAGAACAGGATCGCCGCGGCGCAGATGGAGTTGATGGTGATGCCCGCCAACAGCAGCGTAAACGACGACATCCGACCTCCCTGGGTGGCGATCGCCAGCACCAGCAGCAGGGCCGCCGCCGCCCCAGCCGAGGCCGCCAACCAGACACCGGAGACCCCTGCGGCGCCATGCCAGCCGAACGAGATCGCCAGCACCGCGCCCAGCGACGCCCCGCCGGCCACGCCGAGTACGTAAGGGTCCGCCAAAGCATCCCGCACCAACGCCTGGAACAGGACGCCCGTGACCGAGAGCGCGCCGCCGGCCACCAGAGCCAGGAGCACCCTGGGAAGGCGAGCGTAATAGAAGATCTCCGCGTCCGGAGAGAGGCCCGCCCAGACTTTGCCGAAGTCGATCGCCGCCGGTCCGATAAGCGGAGCCGCCACAGCGACCACGGCAGCCAGAATCGCCGCCGCGCCCAGCGCCGCCCGCCTTGATTCGAGCAGCCTCACGTCTGCGCCCCCTTGCCCGCAGCGCCGCCAAAACGGATCCAGAGTTCGCCGCCGTCCATTCGCTCGACCCTGGCCGCGACGCCGAAGACCTTCTCGAGCACATCGGGCCGAAGAGCTTCAGCCGGCGCTCCCTCGGCGACAACCTTGCCGTGGTCCAGTACAACCATCCGGTCCGAGTAGGCCGCCGCCTGGTTGAGGTCGTGCGTCGCTGCCACAACCAGCACGCCCTCGGCCCGGCTCAGCTCCCGCAAGATGTCGTGGATGGCCAACTGGTGCTTCACGTCCAGGAACGTCGCCGGTTCGTCCAGCAGCAGCACCCGGGGCTCCTGGGCCAGCGCTGCGGCCAGCACCACCCTTTGCCGCTCGCCGCCGCTCAAGGAGCGGAAGTCCCGCTGCCGGAATTCGAGCGTGTCGGTGGTCGCCATCGCACGCTCGACGGCTTGCTGGTCTTCCGGGGCCTCGAAGAGGCCGTCGCAGTAAGGCGTTCGGCCCATCATCACCACCTGTTCCGCGGTAAAAGGGAACTCGAGGCGGAGCGTCTGGGGAACGAACGATACGGCCCGGGCAAAGAGCCGCCGCGGCCAGTCCCGCACCTCGCGTCCCTCGAATCGGCAGGAACCCGTGTAGCCCGGCTTCAAACCGGCCATGACCCCCAACAGGGTGGACTTGCCCGCGCCGTTCGGCCCCACCACCGAGATCATCTCCCCGGCGGCGAATTCCAACCCCTCGACGTCCAGAACTGCGGCGCCGTCGTAACACATGCCCAAGCGCGACAGTTCGTAGAGCGGCCTCACCAATCGGCCTCCGGATGCAGCATGCGGGCGAGCGCCCGGGCCGCTTCCACCATTCGGGGCCCGGGGACGACGAAAGAATCCGAAACGACGGCGTAGACCGCGCTCCGCTTCACCGCCGCCAGGTTCGGGTAGCGCCGCCATAGGCGGACGGTGCGGCGCTGCTGGGCCTCAGTGGCGCCGGCGGCCGCCATGTCGCCCCGGTCGATGATGACCTCCGGATCCCGGGCCAGCACCTCCTCGAGCGGCACCCGCGGATAGGCCGCCGGAGCGTCGGCGAAGACGTTCACCCCGCCGGCCACGGCGATGAGCTCGTTCAGGTAGGACGCTTTGCCGACAACGAACAGGTCGCGCAGCGAACCCGGTGTGCGGCCGATGACGAACATGACCCGGCGGCGGGGCAGAGCCTCGGTCCGGCGCCGGATGCAGGCGAGGTCGTCCCGGATCTGCGCGACGAGCTTCTTGGCCCGTTCCTCGACGCCGGCGACGCGCCCCAACGTGAGCAGGGACGAATAAATGTCATCGATAGTCGTGTGTTTCAGCTCCAGCACCGGGAGCCGTACGGCCTCGAACTTCTCCCGCAACCGGGCCGGGTTCTCCTGAATGACCACGAGGTCAGGCTTCAGGCTGAGGATCACTTCGATGTTCGGCTGGATGTAGGTGCCGATCTTGGTGATGCGCCGGGCCTCTTCGGGATAACGGCAATACTCAGTCACCCCCACCACCCGGCCGCCGAGCCCTAAGGCAAACAGCATCTCCGTGATCGAAGGAGCGGTGGAGACGATCCGCCTGGGCTGGGCGGAGGCGGCAGCCGCCAGGGCCGCCAGTAGCGCCAGGAAGCGCGGAACTCTGGCAAAACGCACTAGAAATACCGCTCCATCAGCCGGACGAACCGCTCGTTCTCCGGCCGTGTCCGGACGGCGATCCGGATGGCCTCCCCCTCGACGCCCGGCCACCCCGTGCAATCGCGCACCAGGACTTTGTGGCTTTCCAGGTACCGGACAAGACCCTGCACGCCGCTCGTCAGGTAGATGAGCATGTAGTTGGCCTCGCTACGAACCGGTGTGATCACCGGGATCCGCCGCAGGCGTCTCCACAGCCATTCGCGCTCCTCGGCGACCAGGGCTTTGGTGCGCGCCGCATGGTCGAGGTCGTCCAGGCTCCGGTGGGCGGCGGTCTCCGCCAGCACGTTCACCTGCCAGGGTTCCCGCTTTTCCCGCAGCGAAGCGATGTTGGCCTCGTCGCCGACCAGCGCCCCGATGCGCAAGCCGGCCAAGGCGTAGAACTTCGAGAGCGACCGCAAGACGAAGAGGTTCGGGCGCGCGCCGATCATCGGGATCAGTGAGGGCGCCTCAGTGAATTCGATGTAGCTCTCGTCCACGATGACCGGGTTCTTGGTGCCGGCGAGCCAATCGTGCAGTTGTTCCGGTCCGATCGTCTGTCCGATGGGGTCGTTCGGCTGAGCGAAAAAGACAAGGCCGGAATCGGGCCACCGGTGCGGCTCGTTCCACTTGACGATCAGGGCCGCCGGATGGGCCCGGTGGAACTCGAGCGGAACCGGGGCCGCCAAAGCGGCCGCCTCCTTGCGCCACATGCGGGCGGTGAAATGGATCAGCTCGGTGGCCCCGTTGCCCAAGAGGATCTGTGCCGGGGCGACTTGCCAGCGGCGGGCCAGTTTCGCCGTCAGGGAGCTGCCCCAGGCATCGGGATAACAGTCCACGCGCTCCAGCGCGCCGCGGATGGCCTCACGAACTCCCGGCGCCGGGCCGAGTGGGTTCACCGGCTCGCTGAAGTCCAGCACTTCCCGCCAGTCCCAGCCGCGCTCTTCGGCAAGTTGGAAGCGCGTCTTCGGGTGGAATACAGCCGCCTCTAGGTCCATTGGCATTCCGTTCTCGAGCGGGCGTACGCGGGCGATGGAGGCGGGCGGGCAGGCAACGCTTTCAGGCGCCTTCGTCCTCCCTCGCAGACGAACAGCCCACAGAAGCGGGAAACCGGTCTCCTGACTCGCGCCGGGCGCTGAGTGCGGCGTCCTTCCCGGATACTTGCCTGCCAGTGGCCGCCGCGGCCCGTCCACAGGCGCTCACAGTTGCGGGGCAGTGGCGGATTCGCACCGCCTTCCCGTCATTTCCCGCCAGTGGAAACCACTATGACTGAAGGTATCACGCGGGTTCGACGGGACGCAAAAGCCGGCCCGCGCGGTCCCCGTCAGCCCTCTCCGGGGGAGCCCTCAGCCGGCAGCGCCCGGGCGGCCAGCTCGGCGATGTCTACCAGCTCGGCGGCGTCCTCCCGGCCCGTGAGAGCGTCTCGGAACATCGAGCGGCAGAAGGGACAGGCGGCGGCAATCGTCCCCGCCCCCGTCTCAATCAACTGATCCGTCCGGGCGCGGTTGATTCGCTCACCTTGCTCCTCGCCCAGGAAGAACAGTCCCCCGCCGGCTCCGCAGCAGAAGGCCCAGTCCCGCGTCCGCTCCGGTTCCGCCAGCCTGCCGTAGCGGCGGACCACCGCCCGGGGCGCCTCGTATTCACCCCGGTACCGGCCGAGATAGCAAGGGTCGTGAAAGGTGATGCTGCCTCCGTGGTGTTTGGGCAGGCGGTGGGCGTGCCGGGCCAGCACCTCGGAGTGGTGTTCGATGGGAGGAGCTTCTCCATACTCGCGCCAGTCCGTCGAGATCGTCCTCACGCAATGCGGGCAGATGGAAACGAGCCGGCGGACCTTCTTTTGCGAGAGCATCTCCAGGTTCTCCGCCGCCAGCTCGCCGAAGGCGAGATCGTTGCCCAGCCGGCGGGCGGCGTCACCGGTGCACTTCTCCCGCGGCAGAACGCCGAAGCCGATCCCCAGATGGTCCAGCACCCGGGCCAGCGCCCGAACAATCTGCCGGCCCTGGTCGTCGTAGGCCCCCATGCAGCCGAGCCACAGGCAGTATTCTTGGGAGCCGTCGTAGAGCGGCAGGCCCGCCTGCTCGAGGAAGCGGCGCCGCTCGGCGGCCGGGATTCCCATGGGGTTGCCGTAGCGCTCCAGGTTGACGAAGAGCTGGGAGCCGTGCGGGTCGTCCCAACGGCCCGTGTTCACCGCGCCTCGCCGCAGCCCGACGATCGCCGGCAGATGCTGCACGCCCACCGGACACTGTTCCTCGCAGGCCCCGCAGGTGGTGCACTGGAAGACGGCCGTCGGCGACAGATGCCCGCCCAGCAGCGGGGTCTCGGCGCCAGGCGGATTCGCGCGCAGATAGCTCCGGAACCCCAGGGCGATCTGTTTCGGATCCAGTTCCTTGCCGGTGGCCGCCGCCGGGCAGTGCTCGGTGCAGCGGCCGCACTCGACGCAGGTGAACGCCTGCAGGGCGATGAGCCTGGTCACGTCCTTGCCCGTGTCCAGACCGAAATCGTCGTCATCGGCCAGCGGCGGAATCCCGGCGAAGCCGGGCCGCTTCAAGAAGACGGTGACCGGGCTCAAAGCCAGATGCAGGTGCTTGGTGCCGGGTATCAGGGGCAGGAAGATCAGCAGCACCGCGGTGTGGATCCACCAGTTGACGTGCAGCCAAGCCGGCGAGCCGACCTCGAAGTAGTCGAACAGATAGGTGACCATCAGCAGGAAGATCAACAGCGCGATCAACCCGCTTTCCGCCGAGACGGGGCCGAGCCAGCGGGGCCGGATCACGAACCGGCGCACCGCCAGACCCGTGATCGCCACCGCCACGGCCGCGGCAAACAGAGCCACCGCGCCGAAGTACGCCCGTCCGAACGCTGTCTCGCGGGAGAGCAGCGGAAAGCCGAATCCCGAGGCAAGATGGTCGAGCGTCACCCCGGCGAAGGCGCAGAATCCCCAGAAGACGATTGCGTGGGCCAGACCCGGCAACGGCCGGTGCCGGATCACCTTGGCCTGGGCGAGCACCTCAGCGGCGAAACGGCGCAGCCGCGGCCCGACGGGGCGGAGCGAATAGCCGGGCTCGCTTCGGGCAGCGCGAATCGAGGCCAGGACCGGCCGGAAGCGCCACCAAGCCGCCGCCACGGAGGCAGCCGCGAGCATCAACAGGATCAGGGTCTCGGCGAGCGCGGGATGGTGCATGGGCGATTAGCTACGAATCTAGCATGGGCCCGGCCGCCGATAAGACAAGACCGAGTCCGGCGGGCGGCCGAACCCGGTCCAGGTGGGAGATGAAATCTCTGGCGGAGCGTCGCTCAAGCGACGAAGGGCTCGCCCTTGTGCCAGTCGGCGCCGCAGAGTCCACCGCTCTTGAACGCCTGGGCCGTGCGGAGGATCTCGGACGGGCTGCGGCCGACCTCGAGATCGTTGATGGCCACCGAGCGCACGACACCTTTGTCATCGACCAGGACAGTGGCGCGGAAGGCAACACCCAGGTCTTCCTTCAGGACGCCGAAGGCCTTGCTGAACTGGTGGCTCGTGTCGGCGACCACCGGGTGCGTGACGCCGTCCGGGAATGTGGACTTGTCCTCGAACCAGGCCTTGTGCGAATAGAACGAATCCGTGCTGGCGCCGATGATCTCGATGCCCTCGGCTTCAAACTCCTTCTTCAGTTTCTCGAAGCCCCGGATCTCGGTGGGGCAGACGAAGGTGAAGTCCAGGGGATACCAATAAATGATGTGCCACTTACCAGCATAATCGGAGCTACTGATCTCCTTCTGCTCGCCGTTGACGTACGCAGTCGCTTTCCATTCGGGTTCGTTCTGACCGATCAAGCTCATAGCTGTTTCTCTCCTTAAGTCGTTTCGATGCGGCCGCCTCCGTGAAGGTCGCAACGAAATTGCAACTGGGAGCTGCAGGCGGGGGCAAGGCGGCCAGGGGTGGCGAGGGGCCAAATCCGGGTCTCGACAGCGCCTCGGCTGTGGTATACTCTCGATCGGAGAGCGGGAGTAATTCAGTGGTAGAATGCCAGCTTCCCAAGCTGGACGTCGCGGGTTCGAATCCCGTCTCCCGCTCCAACAAATTCTTTGTTTTGACGCGCTTGGAAGCAAGTCGTCCTCAAGCCTTCGTACCCCGATAATCCGTTAATCCATTAAGGCATCCCTCAGGTCACCCGAAGGGGAGCCTCCGGTGCCTACCAGCACCATCCGCTCGATCGTGTTGACGACCTCCCGCTTCTGGGTCAAGTCGGCTTTCGTGTAGACGTCCATGTTGACGCCGATGCCATGGCCCCGTTGGTCGGCAGCGGCTTTCGCACTGACCCTCGCTCTCTCGCCCAAGCTGATGAACCGCCCTCGGGCACCCGCAGGCTCCACAGATTGGGAGGACGGACGAATGGGACGACGAAGCAGGTTCTCCCCGGAAGTCCGGGAGCAGGCAGTCGGGCGAGTGAACGAGAGCCGGGCCAAGCACCGTTCTGAACAGGCGGTGATCTGTTCGGCGGCTGGGAAACCCGGCTGCGGACCGAAGACGCTGCGCAAGTGGATCCGGCGGGCCGAGACCGAGGCCGGCTAGCGCCAGGGCTGAGCGACGGCAGACCGGGAACGGCCTAAGCAGCTGGAACGGGGGAACTCCGAACCGAAGCGATCCAACGAGGTTCTCTGGAAGGCAGCGTTTTTCGAAAGGGGGAACGCGGCAGGCACTGGGGGCTTCCGGAAGGAACAGCGGATCTCGAAGTTCTCCCGGGGCGTACGGGCGGCTGCCGGGGCGTTTCGGAAGCATGCGGGCGGCGGTGCTGGAGACCTTGCCGAGATCGCCGGGACAGCACCCCGCTGACGGAGGTTTGCCTCACAAGATCAACGTGTGGGAAGAAACGAGTCGGTTCGAGTCGACCCTCCGGCGGAGCCGGGAAGTCATGAGCGCTTCAGGGTGGGTGTGGCGTCCGAGCCCGGCTGGTGAAAAGCGGTTGTGATGTCAGGGAATGGCGCCGGACCGGCGCAGGCCGGCTATCTCGCTCTCACGATAGCCTACCTCTCGTAAGAGCTCTTCGGTATGCTCTCCTAAGCGCGGTGGAGGCAACCGATGCGATGGGGGCGTGCGGGAAGCGCGAATGGGGGTCCCGAGCAGGCTGAGAGCGCCGGCGCCGGGCCGTTCCACCTCGATGATCATGTTGTTGGCCCGCAGTTGCGGATCCCGGAGGGCCTCTTCATAGGTGTTGATCTTGGCGCAAAGGATGCCCTTTTGCTCGAGGATCTCGAGCCATTCCCTCGTAGTCTTTTCCTGGAAACGCTTCGCCAGGATGGCGACGAGGTCTTTCTGATTCGCGTGCCGCCCCTGGGCCGTGCGAAAGCGCGGATCTTGCGAGAGGTCTTCCAGTCCCATGGCGGTGGAGAGGTCGCGGAGGGCGTCGTCGGAGAAGACCGCTGAGACCTCCAGGAAGCCGTCTTTGGTCCGCCAGGATCTCGGGACCGAGGCGTCCGTGGCTCCGAGGTCCTGGTCGGCTTCACGGCCGAGTTGCGGGTTCAGGGCCGCCGCCGAACTCCATAAATCGGCGAAGACGGCGGCGCTCAGCAGGTCGGTGGAGACCTTCTGGCCCCGCCCGGACCGTTCCCTCTCGAACAGCGCCACCAGGATCCCAAGAGCCAGCAGGAGGCCCGCCGGGTAGTCTACCGAGATCCCGGGCGGCTGGGGGACCGCCTCCGGATCGTCGCGCCGGAAGAGACCGCCGACGGCGGCCGCCATGTCGGCGTGGCCCTTCCGCCGGCGCTCGACGTATGGTCCGGAATCACCCCACCCCGACGAGCAGGCGTAGACCAGGCGCGGATTCACCTCCGCCAGACGCTCGTAATCGAGGCCGAGGCGTTCGACCACGCCGGGCCGGAAGTTGTGCACGAACACGTCGGCGGTGCGGACGAGCCGCAGCACCACCTCTCTGCCTTCCGGCTTCCGGACGTCCAACACGACGCTCCGCTTGTTCCGGTTCAAGCCGGCGAACGGCAGGCTCAGGTCACCCGCGAAGGGGCCGTAGCCGCGGCTCCAGTCGCCCATGCCGGCGCGCTCGATCTTGATGACGTCGGCGCCGAAGTCCCCCAGCAGTTGGGTAGCCAGGGGACCCTGCCAGACGTGCGTGAAGTCGATGACGCGGATGCCTGCGAGGGCCGCAGGGGCCGGTTTGTCGCCGCTCATTTTCGTTTCCAGACGGGGTCGCGCTTCTCGGCGAACGCCTTGGGGCCGTCGATGTAGTCTTCCGATTGCCTCAGGCGCTGCACTGCTGGAAGGGAGTCGATCTCGGCGAGCGTGGGCTCCTTCGCGCTGGCCAGGAAGCTCCTCACCATCTCTTTGGCCGCCTGAAGCGCCGTCGGGGAACATTCGAGAATCTTGCTCACCCATTCCCGGACCAAAGCCGGGAGACGCTCACGCGGGGCCGCGGCGTTCACCAGCCCGATGCGCAGCGCTTCGCGGGCCGGTATTAGCTCGCCGGTGAGAATCAGGCCCATGGCCTGGTGGTAGGGGATACGCCTGGGCAGGTGATAGATGCCGCCGGAGTCCGCCACCAG
>Ga0256841_1000335_pt1 | contig 50197 bp, 42 predicted proteins | sample 356308metaG_FD_185971 | JGI IMG/M metagenome (GOLD analysis project Ga0256841, IMG submission 185971) | Hydrothermal vent microbial communities from Mid Atlantic Ridge, Atlantic Ocean - 356-308 | ecosystem: Environmental > Aquatic > Marine > Hydrothermal vents | place: Atlantic Ocean: Mid...
TATTTCACATATTCTTCTCCAGGAACTTGCTGCAATAAGAAAAGAGGGTATTAATATGACATACCTCAGACCCGACTCAAAATCACAGGTTACCATCGAATATGATGACAATAACAAACCGGCAAGAGTACACACAATAGTTGTTTCAACGCAACACGATCAGTTTATGGACGATGATGAGGAGATGCTTGCCAAGATAAAAGAGGATGTGCGTGACATACTGATTCCCAGAACCGTTAAGTTGTTGCCTGAAAGAGTTCAGAAACTGTTTGATGACAACATTATCCTTCATGTGAATCCGACGGGAAAGTTTGTGATTGGCGGACCTCACGGTGATACCGGTCTTACCGGAAGAAAAATTATTGTTGACACATATGGTGGCAAAGGTGCTCACGGTGGTGGTGCCTTTTCGGGGAAAGATCCTTCAAAGGTTGACCGTTCAGCTGCTTATGCTTCCCGGCACATTGCAAAGAATATGGTTGCAGCCGGCGTAGCTGATGAAATACTTGTTCAACTCTCTTACGCAATTGGCGTTGCCGAACCGGTCGGTGTTTTTGTTGAGACCTACGGAACTTCAAAGGTCAAATTGACGGACGGTGAGATTGCAGAAAAGATAAAAAAGCTTTTCGACCTCCGTCCTGCCGCAATAGAGGACAGACTTAAGCTTAGAAATCCGATTTATCTTGAGACAGCCTCATACGGACATATGGGAAGAACTCCCGTTGAAGTGGTTAAGAAATTCTCGTCACCATATAATGGAAGCAAAGAGGTAACGGTTGAACTGTTTACCTGGGAGAAACTTGATTTTGTGGATAAGATCAAAAAGGAATTCGGGATTTGATAATCCATATTTCCGGATAGCAAAATAGGATTAAAAAAAGCCCCGACGGAGTCGGGGCTTTTTTATTTATTTATAAGTTTTTGCTTAGTGTCTAATAATCAGTTTTTGAGTCTTTGCAGGCTCATTGTTGACCACAAGTGAATAAAAATAGATACCCTCTTTAAAATCGGATGTATTTATTTTCAAAGAACCAAAAGTGTTGTTGATTCCAATTTCTTTTACTGTTGAACCCAGTAAATCGTAAATGACGACCTTTGAATTTGCAGGTGTCTCATTAAAATCGTAATCAAATTTTACGAAACTGTTAGCCGGATTCGGATAGGCTGCCGACAGTTTGAAGTTAAGAGGATCCGGTACGCTTACAAGAGTTGAGTACTTCACTATTATTGAAACATTATCCGACGGATTCTCCTCATTAAAGAATGTGTACTTTATTGTTGACTCACCTTCGTTTCCGTCAGGATAATAATCACCGCTGAATTCATCGTAAATTCCATCGGGATCAATCATAACGGATACAGCTGATGTATCTGTTGTCGGAGGATAACACAACCCCCAGCAAAATGAATTTGTTGTGCCGGGAACGATGTCTATATCCGTCCTTGCACATTTAACATGCATCCCGGTAGAGGTGATGTTTTTAACGTCAATAGCATCAATAACTATTGCAGAACTTGTTGCTTCACCGCCAATAGTGATTTCCTGTCCCGGTTCCAAAAGTTCGTTTTCAAAATAAACTTCTAAGTTCTGAGTAAATGCGACACTAAAAACCATCGCAATAAAAAAGAGTGTAGAGATAATTTTTTTCATAATCATTTTATTTTTATACTCGTTAGACAAAAGTAAAATTTAAATAGTTGTCTCTTTAACGAAACAACTTTACAAAAATATACAAAAACTATGCTAACAAATGTTAAAAAACAAAAAAAGTTTGGAAAATGACAACTTTGGCTGCTGTAAAAGTGTCTATCAGAAAAAATTATAAAATACATATACAAAAATATATATATTTGCAAACATTTTAAACTTAAATTAAACTATTATGAAATTAAAAGCTTTATTTTTATCAGTTGTCTTTCTGATGTCCGGGTATATTTTTGCCCAGCAGGTTGACAGAGAGAATGTTCTTTTGGAAATTGTAACGGGTACTTGGTGTTACTATTGCCCGGGTGCTGCAATGGGTGCCGAAGACCTTATTGCCAACGGCAAACAAGTGGCTGTTATTGAGTATCATACGGGCGACACATATGAGAACACTTATTCTGCGGCAAGAAGCAGCTATTATAATATATTAGGAGTTCCTACCGCATTTTTCGATGGTGTACTGAGTGTTGAGGGTGGTAACCATACTTCGAGCATGTATAGTTCATATCTTCCCAAATATAATCAACGGATTGCGATTCAATCACCGTTCACCATTGATGTTGACGGCACAAACGGAGGATTGATTGAATATAATATAATAGTAACGGTAAACAAAGTTGCGACAAATAACAGTTCTAACCTGAAGTTGATGTGTGCCGTTACGGAATCGGGAATTCAACAAAGCTGGCAGGGACAGGATCATCTTGAATGGGTTGAGAGGCTTATGGTTCCAAATCAATTTGGTACATCTCTCGACTTTTCTTCGGGTAATACACAAGAGGTATCAGTAAACTTTACAATGCAACCATCTTGGGTCAACGAAAATTGTGAAGTTGTATTTTTTGTTCAGGATTTAAGCACAAAAGAGGTTTTTCAAACGGTAAAATATGATCTGTCGGAGTTTGCCTCAACAAATGATTACGATATTTCTTTAAAAGATGTGTATGTACCGCAGGCAATGTGTAACAGTTCGGTTGAGCCTTCAGTACTGGTAACAAACTTCGGATTGGAGACACTCACAAGTTTTGACGTTGTTTACAGTGTTAACGGCGGGACACAGCAAACATACCCATGGACAGGCAGTCTTCCTACAATGGAGTCGGCTCTTATTGACCTTCCTGCCATTGATGTAAATGTAGTTGCGAATAATAATATTGAAGTTACCCTTGAAAATCCCAACGGACAGGCTGATCAGTTTCCACAGAACAACTCAAAGACCGTTTCTTTTGAGGAAGCACAAAATGTAACCTCCCCTGTGGCACTTGCTCTCAAGCTTGATGACAATCCGGAAGAGACAACGTGGGAATTAAAGGATTCGGAAGGAACGGTTCTTTATTCGGGCGGACCTTATACAAATCCCGGCCAGTATGTTATTGAGTATTTCGACCTTCCCGATAACGGTTGCTATGCCTTCTCAATTTATGATACGGGTGGTGACGGACTAACAGGTATCGGTAATTATAAACTTGCATACGACGGAAGCAATATTTTTGCAGAGGGTTATGATTTCGGTTATATGTCGGGAGCGGAGTTTACCATAGGATTGACAGGCGAAGATGAAATGACGGTAAATAATTCCGTTCAAATATATCCCAATCCTTTCACTGAAACCGCTTATGTATCTTTCACAACTGCACAAACGGAAATTGCAAGCGTCAATGTTTACAATTCAATCGGAAAACAGGTTTATTCAGTGAATAACAAAGAATATTCTGCCGGTACACATTCAATTGAAATTGACGGTGCGGAACTTCACAGCGGAATATATTTTGTTAATCTTAAGATAGGAAACAAAACGTATAAGCAAAAATTAGTGTTAACAAAATAGCATTTCAAATCAAAATAGAAAAGGCGGACAATTTGTCCGCCTTTTTTATTTTCTTAAAACTCAGATAAAGTTTTTCAGTGGTAAAATCTCGAATTTATATAAGAGTATATTTCGCTGACTTTCATCTGTGCGGTAGCCGGGCCGGTGCGGACATAAAAAATCTCATCATTATTATGAGTGAGATAAGCAGGTATATTCGAAGGCTTTACATCTACTCTCAGAATTTTACTGCCGTCCGTACCTTCAATCACTGCCCTTACAAATGATGTATGTTGCATACCTATTCTCTCCTGAATAAGTTTTGTCAAATGCAAAAGGGTTTTATCATCATCCTTGAATTTATCATTTTTAAGGCCGAGGATATTTTTATCATCATCAACTCCTATTAGTAATGTGCCTCCCGAAGAGTTCATAAAAGCGGCAATGGTTTTTAATGCGGCATGCTCCATCTCTTTATCAAACTTTTTGGTATAAAGATTATAGCGGAGGGTTGATTTGAATTCGACATAATCGTTTTCACCATTCTCAATAAGAGCATACGTAGATGTGTTTTCAGCGGTACTGAGATAATCGGTTATCATTTTCGCCAGTTCCACAATAATCTTCAGAGATATTTCCGCTGGAATTTTTTTTGTATTAAAAATATCCTTTCCGGCAAGGGAAATGAGTAAAGAGGGTTCAACGGCTTTAATTGTTCCCGAACGGAATTTATGATTTATAACTGATATTTCCCCGAAGACATCTCCTTTTTCATAAATAACATCCTCCTGTCCTGGCATCTCCAGTTTGAGTTTGCCATAGCGCACAATATATAGAATCTGTTCAGAAGAAAGCCGGGCAAAAACAGTTTCATTCTTATCAATCTGTTTTACATATAAATATTTAACAACCTGTTTAAGTTCTGTATCCGTAAGTTTCTTAAATATGGAAACGGATTTAAGGAACTCAAAATGCTCTGCATCCGTAAAATTAATATCTCTTGCCATAAAATTTAAAATAGTTTATCAATTAAATCATCATCAGCAATAACAGGAACAGTAACTTTCAGATTCGGTTCATCTTTCATTGCGCGTTTTATTGCAAACAGTGCACCGTCGTTTCTGGCCCAGCTTCTGCGAGCAATACCATTGTTAACATCCCAGTAAAGCATTTGTCTGAGTCTGCGGTCGGAATCTTCGGAACCGTCGAGTACCATTCCGAAACCGCCGTTTATAACTTCGCCCCAGCCTACTCCGCCTCCGTTATGTATTGAAACCCAGGTAGCTCCTCTGAACGAATCACCGATGACGTTTTGTATTGCCATATCGGCAGTAAATTGTGAACCGTCATAAATATTGGAAGTTTCTCGATATGGGGAATCCGTACCCGAAACATCGTGGTGGTCGCGACCAAGTACAACGGGAGCTGAAATTTTCCCGTCTCTTATTGCCCGATTGAAGGCGGCGGCAATTTTTGTTCTTCCTTCACAGTCGGCATACAGGATACGTGCCTGAGATCCAACCACTAATTTGTTCTTTTTCGCTTCCCTGATCCATTTGATATTATCTTTCATTTGCTGCATTATTTCCGGTGGTGCCGATGCGGCAATTTCTTCCATCACTTCTGCAGCAATAGTGTCAGTCAAGTCAAGGTCTTCCGGTTTTCCCGAAGTACACACCCAACGGAAAGGTCCGAAACCGTAATCAAAGCACATAGGCCCCATAATATCCTGAACATAAGAAGGATACTTAAACTTGCCGTCTTTTTTAAAAATATCCGCTCCCGCTCTTCCCGCTTCGAGCAAAAAGGCATTTCCATAGTCAAAGAAATACATTCCTTTGGCAGTAAGAGCATTTATGGCATTTACCTGTCTTTTTAGAGATTCCCGTACCCTGTTTTTAAATTCTTCAGGGTTATTAGCCATCATTTTATTGGCCTCTTCAAATGACAATCCCACAGGATAATAACCTCCTGCCCAGGGATTATGTAAAGAAGTTTGGTCGGAACCAAGTTCCACAAAAACATCTTTTTCAACAAATTTCTCCCACAACTCAACAATATTGCCTTGGAAAGCCAGGGAGACAGCTTCTTTTGCTGCTCTTGCTTTTTCAATTCGCGACAGCAGTTGGTCAAGGTCGCTATAAACTTCGTCAACCCAACCCTGACTATGCCGTTTCTCAACAGCTTTGGGATTTACTTCGGCAATAACACCGATTGCTCCGGCTATGACAGCGGCTTTTGCCTGAGCACCCGACATCCCTCCGAGACCTGAAGAGACAAACAGTTTTCCGCCAAGTCCTTCTTCACTGTGTTTTTGAATCATTCTTCCGGCATTCAGAACCGTAATAGTGGTTCCATGGACGATACCCTGCGGTCCGATGTACATATACGATCCGGCAGTCATCTGTCCGTATTGTGAAACTCCGAGTGCATTAAACCTTTCCCAATCGTCAGGTTTTGAATAGTTTGGGACAACCATTCCGTTTGTTACAACAACGCGCGGGGCATCTTTATGCGACGGGAACAGTCCCAAAGGATTTCCCGAATACATTGCCAAAGTCTGCTCGTCTGTCATTTCGGCAAGATATTTCATTGTGAGTAGATACTGTGCCCAGTTTTGAAATACTGCTCCGTTACCGCCATAGGTAATCAGCTCGTGCGGGTGTTGTGCCACAGCCTCATCCAGATTATTACTGATCATAAGCATAATAGCTGCCGCCTGTTTCGATTTATGCGGATACTCATCAATACTTCTGGCATAAATCTTATAATCCGGTCGAAAACGGTACATATAAATCCTGCCGTAATCCTCAAGCTCCTTTTTAAATTCCGGGGCAAGAACAGCATGATGTTTTTTGTCGAAGTAGCGTAAAGCATTTTTTACCGCAAGCTTTTTCTCTTCGGGCGTTAAAATATCTTTACGTTTGGGTGCATGACTGACACCGGTATCATAGGGCTTCAACGCAGGTAGTTCCTCGGGAATCCCTGTCAATATTGCTTTTTGAAAATCGGTAATTTTCATATTTCTTATATATTAATTTCAAACAAACGTCAAAATTACAAAATTATTTAATAGAGAAAAATGAGTAGTTTTGAGGCCTGTTAAAATCACAAAAAATGGACGCATCAATTCCCGTAATAACAATTGTAATATTGATTATTATTTCTTTTTCCCGTTTGAGATACAGAAAGAGTATTTGGTTTCTAATTCTTAACTTTTTAATTCTGGCACTTTTTTCATATGACATCTCCCGAACTCCGGAAAACCATTATCCGGATTTGTTTCTGATTATTCTGACTGTTTTTAATGTTTACAGATTTTTCAGAGACAGAAGCCGCTAATTTTACCGTTAACTTTTTTTCTCCTACCGTTAACTTTTTTTCTCTTGACAAAGGGGGTGAATTTGATTTATTTTGCAGATGTCAATTTTTTAGAGCTTTTTACAAAACAGCCCTTAAGCAATGAACCGACCCCGTCAGGATAAATCCCGACGGGGTCTTTTTTTGTTTGTTGAAGGTTTGTTAAATTTTATCTTTAGAATGTTTTAATATCTGATAAAGGAATTCCCTTGCTCTGAAAAGCTGTGCCTTAACAGTGCCAAGCGGAAGATTAAGTTCTTCGGCAATTTCATCATAGGAATACTCTTTAAAATATCTAAGCTCAATTAATGTGCGATAATGAGGTTTCAATTTTTCCACAACCTGACGCATAAGTTTTATCTTCTGCTGCTTAACGATCTCTTCTTCAGGATTTAAGGTCTGAGAGGGAATCCGGATTGCCATTTCCGTGCCGTCTTCATCATCATAATTCTGGTCAATAGAAAAAGTATATTTCTTTTTCTTACGAATAAAATCAATACAATTATTAGAGGCAATCTTAAACAGCCAGGTACTAAATGCGTAATCGGGAGTATATTGATGCAGTTTTTTAAATGCTTTTCCAAAAGCCTCAATTGTCAAGTCTTCGGCATCGTGCGGATTATTTGTCATTTTCAGCAGCATAAAATAGAGCGAATCACGATAGTTGCCCATCAATTCAGCGTAAGCTTTTTGATCGCCCTCTTCTATAGCCAGCTTGACCAGCTTATAATCACGTAATGCTTTTTCTGTTAAATGCGTTGCTACTTCCATCTATTCTGCTTAACAAACAGGTTAGAAATTATAATTACCGGATACAGTACTAATAATATCACTTCAACAAGCGGCGAAATTAGTAATAATTTTTTTTCATTTAACCTATTAAATGTTTTTTTATAAATAATTAACTGAGATAATAGTCTAACGGCAAAGATAGAGAGCACAGCAACAGTTAAAAAGTTAACAATCAACAAAAAAATAAAGAGCAGATAAAACAAAAAGGTGCTGAGCGACCAGGTTCCTAATAAAAAAAGATGTTTGAACTTATAATATTTTCCTGCCGATAAGTGTCTTCTTTTTTGCCTGAACCAGGTTCTTACAGACTTCTGAGGCTTTGAAAAAGTAAAACTCTCTTTGCCGACACAAATTGTGGTGTTGGATTTGCCGGCGACCTTATTCACAAAAAGATCATCATCGCCGGAAGCCACATTATAGTGCGAAATAAATCCTTTGCTTTTGATGAATAGCTCCTTTTTATAAGCCAGGTTTCTGCCGACACCCATATAAGGTATTCCGCTCAAGGCGTACGAGAAATACTGAAGTGCCGTTGTTGCCGTTTCGTAGCGGATAATTCTATTTAAAAAGCCCGCTTCTTCATTGTATGCACCGTAACCAAGAACGATATCTTTTTTTGAAGAGAACTTGCCTGCCATCTCCCTGATCCAATTCCGGGATGCAGGCCGGCAATCGGCATCGGTCAACAACAAATGCTCATTTTTTGCCGATTTGATTCCGACGGAAAGAGGAAATTTCTTGCCAGAGAAAAAATTGAGATCCTGCATAAGAGTCACAATTTTAAGATTTCCGTATTTACGTTCCATATCCTCAAGAAAGAAGATTGTTTCGTCATCGGAGGCATCATTGACAACAACAACCTCAAAATCGGAATAATCCTGCTCAAGTATAAGCGGCAAATATTCTTTCAGGTTTTGGTATTCGTTTTTTGCGCAGATAATAACGGAAACGGGAATATCCGCCTGTGGTTTTACCTTATCCTTGTAAAAAGCAAAACGGCTGAAAATCATCCAGAAATACAGAAGCTGAATGGCTGCCGATGCGGCAAACACCCAAAATACATAATTATAAAGAAAGTCTATCTCCATTTCCGGTATTTTAGTTTTCAATGAACAAAAATATTGAATGATTCCGGATTTTGACGATAAAAAAATAAAATATTGTTAACAATGGGATTTTAATGCAGAAAAGCCGGTACAAGCTATGTTTAAGAATTAATATACCTTTGCGGAGAAATTATAATACAATTTAATGCAGTTTGAATTAGAAAAAAAAGATACCGGATCGTCTGCCCGGGCAGGTGTCATTACTACGGGTCACGGAAAAATAAAGACGCCGATCTTTATGCCTGTGGGAACAACAGGAGCGGTAAAGGCTGTTCACATCAAAGAACTTAATGAGGACACTAAGGCACAGATTATTCTTGGCAATACATATCATCTCTATTTAAGACCCGGACTTGAGGTAATTGAAAATGCAGGAGGACTTCATAAATTCAACGGTTGGGATAAGCCAATACTTACCGATAGCGGCGGTTATCAGGTATATTCACTTGCCAACACAAGAAAACTTAGTAAAGAAGGTGTGCTTTTCAATTCCCACATTGACGGTTCCAAACATAAGTTTACACCTGAATATGTTGTTGACATCCAAAGAACTATAGGAGCTGATATTATTATGGCTTTCGATGAATGCACTCCGTATCCTTGTGATTATGATTATGCAAGAAAATCTCTTGACCTGACTCATCAGTGGCTGAACAGGTGCATAACTCATTTTGAGAAAAGCGAACCGAAGTATGGTCATAGTCAGGCATTGTTTCCCATTGTTCAGGGTAGTGTTTATAAAGATTTGAGGAAGGAGTCGGCGGAGGTGATTGCCGGATACGGAGCCGATGGAAATGCAATTGGCGGGCTCTCCGTCGGCGAGCCGCATGAGATGATGTATGAAATGACAGATCTGGTTTGTCGCATACTTCCCGAAGATAAACCGCGTTATCTGATGGGTGTGGGAACTCCTGTCAACATTCTGGAAAGCATAGCCCTCGGTGTGGATATGTTCGATTGTGTGATGCCGACACGTAACGCAAGACACGGTCTTTTATATACTAAAAACGGAATCATAAACATTAAAAATGAAAAGTGGAAAAATGATTTCAGCCCTTTGGATCAAGAGGGAACATCATTTGTTGACAAACAGTATTCAAAAGCCTTTCTGAGGCATATGCTGATTTCGCAGGAGATGCTGGCAGGTATGATTGCCAGCCTGCATAATCTGGCTTTTTATCTCTGGCTTGTCAATGAAGCCAGAGAGCATATTTTAAGCGGGGATTTTGTGTGGTGGAAAAATAAAATGATTAAAAAACTCGGAACAAGACTGTAAGATTTGAAAAAGATTGATATCTATATAATTAAGAAATTTCTCGGCACTTTCTTTTTTGCCATATCACTTCTTATTGTTATCGTTATCATTTTTGATATCTCGGAAAAGATTGATGACTTCATTGAAAAGGATGCACCACTATCGGAGATCATCTTTTCATATTACATAAACTTTATTCCATATTTTGTTAACCTTTTCAGCTATCTTTTTACCTTTATAGCAGTTATTTTTTTCACTTCAAAAATGGCAACAGATAGTGAAATTGTGGCAATACTCGGTAGCGGAGTGAGCTTTTGGCGATTTCTGCGGCCATATCTTATTGCTGCTACTGCACTTGGACTGATGTCATTTTATCTTGCAAACTTTCTGATTCCGCATACCAATAAGACAATGATGGTTTTTGAAAAGACATATTTAAAAAATCCGTACAGAAACAGGGATTACAATATGCATATGCAGATAAAACCCGGCACCTTTGTTTATCTCGAAAGTTATAATAATCAAACAAATACAGGATATAAATTTTCTCTTGAAAAATTTAAGGCTAATAAACTTGTTTACAAATTAAATTCATCCCGGATTCTTTGGGACAGCCTTTCCGGGTTATGGAAAATCAAGGATTATTATATCAGAACCTTTGACGGAACGGATGAAACATTACGAAAGGGCAGGGAGCTGGACACCCTTATAAATTTGGATCCAAGGGAGTTTTCATTTATTCTGGACGACCTGAAAACATTGAATTTTTATGAACTGAGGGATTTCATTGCAAAAGAAAAACTGAAAGGTTCGGAGAAAATAAAGGAATATGAGGTGGAGAAACAAAAGAGAATGGCTTTTCCGTTTGCCACCATTATATTGACAATGATCGGAGTGTCTCTGTCGAGCAGGAAAGTGCGAGGTGGGATAGGTATGCATATCGGGTTGGGAATAGCACTTGCATTCGGGTTCATATTTTTTCAGCAAGTATCAACCGTTTTTGCTACCCGCGGTGACCTTAATCCGATCCTTGCCGTTTGGATTCCCAATGTAATTTTCGGAATTCTCGCCATTTTCCTGTTAAGGATTGCTCCGAAATAGGGTCAAAGTATTTTTTTTAATCGCTTTGCAATACATTTCTTTTCCGTATTTTTGCATCTCTCTTGCAGTTTTTTCGTAAGGGTACGAGGATTATGAACAGGAACTTATCGGAACGGAAATATGTCGTCATTGCTATCTTTGTTATTGTGGCGGTTATTTTTATCGTCAGATTACTGATACTTCAGGTTTTTGACGACTCATATATTCTGTCTGCCGAGAATAATGTACTCCGGAAAATTACAATTTATCCCAATCGTGGCAGAATATACGATCGTAACGGCGAACTGCTTGTGTACGATGAAGCTGCTTACGACCTGCTTGTCATTCCCCGCCAGGTAAAGGATATGGATACGGCGGAGTTTTGCAGGGTTCTCAATATTTCGGATTCCGTTTTTAAAGTAAAGATGAAAAAGGCTAAAAAATATTCTCGCTATAAGCCGTCCATTTTTCTTGAACAGATATCAAAACATGAGTTTGGCTATCTTGAGGAGAAACTTTATAAGTTTCCCGGTTTTTATGTTCAGACCCGTTCGCTCAGAAAATACACAAGACCCATTGCAGCCCATACTCTCGGTTATATCGGTGAGGTAAACAGCAGAGAGATGAAAGCCGACAGCTACTATTCTCAGGGTGATTATATCGGTAAAAGCGGAATTGAAAAGTTTTTTGAGAAAGATTTGAGAGGCAGGAAAGGTGTTGAAATGGTGATGGTTGATGTTCACAACAGACAGCAGGGAAGTTATAAAAACGGAAAGTACGACACTCTTTCGGTTCCCGGCAAAGACCTTTATCTGTCCATTGATGCTGATTTGCAGGCTTATGCCGAGAGGCTTATGCAAAATAAGATTGGGAGTATAGTGGCAATAGATCCTGAAACCGGTGGTATTCTTGCTTTTGTAACCAGCCCGACATACGATCCGAACCTGCTTGTCGGGAGAGTGAGGGGTAAGAACTTCGGACTGCTAATGCACGATTCACTTAAGCCATTGCTTAACAGGGCGATTATGGGGACATATTCACCCGGCTCCACCTTTAAGCCTGTCCAGGCACTTATCGGACTCCAGGAGAATGTACTTAGGAAATCAACATCTTATGTTTGCTACGGTCCGGCTACGACACCAATAAAATGTACTCATAACCATCAGTCTCCGCTTCAGCTTCAACAAGCCATTGAACAATCTTGTAACCCGTACTTCTGGAATGTTTTCAAGTCAATAATTAACAATCCAAAATACCGCTCTGCCGAGGAGGCCTATAAAGTATGGCGGAGTTATGTTTTGAGTTTTGGTTTTGGAACCAAATTTAAAACCGATATTCCTTTTGAAGTTAGCGGGAATGTGCCCACTGCCGAATATTTTAATAAAATTTACGGGAAAGGTCATTGGAATGCTCTTACAATACGTTCTCTCGCAATCGGACAGGGTGAAATACTGGTAACGCCTTTGCAACTTGCTAACGAATCGGTTATAATTGCTAACAAAGGCTATTACTATCCTCCTCATATTGTGGAAGCAACGGGAAGTCCTGATAACATTATTAAAGAATTCAGGGTGAAGAAAAAGACAATGGTAGAGCCCGACAAATTTGATGTTGTTAGAGAAGCTATGCTGGAAGTTTTTGAAGGAGAACACGGTACGGCACGCTGGGCAAAACTTGAAGGTGTAAAAATTGCCGGCAAAACCGGAACTGTTCAAAATCCTCACGGAAAAGACCATTCTATTTTTGTAGCTTTCGCACCGATGGATAATCCTAAAATAGCAATGTCGGTGATTGTGGAAAATTCCGGTTACGGATCAACATGGGCGGCTCCAATAGCTTCGCTTATGATCGAACAATATCTGAATGACACGATAACACGACCAAGACTGGAAAAACGAATTCTGGACGGAAATTTAATTTCAAGATATTGAGAAGGGGAAATAACATATTACAAAATATTGACTGGATAACGGTACTTCTATACCTGATTCTTGTGCTTGTAGGTTGGGTAAATATCTATGCAGCCGTTTACAATGAAGAACACGGAAGTATTCTGGATATGACGCAAAATTACGGTAAACAGTTGCTATGGATTGGAACTTCGGTTTTGCTTGCCCTTGTTATATTGCTGATTGACGCAAAATTCTTCTCAACTTTTTCGTATTTGATATACTTTTTAACATTGATGCTTTTGATAGGCGTATTGCTGTTCGGGAGGGAGATTGCAGGTTCAAAATCGTGGTTTCAAATCGGAAGCTTTTCGCTGCAGCCTGCCGAACTGGGAAAGTTTGCAACAGCTCTTGCCCTGGCAAAATATTTAAGCGGTATTGATAAGGACTTTTCAAAATTCAAAACAAAGGTTGTAGCTGCTTTTATCATAATGTTTCCGGCTATGCTTATCCTGCTGCAACACGATACCGGTTCCGCTCTTGTTTATACATCTTTCATACTTGTTTTATATCGCGAAGGACTTTCAGGTAACCTGCTCATATTGGGACTAATTGTTGCCATTTTGTTTGTGGTCACTCTGCTGGTAAATAAGTTTATAGTTATTGGAATTATTGCGGCATTGTTTATCCTTTTCTATTTACTTAATAAAGCAGTACGTAAAAGATTGTTCCCTTTAATTGGCGTTTTCATCATTGCATCCATGTATGTTTTGAGTGTTGACTATGTTTTTGAAAATGTGCTTGAACCTCATCAGAAAAAGAGGATAAATGTATTACTCGGTATTGAAACAGACATCAGAGGAGCGGGCTACAACGTCCATCAGTCGAAGATAGCAATAGGGTCCGGTGGGTTTTCGGGTAAAGGATTTCTTAAGGGCACACAAACGAAATTCGATTTTGTTCCCGAGCAAAGTACCGACTTTATATTTTGTACCATTGGTGAAGAGTGGGGGTTTGTGGGGTCCTTTATTTTGATTATGCTGTTTCTGGCACTTCTGATACGACTGATATTTCTTGCAGAACGACAGCGATCGAAATTCAGTAGAATTTACGGGTATGGAGTAGCCTCGGTACTTTTTTTCCATTTCACCATTAACCTTGGTATGACAATCGGATTATTTCCGGTAATCGGTATTCCGCTACCGTTTATTTCCTACGGCGGTTCTTCGTTGTGGGGTTTTACTATCCTTCTTTTTATTTTTATTAAGCAGGATTCCGAAAGACTGGAACTGTTGTAACCGGAAATTACATAAGTGAATGCGTTGAAGTTTGAAATCCGTCCTATTCAGTCAGTTTAATAATATCTTCGGGCGTATCAATCGAAATACTTTCAATATCTGTTTTCTTTGTCATTATCTCATATCCATTTTCCATCCAGCGAAGTTGCTCCAGCAGTTCGGCCTTTTCGAGAGGCGTTGCATTAAGATATGCTATCGTATTTAACACTTCAGTACGGTATGCATAAATTCCGATATGTTTAAAAAAATCGTGATGCTTCAGCCATTTGGTTTTTTCGATACCTCTGATAAAGGGAATTGCCTGACGACTAAAAGATAGTGCAGTCCCGTCGTTACGTGTGATAACTTTAACAACATTCGGGTTGAAAAGCTCCTTTCCGGTTTTTATTTTTTTAATTAATGTTCCGATTTTCACGGTTTCATCATTAAAACAGGAAACTACAAGGTCAATCTGTGCGGGTTCTATATACGGCTCATCACCCTGAATGTTAATGGCAATGTCGAATGATTCTCCGCTGTCAATGAATTTTTCCACCACTTCATTACAGCGCTCGGTTCCGCTATTGTGATGTGCGGATGTCAACATAACATTGCCGCCGAACTCTTTCACAACTTTTTCAATACGCTCATCATCAGTGGCAACCGTAACCGCATTAAGCGATTTTGCTTTCAGGCATTGCTCGTACACTCGTTGTATCATGGGTTTTCCGTTGATCAGAGCAAGTGGTTTTCCGGGGAAACGTGTGGATGCATAACGGGCCGGTATGATGCCGAGTGCTTTCATAAATTTATTTTACAATTATGGTTTTTTTAACCGAATACTCTTCGGTTTTGCCGTTTTTTTCATCTTTCATCGTTAAGATGAAATTATAAATCTTTTCTCCTTTTTTATCTTCGGGAAAAACGAATTGAATGACAGGCTTTTTTAAATTGTACGAATTAACAATAGTAGTCCCATCTTTTGAAACGGATAAACCTGTTTTGGAACCCGAAGGAGATGCAACAGTTACATTGGCTTTTATTAAAGTATTGGCATCCGTTTTTTCAGTATTGAGAACAACATCTATAATTCCTGATCCGGTGACTTTTTCCGTGTTACCGGAATCATCATATTTTTTAAAATATTTTATCTTTCCCGATGAGTCATAAAATTCATAAGTAATGGGTCTTCCGTCACGGTAATGAAAAATCCATTCCCCGGCTTTATTATTATTTTTCATATAGCCCTGGAAACTGGTAACTCCGTTATCATATATGGCTTTGGAAATACCTGTCAGCATTCCGTTTTTATAGGTTTCAATGTGAGTAAGACCGGAGTTTGCATCAAAATACTTATGCACTCCTTCCGGGTGTCCGTTTTTATAAACCGCAGAGTCAATCATCCTTCCTTGTATGTTATATGATACCGAAACGTAATTTTCTCCCGATTTATCGAAATAGATGATACTTGATTTAATTTGATTATCGTTGAACCATTCCTGTACAACCTGTTGCCCTTCGGAATTACAAAATTCCTTTTTTATCACACTATTGCCGCAAGAAAAGAAAACAAATATGAAAAGAAAAGCAATTGTCGCATTTTTAAAAGATTCGCTATGGTTGTGGTATTTTTTCATTCTATCGGTTGAAATTATTATTGATTTGTGTAAAGTAGATTATTTCATTTTTCTTAAAAAAGTGACTTTATCTATTTCAATTTGTTTTGTAATAGACATCTTCCTAAAACAACCCGTGGAGCTCGGCATTCACTTTTTCAATAATCATTGCAAGGTCAGACGGATTATCCTGAATATCAAGATTATCAACGTCAAATATTAACAGTTTTCCAAGATTGTATTTTGTAATCCAGGCCTCGTAGCGTTCATTAAGTTTTTTCAGATAATCAAGTCTGATAGCCTCTTCATATTCTCTTCCCCGTTTTTGGATTTGATTTACAAGAGTCGGTACGGAAGCCCTCAGGTATATCAGTAAATCGGGAGGTTGAATAAACGAACTCATCAATTCAAAAAGAGAGATGTAATTTTCAAAATCCCTTGTTGTCATCAGGTTCATAGAGTGCAGATTAGGTGCAAAAATATATGCATCCTCATAAATTGTTCTGTCCTGAATAACTGTTTTACCGCTGTTTCTTATTTCGACTACCTGCCTGAAACGGCTGTTAAGAAAATAAATTTGCAGGTTGAACGACCACCGCTGCATATCTTCATAAAAACTATTCAGATATGGGTTTGTATCAACATCTTCAAAGTGTGCTTCCCAACCGAAGTTTTTGGCGAGAAGGCGTGTCAGGGTTGTTTTTCCCGAACCTATGTTTCCTGCTATAGCTATATGCATATCTTATTTTTTTTATCGGATAAAAATAGTATTTTTTTCTCAGATAATGAAAATTACTCAAAAAATTAATTAACCAAACTCATAATTTCATCAACATATCTTCTGTCGTTAGACAAACGGGGCACCTTGTGTTGCCCTCCCAGCTTGTCTTTTGACTTTAACCAATTATAAAATACACCTTTTGGAATGACCCTTATAACCGGCTCTCTCAATACCATATTATGGTAGCGTTTTGCCTCATAATCCGAATTTAGTGACTTCAGGGCATTATCAAAAGTTTCAGTAAAAAAATCAATATTTTCCGGTTCTTTTTCAAATTCAATGAGCCACTCGTGAGCTGCATTTTCACCTTCTTTAAAGTAAACAGGGGCTGCGGTATATTCACTTATTATGGCATTACTTTTTTGACAAGCAATAGTAAGAGCCTTTTCGGCATTATCAATAATCAATTCTTCTCCAACAGCATTTATAAAGTTGACTGTCCTTCCCGTAATCTTTATCCTAAACGGACTTAAAGAAGTGAATTGCACGGTATCGCCTATGATGTATCTCCAGAGTCCTCCATTTGTTGAAATTACCATAGCATAATTTGTTCCGAGTTCAACCTCACTCAATGAAAGTGTTTCCGGGTTTTCAGTTCCGAGCTGGTCCATCGGCATAAATTCATAAAAGACACCATAATCCAGCATTAGTAAGAGTTCGTCACTGTCAATCTGATCCTGTAATCCGAAAAACCCTTCTGAAGCACTGTAAGTTTCCATATAGTGCATATTTTCGGACGGGATTATCTGTTCAAACTGCTTTTTGTAAGGAGCAAAATTTACACCTCCGTGGAAAAAAGCCTCAAGATTAGGCCAAACTTCAAGGATGTTTTCCTTTCCCGTAATTTCCAGGATTCTTCTTAAAAGCAACAGAGTCCAGGAAGGTACACCGAGTATGTTTGTTACATTATGACTAATGGTTGAGGTTGCCATCTTCTCAATTTTACTTTCCCATTCATCCATCAAAGCAACGGAGCGCTTCGGTACTCTGATAAATTCAGCCCAATATGGCAGGTTTTGTACAATAATGGCGGAAAGGTCACCGGAATAATAGTTTTCATTATTAATTTCGGTAATCTTATGGCTTCCTCCCATAGCAAGGCCGCGTCCGTCAAAAATATATGTGTCTGGATAGTTGTTGCAGTATATTGAGAGCATATCCTTACCAACATTATAATGACACTCTTCCAGCGATTCGGTGCTGACTGGGATATATTTGCTTTTTCCGGCTGTCGTACCCGATGATTTGGCAAACCATTTTATTTCAGAACCCCAGAGAATGTTCTGCTCACCTTTGCGCAACCGGTCAATATACGGTTTAAGTGTTTCGTAGTTGTTAACAGGAACTCTTTCCTTGAATTCTTTAACGGAACCGATACTTGCATAATCATATTTCTTTCCCCATTCGGTATTCTTTGCCTGCGAAATAAGTTTCTTAAACCACTCTTCCTGTACCTCAAGCGGATACTTCATAAAAAGTTCGATCTGATGAAACCGCTTTTTCATTAACCAGGATATAACCGAATTTATGAGAGCCATAGTCCAATGATGATAAAATATAATATTTGCAATGCAAAATTACTATTAAAATGTGGAATATTGCTTGTATTTTTTTTATCAGTCCTTTCACTAATTTGTATAGTTTTGTTAAAAATTTGTTATGCTTCTGTTTCCCAATTGCAAAATAAATCTTGGTCTGTCGGTAACAGGAAAGTCGGATAACGGGTTTCATACTCTGGAAACCGTGATGTATCCCGTACCTCTTAATGATGTTCTGGAGATTATTATTTCTCCTTCCGGTAAGTTTTCTTTTGAAATGTCAGGCTTGCAAATACCGGGTAATTCCGATGACAATCTCGTTGTGAAAGCATACAAACTGTTGAAAGAAGATTTTAATCTTGATGCGGTTGCAATTCATCTTCTTAAGACTATACCAATGGGTTCCGGACTGGGTGGCGGATCAGCCGACGGCGCTTTTGCCATTAAGCTTTTAAATTCTCTTTTCAATCTTTCATTAACAACGAAAAGGATGCAGCATTATGCTGCAAAACTCGGTAGCGACTGCCCGTTTTTTATTGAGAACAGACCTGTATTGGCAAAGGGCAGGGGAGATGTTTTTGAAAATGTCGAGGTTGATTTGAAAGGATACTATATTAAAATTGTAAAACCGGAAGTACATATCAATACCGGCGAGGCCTATTCATTAATTAAACCTTCCATACCTGCAGTACCGATAAAAGAAATTATCGGCAGGCCCATTGAGCACTGGAAAGGAATTTTAGCAAATGATTTTGAAAAGCCGGTTTTCCAAAATTATCCTGAAATAATGAAGATTAAAGAAAAGCTATATGATGCGGGTGCCGTTTTTGCTTCAATGAGCGGTAGCGGCTCGGCGGTGTATGGTATTTTCAAGGAAATGACCGGTATTGCCGAAGATTTTAAGGATTGTTTTGTTTGGGAAGGAATATTGTAATAATAATCCGGACTAACGGGTTCTCTACTTGTAGGTTGCAGCCCAATATTTAAGTTTTTTCAGTAGCCTCGGGTTATCCTGCTCTATCCCTTTTTATTATAAAGTGTCATTGTTCTCACAAGGCCGATAGTAACATAGCTTTTAATAATATCAACTGCGGTTTTTATTTTGGGTATCAGTATCTCTTCCTCGGTTTTAGTCCATTGCCCTAACACGTAGTCGGACTGATAGCCGCGGGCAAAGTCGTTTCCGATTCCGATTCTGAGTCTTGCGAAATTGCTTGTTCCGAGGCTTTCAATGATGCTTATCAAGCCGTTATGGCCTCCGTCACCTCCCTTTGGTCTTAGTCTGAGAGTGCCTGTTGGCAGGGCTATATCATCAACAACAACAAGTAGTTTTTCAACGGGAATTTTTTCTTTGTCGAGCCAATATTTAACCGCTTTGCCACTTAGATTCATGTATGTAGATGGCTTGATTATCACGAGATTACGTGCTTTAAACTTTACTTTTGTAACATCCGCCAGTCGTTCTGTTTTAAAAGAAGCCCCGCCTTCCTGTGCAATGGCATCAGCAACAACAAAACCGATATTGTGCCTTGTGTTTGCATATTCGGCACCAATATTTCCCAGACAGGCAATTAAATATTTCATGTGTTTGTTTTTTGCAAAATTATACATAAAAAAATTCCAAATCCCTAAAAAGTCGGAATTTGGAATTTTTATCAATCGGGATAAATATTATTCGTCTCCCTTGGCCTCTTCTTTTGGAGCACCTTCACCACCTTCGGCAGCAGCCTCTGCAGCAGCAGCTTCAGCGGCTTCCTCTTCGGCAATTTCCTCGGCAGTCATACCTCTTGCTGCTTTAACGGCAACGATAACCGCATTGGGAGTGTCAAGGAATGTCAGGTTTTCATAAACCACATCTTTTACTCTGATAGCTGTTCCGATATCAAGTTTATTGATGTTAAGCATAATGAAATCCGGTAAATTTTCAGCCAGGCCGCTGACTTTTACTTTTCTGATCTTTTTAACAAGTCTTCCTCCTTGTAATACTCCGGGCGCAACACCTTCAAACTTAACCGGAATGGCTATAGTTACAGGTTTGTCGGGAATAATCTCCAAAAAGTCGGCATGTAAAATGTTGTCATTAACAGGATGATATTGGATATCCTGCAAAATAGTTTGATACTCTTTACCGTCAACATTGATGTTGATAAGGTAAACTTCCGGGGTAAAGATAATTTTCTTAAAAGATTTTTCTTCAATGGCAATGTGAATTTGCTTTTCACCGCCATAGATTACACAGGGTACCTTTCCTTCTCTCCTGTTCTTTTTAGCATCTTTTTTCCCTACGTTCTCTCTCAGAGAACCGCTCAATGATACTGTTTTCATAATGAATTGATTTAATTATAAATAAAATTAGTACTAATGTTCAAATTTATATAATGAACTTATTGATTTCGTTTTTAAAACTCTGTTTATAACCGTTGCAAAGAGGTCTGCAGTTGATAAAACCGTTGCTTTTTTACACTTTTCTTTTAACGGTATTGTATCGGTCATAACGACCTCGGTAATTCTCGATTTTTCTATTCTTTCATACGCCTCACCCGAAAAGACGGGATGTGTACAAAATGCTCTTACGCTGGCAGCTCCGTTGTCCATAATCAAGTCGGCAGCTTTAGTTATAGATCCTGCCGTATCAATAATATCATCAATAAGAATTACATTTTTATCTTTAACATCACCGATAAGCTGCATTGTTCCAACCACGTTGGGCTTTGTTCTGTGTTTATAGCAAATTGCAAAACCCGTATTAAGGATTTTTGCGTAAGCAGCTGCACGTCTTGTTCCTCCCGTATCCGGAGAAGCCATCATCAGGTTGTCCAATTTCAGATTTTTAATATATGGAATAAATATAGATGACGCATAAATATGATCAACCGGTACATCAAAAAACCCCTGTATCTGATCGGCATGGAGGTCTATTGTTATGAGACGTTGAACTCCCGCAGCAATCAGCAAATTGGCTATTAGCTTGGATGCGATTGAAACCCGCGGCTTATCCTTTCTGTCCTGTCGTGCATAACCAAAATATGGAATAACCGCAACAATTCTTCTGGCAGAAGCTCTTTTGGCAGCATCAACCATCATCAGGAGTTCCATCAGGTTGTCGGCAGGAGAAAATGTTGACTGAATCAGAAAGACGTCGCGTCCTCTTATATTTTCCTCAAAAGAAGGTTGAAACTCCCCATCTGAAAAGTCTGTTACAACAACATTTCCTAAAGGATGACCATAGCTGGCAGCGATTCTTTCCGCCAGATATTTGGTTGCTCGTCCTGAAAAAATTAATGCCCGGGCTGCCATTTTTTGCTTTTTAGAATTCGGCGCGAAATTAATACTTTTTTAACACCTCACAACTTCCGGTTGAATAAAAACAGATATTTTTTTTATGAAAATGAATGTAGATAAAAAAAAGTAACTACTTTTGTCCACCAATTAAGCCCGGATGGCGGAATTGGTAGACGCGCTGGTCTCAAAAACCAGTTCCTTCGGGAGTGCCGGTTCGACCCCGGCTCCGGGTACTTATTATAAAATGGTAATAGAAAAAAGCAGTTACAATTTATTTTATGTAACTGCTTTTTTTGTCGGAGTGGCGAGACTCGAACTCGCGACCTCTTGACCCCCAGTCAAGCACGCTACCAACTGCGCCACACCCCGAATTAATAAATTAAAGCTAAACCATCATTTATAAATCCTTATAACTTAAACAATAATTGTAAATTGCAATGTAATTTTTATTATGTTTGCTTGCACTTTAAAAAAAATATTTTGCGTTGCAAAAATAGTTTTTTTTTTGAATATATTATAAAAATAAAAAAATGAATAAATTATTATCTTTTTGGATTTTTCTTATAGTTAGCATAAATGTATTAGGCCAAGTTCAAACAGTTGGGCTTTTTTATAATGATTTAAATTCATTTAATGGCTATACCCTTTTTAATCCTTTCGCTTCAACATCAACCTACTTGATTGATAATTGTGGGAGAGTAATTAATATATGGGAAAGTGACAGTAAGTCAAACTTTGCTGTATATTTACTAGATAATGGGAATCTGTTAAGAACATGCAAAACAACCAATAATCCTAATGTTGGAGGTCGATTAGAAGAACTTGACTGGGAAGGAAATGTTGTTTGGTCATATGATTTTAGTAATGAATATATTTTGCACCATGATATTGAGCCTCTCCCAAATGGTAATATATTATTTATTGCTAGTGATATTATTGCAGCTTCTGAAGCGATAAATGAAGGTCGTAATCCATTATTTTTAGATAATGAATTATGGTCTGAACAGATCGTTGAGGTGCAACCAACAGGATCTCAGGGTGTTAATATAGTTTGGAAGTGGCGAGTTTGGGATCATTTGATTCAGGACTTTGATTCATTAAAAAATAATTATGGACAAATCGCTCTTCATCCCGAGCTAATTAATCTGAATTATTTTAACAGCACGGTTCCAAATCCTTTAGTTGATTGGTTACATTTCAACTCGATAGATTATAACAAAGAGCTTGATCAGATTATTCTTTCTGCAAGAAATGTAAGTGAACTATATATTATTGACCATAGCACAACAACTGAGGAAGCTGCAAGTCATTTAGGAGGAAGGTATATGAAGGGAGGTGACATCCTTTATAGATTTGGGAACCCTCAAGTATTTAATTTAGGAACTGAAGTAAATCGAATATTATTTTTTCAACATGATGCACAATGGATTTCTGATACTTATCCTGATGGAAATAAAATTATAGTTTTTAATAATAAACTTTCGATTAATTCTTCTGGTGTTGGAATTTTTTATCCAGCTCAGGATAGTGCAGGCTTTTACTGTATGCCAACTGAATTTGGATACTTGCCTAACAGTTTTGAATGGGAATTTACTTCTCAAGAAATATATTCACCAAAAATGTCGGGTGCTCAGCAACTACCTAATGGTAATATAATAATTTGTGTTGGAACCTCTGGCAAATTTTTGGAAGTAGATATAGATGGCAATTTGATTTGGTCGTATATAAATCCTGTTGGAAATAATGGTCCCGTAAGTCAGGGTGAAAATCCCCTGATTAATAATGTTTTTAAAATTCAAAAATATGCACCGGATTTTTCAGGTTTTTATGGAAAAGATCTCACACCTGGAAGCCCAATTGAATTAAATCCTTGGACTACTTCTTGTGAAATCCAGGAGGATACAATTGCTGAAATCGAATTGCATTTATTTCTTGAGGGTCCTTTTAATGGTGCTACAATGTGTTGTGATGGTAATTATACTTTGCCTTTAAACCAACCATTTCAAAATTGGCCTTGGTACTATGCAGGGACTGAGAAGGTTAGTCAGATCCCGCCAGATGCAGTTGATTGGGTTTTGCTTGAATTGAGGGATGCTAATCAACCTTCCAATGCCATTAGGGAAACAACAGTTAGTAGAATAGCAGCCTTTTTATTAACGGACGGATCTGTTGTAAAAATGGATGGGGAATCGTTTCCAACTTTTTATAACTCATTCATAAATGATTTGTATGTAGTAATCTGCCATAGAAACCACCTCAGCATATTATCCTCACAACCTTTATATAGTGAAAATTTACATTTATATTATAATTTTATTTTTGATGGAAATAAGGTTTATGGGGGGGCATTGGGCTATAAAGAGTTGTTTCCTGGGATATGGGGTATGACAGCAGGAGATGGATATAAGGATAATCATATTGATATGCTTGACAAGAATGTAATATGGGATATTGAGGCTGGTGGTAAAGGGTATCTTCAAGGAGATTATAATCTTGATGGGCAAATAGATAACCAAGATAAAAATAATTCACTATTCACTAATTTTGGCAAAATAAGCCAAGTGCCAGAATGAGCATTAATGATATTATTGTTTTAGAATAAAATATTTTTTTATTTGGACATAATGGCATACTTTTGCAATTTATGGCACTTTTATAAGTTGTTGATATTAAGCATATAGCGTAATTGGCAAAATTTTTGACGAAAGCAAAACTCATTTGAATTGAAATATAAATTTAACAAAAATAGTTATGGCAGAACAAAACATTGACAAAACCCAATGCCTGATAATCGGGTCAGGCCCGGCAGGTTATACTGCTGCAATTTACGCTTCACGTGCGGATTTGCATCCTATTTTGTATCAGGGACTTCAACCGGGAGGTCAACTGACGGAAACGACCGAAGTTGAGAACTTTCCGGGTTATCCCGAAGGAACTAACGGTCCGCAAATGATGGAAGAGTTTAAACTTCAGGCTGAACGTTTTGAGGCTGACATCAGATGGGGAATAATAACGGAAGTTGATTTTTCCAAAAGACCTTTCACGGCAAAAGCCGATGACGGTAAAACAATTATTGCCGACACAGTGATAATTGCTACCGGAGCTTCGGCAAGATGGCTCGGACTACCGTCGGAAGCTGAATATAACGGCTACGGAGTTTCAGCTTGTGCTACCTGTGACGGTTATTTTTATAAAGGAAAGGACGTTGCTGTTGTCGGGGGCGGTGATACTGCTGCCGAGGAAGCCACTTACCTTGCAAAACTTTGCCGCAAGGTTTATCTTATTCACCGTCGTGACGAGTTGAGAGCTTCCAAAGCAATGCAACGTCGCGTACTGAACACTCCTAATATTGAAATGGTATGGGATAGTGTTCCAAAAGAAATTTTTGGTGAAACGGAAGGTTTTGCAAAAAAAGTTACCGGCGTTGTTGTCCAAAATGTTAAAACGGGGGAAGAAAAGAAAATTTTTCTCGACGGATTCTTTGTGGCTATAGGTCACAAACCCAACTCCGACCTTTTTAAAGGACAACTTGAGATGAATGATGTGGGATATTTGATTACAAAACCCGATTCGACGGCAACAAGTGTTGAGGGTGTTTTTGCAGCGGGCGATATTCAGGATCACGTTTTCCGTCAGGCTATAACAGCCGCCGGAACCGGGGCTATGGCTGCTATTGAAGCTGAAAGATTTCTTGCAGCTCAGTAATAAATTAATAATCCCGGCAGGTTATCGTAATCTGTCGGGTTTTATTCTTTTTCTCCCGGTTTTAAATATTTAAAACTCTTTCCTTCGACTCTTTTTTAATAAACTGATGCTTAACGAAAATGCAAATTTATTCGAGATAAATTTGCTATAATTCAGGTAATTATATAAAAGATAATTTGCAAAGTTTACGATGTGAAACAAGTCCGTACGGATGCGTTTTAGTATAATTCCGATTTTTCTTTTCAAATATTTCCCATTTTATTTACTTTTGTGAACGTTTTCACGTATTGAATTTTATGGATATATATAACTCCTTAAATAACAACAAAAAAAAATTTGCGGTTTTGATTGATCCCGACAAGTATTCTTTGAAGGATGTGGAAAAACTGGCAAATATGGCCTCGAAAACAGGTGTGTCATTTTTTTTCGTAGGTGGAAGTCTTCTTACCAATGATGTTTTGGGGGAGACAATAAAGGTCATTAAGGACAACAGCAATATTCCGGTTATAATATTTCCGGGAGACACAATGCAGATCAATGACAGAGCGGACGGCATCTTATTACTGTCGCTTATATCTGGAAGAAATCCCGACTTGTTGATCGGAAAACATGTTATTGCCGCACCATATCTGAAAAAAAGTAATCTTGAGATACTTCCCACGGGATATATGCTTATTGACAGCGGAAGAATGACAACAGCACTGTATATGAGCAATTCCCATCCCATCCCTGCCGACAAGGATGAGATTGCCGTTTCTACTGCTATGGCCGGTGAAATGCTGGGTCTTAAACTTATTTATATGGACGGCGGGAGCGGTGCTGCAAACCCTGTTCCAGTAAGTATGATCTCAAAAGTTAAAGATAACATTTCCGTCCCGCTTGTTGTCGGAGGCGGAATAAGAACACCGGAAGCCGCCACTGAAAGATTCAATGCAGGTGCAGATATTATCGTTGTCGGGAATGCCATTGAGGACAGCCACTCTGTTCTTGAACAAATTGCGGAGATTACTTTGTCATTTGGTTGAAATAATTATTAAAAATTCATATCTTTGTAGAAAATATTAATGTACATTAATGATTGTTAAAAATCGAAATAATGAAATTGTAGTCAGGATTTCACCTGAATATGACACATCCAGAATTCAGGAGATACTTGATTATTTAAGGTATGTTGAATTGACCTCTAAATCTGATGTTAATCAAAAAGATGTGGATATACTCATTGAGAAGGTGAAAAAGGGGCGTTGGGAAAGAGTAAAAAAGAAACTGGATGTAAATGACTAAAATCATTGTTGATACAAACATTATTTTTAGTGCTCTGCTAAATACCAATAGCCGGATAGGACAAATTTTAATTAATGGTAACCGATATTGTTTTTTCTTTGCACCGGAGTATATCAGGTTCGAAATCTTTAAATATAAGGAAAAAATTAAAAATCTTGGGAATTTTACGGATTATGATTTTTTTGAAAGCTATGAGCTGATAATCAGAAATATAACTATACTCAACCATGCATTAATTCCTAATAGAATTTATCAAAAAGCTGAATTATTATGTGAAAATATTGATATAGACGATACTGCTTTTGTAGCGGTTAGCGATTATATTATGGGTTGGTTATGGACAGGTGATAAAAAATTGATAAATGGATTAAAAAACAATAACTATAAAAGAATAATTACAACGGAACAATTATACGAAGATTTTATTTTAAAGCATAAATTATGAAAAGATCAGTTTTAGTAAAAAGGTCACTTATTCTATTGAGTTTATTTATCTCAATAGTACTTTTTGGTCAGAAAAAGCCATTAACCGTCGAAGACGGTTCTTACATGAATTATAAGCTTTTTCCGAAAAGGCTAAGTCAGTTACAATGGATGGGTAACAGCGACAATTATAGTTTCGTTGCCAATAATAAGCTTGTTAAAGGTAGGGCAACTTCAACCGAAAGGGACACGATACTGACAGTTGACGACCTTAATGCAGGGATGACCGACCTAAAATTTGATTCTTTGAAAAGATTTCCGTCAATAAAATATCTTGATGACAATAAGATTAGATTTTCGTTTAAAAAACGACTGTTTGTCTCCGATATTATTTCAAAAAAAATAGATTTTGTTAACGAATACGATAAAAAAGCAAAAAATATTGATATTCAAAGCAAAACAAATGCAATTGCATATACTGTTGATAATAATTTGTTTGTTGCCGTTGATAAAAATCAAATCCAGGTCACGGACGATGAAGATAAAGGTATAGTGAACGGACAATCGGTTCATCGTCAGGAATTTGGCATTTACAAAGGAACTTTCTGGTCGCCGCAAGGAAATTATCTTGCTTTTTATCGTAAAGACCAAACGATGGTGGGCGATTATCCGCTGGTCAACATTGACACAAGGGAAGCAACGGTGAAGAATATTAAATACCCTATGGCAGGAATGACCAGTGAGCAGGTAACACTTGGAATTTTTGACATTAAGACCGAAAAGACCGTTTTCCTGAAAACCGGAGAACCCAAAGACCACTATTTGACGGCAGTTACCTGGGGACCGAACGAAAAATATATTTACATTGCCATACTAAACCGCGATCAGAATCATTTGTGGCTAAATCAATATGATATTGTTACCGGAGATTTTGTAAAGACGCTGCTTGAAGAAGAGAATCCTAAATATGTCGAGCCGGAACATCCTTTGTATTTCTTGAAAAACTCTCCCGATAAGTTTATTTGGTTTAGCGAACGCGACGGTTACGATCATTTATATCTATACAATACGGATGGAGAGTTGGTAAAGCAACTCACCAAAGGCGAATGGGTAGTTACCAAATATCTTGGCACCGATCTCAAAGAAAGGAAAGTCTTTTTTCAGGCAACAAAAGAAAGCCCGCTTGAAAAGAATGTTTATTCCGTTGACATAAAATCGGGGAAAATAATCCGCATAACTCCGGACCACGGAACACATTCGGTGCAAATAAATCATTCCTGCGAATATTTTATTGACTATTACAGCAGTACGGATGTTGCAAGTGAAATAAAGATGGAAAATTCAAAAGGAAAGGTTGTACAGACCTTACTTGAAAACAGTGATCCCCTTGCCGATTATGCAATTGGCGAAATGTCAATCTTCACATTAAAGGCGGACGACGGAGCCGATCTTTACTGTCGTTTGATAAAGCCGGCAAACTTTGATGCTTCCAAAAAGTATCCCGTTATTGTTTACGTGTACGGAGGACCTCACGCACAACTGATAACCGATTCATGGCTCGGTGGAGCGGGAATGTATCTCAACTATCTTGCTTCCGACGGATATGTCATTTTTACCCTTGATAATCACGGTTCGGCAAACAGAGGCAGGGATTTTGAACAGGCTGTTTTCCGCAATCTCGGAACGCACGAGATAGCCGATCAGATGAAAGGAGTCGAATTTCTGAAATCTCTCGAATATGTTGACACAACTCGTATTGGTGTTGACGGCTGGAGTTTCGGAGGTTTTATGACCATTTCTTTGAAATTACGTGAGCCAGGTGTTTTTAAGGTTGGTGTGGCAGGTGGACCCGTGATAGATTGGAAATACTATGAAGTTATGTACGGTGAACGGTATATGGATACTCCGGAATCCAATCCCGAAGGTTACAAAAAGGCTTCCCTGCTCAATTATGCAAAAGATCTTGAGGGGAAACTTTTGGTAATTCACGGGACAATGGACCCTACGGTGGTTTGGCAGCACAGCCTTCTTTTCATCAAACAATGTGTTACCGACGGCGTTCAGGTTGATTATTTTGTTTACCCCGACCATGAGCATGGTGTCGGAGGAAAAGATCGCCTGCATCTGAACAAAAAGATAAAAATGTATTTTGATGAGAATTTATAGAAATGTGAAATGAAGGCAAAATCCGACTCACCGGAAATAACTATTTATATTGATCCTGATCTTGACGATGCCGTTGATGCGGCATTAATGACGGCAGAACGTGACATTTTGGAAGGTCAAAGAATTATGAATCGGCTATTCAAAACAAAGCAATAATTTCACAACAAAAAGAGGGGGTTCCGTTTAGTATGCCTCATAAAAATATAGAATATTATAGACAAGAGTATTTAAAAATAGGTAATGAATGAGTTCTAATAATCATTCCTATTTATGCCGGATTAGTTTACTATTACAAAAGTTCAGTTATTTTTTCGATTGGAAATGCTTTTCCATGAGCAGGGAAAACCGTTTTAACTCCCAAATAAATGAGTTTTTTCCAGCTATTTTTCAGCAGTGCCAAATCTTCTGCAAATATTGGCAATCCGGCGCCTTTGCGAAAAGGGAATCCGTTCATAGCCATATCACCGACAAAAGCTTCTCCCGTATCAAGAAGCACCGTTACCGACCCGTAAGAATGTCCGGGAGTATAAACCGCTTTGCCGTCAATTCCGAACTCTCTGAGGTCTAATCCGTTATCATCTATTTCGATACCAACTTTTGAAGTTTTTATTTTTACCCTGCCGCTGCTCATCTTTGAGAAATGTCCGAGAAATCTGCCCCAGCGGGTAACTCCGGGTGGAATCAATATGGTTCCTTCTTCTATGCAACTCTTTTCAATCTTATGAATTGCTGTTTTTGCACCTGTTTCTTCAACGATAGCCCGGGTATTTCCGATATGATCCCAGTGTCCGTGAGTATGCATTACCAACGACAAATCTTTTATATCAATTCCTGTTTTGTCAAATACTTTATAAAAAGATCCAAGCTTTCCGGGCACTCCGGTATCAATAAGGACAACTCTCTCTTGTTTCAAAAGAAAGCAGTTTGTAATTCCTGCCTTTATAATATGAATCCGTACCGGTTTCATTATTTGACTAATCTTTTGTCAATAATTTCTTCACAACCTCCTTATCCTTTTCAAGTTGCTTTTTAAGTTCGTCGAGGTTTGCAAATTTGATTTCATCTCTAATCCTGTCAATAAAATAAATGGTTATTTCATCGCCATAAATATCATTGTCGAAATCAAAAATATGCACTTCCGTTACCAATCCGTTAATACCAATTGTGGGACGGGTACCGATATTTCCCATTCCTGCATATATTTTGTCGTTCCATTTGACTTTACAGGCATAAACCCCGCCTGCAGCAATGAGCTTATATTTATCTTCAATGTCAATATTTGCAGTAGGGAAACCGATTGTACGACCGATTTTGTTACCTTCAACAACAATTCCGGTGATGGAATACTCATATCCCAGCATTTTGTTTGCTTTCTTGATATTACCCTCCATCAAAGCATTCCTTATTTTTGTGGAGCTAACCGCCACGCCGTCAATAAATTGAGCTTTGATCTCCTCTACTGTAAATCCGTATTTGTTGCCAAGAGCTTTCAGATTTTCAAAATGTCCTTCCCTGTTGCTTCCGAAATGGTGGTCATATCCTATAATCAGTTCTTTGACGCCGATTTTGTCAACAAGATACTTTTTAACAAAGTCATCGGATGATGTTTTCGCAAACTCTTTGGTAAAAGGAATTATTATCAGATTATCTATTCCGAATTTGTCAAGAAGGCGGAATTTTCGTTCAACGGTATTGATAAACTTCAGATTTTGACTGTCGGGATAGAGAGCAAGACGCGGATGCGGATCAAAAGTGACAAGTACCGTTTCTCCGTTGTTTTTTCGGGCTGTCTCTTTCATCCTTTCAATGATTTTCTGATGCCCGATATGCAATCCGTCGAAAGTGCCGACCGTAACAGTGGCAAAATCAGGCTTTTTAAATCTTTCTATATCCGTATATATTTTCAAAATACCCGCCGTTTATGAATCGGCAAAAATAATATAATTTCAAAGAAAACTATAAATGATATTTTTATCGGACGCAATTATACTAAAGAGCATCCAAACGCACCTCCTTCAGTCATAAACTTTGCCGTTTCAAATTTTAATAACCGCCTGATTTTACTCTATTTGGTTTCAAATATTCCGGCATTTTCGTTTGGTATCGGTTTATTTCATATATTTGCAATATGGATTTACTTAAAAATAATATTGATGTTGTCGATTATGCAGATAATTATTTTGATTTAAAGTGTTCGTTGGAAGAATTGTTTAACAGAAAAGTTGATTTTTTAGAGGAAAATGCAATAAGAAACCTTTATTTAAAGATTTCAATTGATAAATCGAAAAAACTTCTATGGAATTGAAATAATAACTTGGTTTATGATATATCATAGTCAATATTTTTATAATGCTTTCTTTTTTAAAAAACATACCGGTTTTCAAGATATTTCGGCTGTTACTGTTTGCAATATTGGTATTGAGTTTTGGGTTGAAAGCTCAGGTATATGATGATTTCAGTGACGGAAATTTTACCTCAAACCCCCAATGGCTTGGCGATACTTCACAATTTAAAATAACCTCGTCAAGTGCAATACCTCCCGAAATGAAGCCCGCACTCCAACTTAACGGAAATCAGGAGGATACAACAATCCTTTTTCTGCAAAACTCTTTGGTCTCAAATACCGAATGGCGATTCTGGGTAAAACTCTCATTCAATACTTCGGCAAACAATTATGCAAGAGTTTACCTTGTTTCGGATAATGCCGACCTGAAAAGTGCGTTGAACGGATATTTCGTGCAAATAGGCGGTCCCAATGACAGCATTTCGTTAAACAAGCAAACGGGAGAATCTTCGGAGGTTATTATTCACGGTACATACTCTTATACCGGAAGTTCCACAAACAAACTGCGTATTAAGGTTACACGGGACGAAACCGGCAACTGGAATCTTTTTTCCGACCCGGATGGGGGTTATAGCTTCCAACCCGAAGGATATACCTTTGATCCCCAATTCAATACCACGAGTTATTTCGGAATTTATTGTAAATATACAGGCAGTAATGCCACTAAGTTTTATTTTGATGATTTTTATGTTAACGAAATAATTATTGATACTATTCCACCTGCTATTGCAAGCGTTTCGGTAGTGTCGCTAACGGAACTTGATGTTTTGTTTTCGGAACAAGTGGAGACTTTATCGGCAAGTGAACCACAAAATTATACGGTTAACAACGGAGTCGGCGAACCGGTTTCTGCTCTTATTGACGAGAACAATCTTTCGCTTGTACATCTTTTGTTTCAACAACCATTTGTATCCGGTACCGAATATTTGCTGAAGGTAGCAGGAGTTGCCGATTTATCGGGAAATACAATGACCGGCGACACGTCAACCTTCATTTACTATGAACCGGTGCAGGCAAGTGCTTATGACGTGATTATCAATGAAATAATGGCGGATGTCAATCCCGCTCCGCCAAGTCTTCCCGAAGCCGATTATCTTGAACTCTACAACAGGACTTCCTCATCCGTTAGTCTTAGCAACTGGACATTAAAATTGAAAAACAATTTCAGTCCTGTTGTTTTTCCCGATGTGGTTATTGAACCGGATAGTTTTCTGATTGTTGTTAAAACATCGGATGTGGAAAATTTTGAAAATTACGGACAGGTAACGGGACTCTCCGGATTCTCTTTGAATAATGAATCAAAACTTGTTTTGCGAAATGCCACGGGTGATTATATCCATTCGGTTTCATACAATAAAAACTGGTATAAAGACGAAGACAAACAGGAAGGCGGCTGGGCTTTGGAAATGATTGACCCGGAATATGCCTGTGCCGGCGGACAGAATTGGAGGGCATCATTTGATGAAAGCGGAGGTACTCCCGGAAGGCAAAATTCAGTGTTTATGCAAAACCTTTCTTTCCCCGAAATACTAATAATAGAACCCGTTAGCTTGACTGAGATTAAAATTGTTTTTTCGCATTTTATGGATAGCCTCTCGTTGATAAATCCCAATGCCTATTTGATTTCAGATGGCTTTGGCAATCCGGTTTCGGCAACTTGCACGGAAGCCTCTTTCGATGAGGTAGTACTTGATTTTGCAGGTTCTTTTGAGATGAGCAAAGAATATTCATTAACAATCACCGATACAATAAGAGATTGTGCCGGGAATTTTATTCAGCCCGGCTCGTCCTATCCTTTTGCAATTCCCGATGAAGCACAACCCTATGATCTTGTCATCAATGAAATACTTGCCGACCCCAATCCGCCGGTTGGTTTGCCCGAATATGAGTTTGTGGAAATTTATAATACGACTGATAAATATCTCGGTATAAAAGATTGGACTTTTATGATAGGAACGGTGGAAAAAGAGCTGACGGATATTGTCCTTGCCCCGGACGAATATTTAATATTGACAACCGAGGATGCAAAACCTTTATATAATCTTTTCGGAAAAACATACGGACTGTCAAGTCTTGCCCTTCCCAACGAAGGAGCAACATTATCGCTTGTCAGTCATGAAGGTACAACGATGTCAACGGTCACGTACGACAACGATTGGTTTGAGGACGAAGATAAAGCCGCCGGTGGCTGGTCACTTGAGCAGATAGACCCGCTGAGTCCCTGTGGGGGAAAGGAAAACTGGTCTGAAGCCGTTGCAGAACAAGGTGGTACTCCCGGAAGTATCAACTCCGTTAACGGAGAAAGTTCGGAAGACCCTGAAATTCTTAAAATAGAGGTAATTGACAACAGTACCGTCGAAGTTTTTTTCAACAAGACAATGGACGTACCGTCTTTGCTTGATGTGGATAATTATGAGGTTAACAAAGGAGTTGGTACACCCGTATCGTCCTATCAGGATATTAATTTAACCGATAGAGTATTCCTTGTATTTGACTATGAAATGATAAAAAGAACGGTTTACACCTTAACTGCAAAAAGCGAATTAAAGGATTGTGCGGGAGAAAAAATTTCAATTGATATTGATAAGCAGTTCGGCATTCCTGAACCGGCTGAAAAAGATGATGTCATCATCAATGAGGTTCTTTTCAATCCGCTTGGTGACGGTGTGGATTTTGTTGAAATTTACAATCGCTCCGAAAAGATAATTTCTCCTTCCGGCTTAATGCTGGGAACAGTGAAAGAGAATCAATTTGAATCTGACGATACAACCTATAAAAATATTCCCGACGATAAGAGTATGCTATTGTCGGGAGAATATCTTGTATTGACAAAGAATCCGGAAAAGGTTAAGGAGCGGTATTTTACGGAGAATCCGGATGGCTTTGTGAAGATGATTTCCTTTCCCTCTTACCCTAACGAGAAAGGCACTGTTATCGTCTCGACGAAGACAGGTTTGATAACGGATGCTTTCGATTATAATGAAAATATGCATTATCCGTTGCTAGTTTCGGTTGAGGGTGTATCGCTCGAACGGATAAATCCCGGTCGGCCTGCAAAAGATGCCACAAACTGGCATTCGGCTTCCGAAGAGTCGGGTTTTGGAACACCAGGATATAGAAATTCTCAATATAGTGACTTTGAGTCTGTTGAGGATCCGGTGACGATTAATCCCGAAGTTTTTTCACCCGACAATGACGGGTATAATGATATTGTAAATATAGGATATAAATTTTCCACTCCGGGCTATACTGCAAATATAACCATTTTTGATTCCGAAGGACGACTTGTGAAATATCTTGTACGTAATGAACTTCTCGGTACCGAAGGTTCATTTTCCTGGGACGGAACAGACGAAAACAATCAAAAAGCCGGTATCGGTATCTATGTTATTTATTTTGAAGCTTTCGATATGAACGGTAATGTTTTTAGATATAAAAAGAGTACCGTATTAGGAGGCAAATTATGAAAAATTTTCCGATTGCACCGCCTGACCCTGTTGATGCTATACGGTTTAGGATGGAACAAATGGGAATAACCACTGCCGAGCTGGAAAAATATCTTGGTAGTAAAACTAAAGTTAGAGAAATTCTTAATAGAAAAAGAGATATATCTCTTAAAATGGCTAAATCATTATATAAAGAGTTGAAAATTCCTGCAGAAGTGCTCCTTACATAAAATATTAAAACAGTCCTCCGTTCCGATATATCTCCAATTGTACGTCGGAGAATTTCTCACCTGATACGGTTTTGTTGTTTTTCAGATTTGTTATTTCACCGGTCTCAAAGTTAACGCGGATAGTGTCACCATCCTCAATATCAATGCTTTCAATATTTTTGTAGGTCATAATAGGAAAAGCCGCATTTATGGCATTACGCTCATAAATGGCTCCAAAAGACTCAGCAAGGATAGCCTGAATGCCAAGTGATTTAAAACAGTCAACCGCTTGCTGACGCGAGCTGCCACTGCCGAAGTTTTTGCCTGTTACCACGATATCTCCGGGTTGGGCTTTTTTAGCAAAATCCTCATATCCTTCAAGATTATCAAAAGTGTATTGCCCCATCTCATTTATGTCGGTGATTGTTAAATAGCGGTTATGGAATATCATATCGGTATCAATATTGTCTTCTCTGATAAACCATACTCTTCCTTTGACAACCGTAGGTTTCGGTTCGTGATGTTTAGCATCCGCAGCAGCTCTTTTTGCTTTTTCTTCATCATGTTCGGCTGTGAAAACCGCAGGCTCTTCCGGAATATCGTCAAAGGTAGTGATATAACCTGCCACAGCGGAAGCAGCAACCGTTGCGGGCGATGCCAGATATACGCTTCCCTTTCCCTGTTTTCCCGGAAAATTCCGGTTGCCGGTACTTATGGTAATCTCTCCCGGACCGTTTTGTCCTACCTGACCTGCGGCACAACCTGCACAACCTGCATTGGACACCAGTGCGCCGGCATCTTTGAATATCTTTATCAAACCCTCATCAAGGCACCTGTTCCAAATCTCATTTGTTGAAGGTACAATCTTTAAAACCACACCCGGTGCCACTTTCCTGCCTTCAAGTACTTTGGCAACAGCCAGCATATCTTCCATACGACCGTTGGTACAACTTCCCACAAATGCAGAATCAATCTTAACCTTTTTGGCTTTAACAATATTGACGGTATCGTGGGGTTTGCCCGGTAGAGATACCATGGGAACAAATTTACTCAGGTCAATGTTGTAAACAGCATCATAAACAGCATCCTTGTCGGCTGTTACGGGCTCCAGTTTGCGTCCCGTTGCCGCTTCACAAAAATCCATCACCTCCTTATTCGGTGTAAATAACACGATGATGGTTCCCATTTCCGTTCCCATCGAAGAAATTGTTATTCTTTCGTCAAGAGTGAATTTATCAACCTCTTCACCGTAAATTTCCACGGAATATCCGAGCAACGAATTGGCACCGAACTCATGCAAAAGGTTCAAAACAATATCCTTGGCACTTATTCCCTCCGGTCTTTTACCGTTCAGATTTATCTTAACCGATTTCGGAACTTTAAACCATACCTTTCCTCTGTTGAATGCAGCTGCGATATCCTTATCTCCCATTCCTTGTCCGAAGGCACCGATGGCGCCGAGAATATTTGCGTGAGAGTCTGTTGTGAGTGCCGTAGAACCCGGATATGCATAACCTTCGGATATCAGTGTATGCGTCCCGATTCCGTTATTGATATCAAAAACCCTGATTCCGTGTTTACGTGCAAACATCCTTATAAACTGTTGGTTTTGGGCATATTTTTGATCCGACCCCGTAGGATTTGTATCGAAGGTAAACAACGTTTTACTTACATCGTCAATCGTAAGATTGTTTTCCTCAATATGTTTAACAACATTCGGCCCGCCGAAGTCACGGGCAGCCCTTGCATCTACCTCAATATCAACAATATCACCCGGCTTTACCGTGTCAAATTTCGAGTGGTTTGCTATTATTTTTTCTATGATTGTCATACTTTTTTCATTTAAATTGAAGCGCAAAAGTACAAGATTTTTATTCATATAAAATAGGTATATGATAAATAATTTTCAATTTCAATATGCACCTGTCCGATGCAGGCGGGTTTTTTATTCTTGAATTCAATGAATATTGAGTGCTGAGCATTTTTTTCAATAACCCTGCCTCTTGCCGGTGTTGTCACCGACAAGGAATCGTGATCATCAACAAACCTTGCTATCCGGTATTTTCTTTATGCACGGGATTTTGCAATCCCGAACCTGATATTTTCAGGATTTGTAATCCTGTTTAAAAAGTTGATGATTTGCGGGATTTTGTGTCATTTGAGTTTTTGTGTTATAATTTTTTACCACCAAAACACAAAAACCACAAAAATGTTAGCTTTACTTCAGAGGTTTCATTTTTCGACAAATCTATCATTAGTCTCCCCTTCAGGGGAGATTTAGAGGGGTAAAGTACCCGATTTCCCATCAAATTACCCTAAAAATTCTTACCGTTAACTTGTTAAATCATACCGTTAACTGATTTTAATACATTCTTAATTATTTTTAAAATACAGATAATAAGTCGGTTAGTATTTTTTAAAATGCGATTTTGTATATATTTTCTCTTTTTTAATTTTGATAAGTTCCCTTTTTTTTGTATTATTGCAATCTAAAATCACATTTAAAAAAATTCAAGGGAAATGGCTATTGCCACATTAACAATCAATTCCTGCACGAAACAGGAAGACGAACAACAGGCAGTTATGCAAAAGGAAAAGCCTGCGGCAACGGCTGAAGAAAAAGCTATTATCAACAACATTCTCTCTTTCAAGGAAAAGATAGAGTACATAAACGAAAATCCCGGATTCAAGAGCGGTGAGCAGGTGGAAGTTGACAGTGCAGTCTGGTATCTTGATGCAACACTTAATCTCTCACACGCTTTCATCTCCTGGACACCTATGAGCAACTTTTATCAGGATTCCGTATTTGTAACCATACCCAAGACAGGTGACGAAGTGGATATGAACGACCTGGCAGCGGCATACACGGAACTGAAGCAGAAGGTTGCTACGGTTTGCATTGCAGCACCGGGAAATGACAAGGAACTCTATATTGCTACTTTGGTTAAAAAGGAGGATACAGGTGGTGAGCTTACAATAAAAACGAATGTAACAATCGGAACCAAAGGAGTTGCTCCCGGAAGTGAAAACCCTTTTACTTACGGTTGGTATTACGGTGATAAACTCGGGGACGAATACGGACACCTTGAGGACACGGCTGACGCTTGCACGGAACTAAGAGATGCAACAAATTACTACAGGTCACTTTATATTGATGACGATACTATGCTGTATATATTGCCTGTAGGTGAAGACCCTTATGTTATTATTAATGCTACGGATCCATATTTCATTAATCCTGACGACCCAATACCAAACGACAATTACTACGATCGCCTTTTGGAATACCAAAAAACAGATACAATTTATCACCAAATCATTTATGAGGATGAAATGAATTTTTATTATCACTCACTACATAATATTGTTTACAATATGATACCGGAAGATCAGGTAAAATGGCCCGACATGTATGGCAAAACATTTATTCAGGTTGTTAATGATGATTTAAAGACTTTTGGTAAATTTGATAATAATGAACATTTAATTTTTCATCAGTTTGAAATAGAGTATCGAAAAGCTATAAAAAATGGCATTAAGGGAACCGAACCTACAAGCATTGTAGAATAAAAATTAATAATATGAAATTCAGGTATATATACTTATTATCGTTTGTTTTAATACTATTATCTGGTGTTACTGTTTTCTCACAGGAGATAAGAGTTGATACGGACAGGGGAATAATGTCACGCGGTATGAAAAAAGATTTAAACGGAGATGTTATTATTGCTGTTGAATATATTGAAGAAGGGTGGTTTTTTAAAGGAGGTCTGATAAAAGTAACACCGGAACTTGATACGACAATTTTAATAATAGATGATACACTTAATAAAGTTACTATTTACGATCTATTGATAACGCAAAATAATAACTATATTGTTTCGGCTTGCGAACGTATAGTGGGAGATACTTGCTATGGTATTTATAATCGCTACTCATTTTTTGTTTATGATGAAGATTTTAACCTGTTAAGTTTCAGGCGATATATGTCGCCTGTTTCTTGCGAACGTCCAATGATGAAATTAACACAACGTGATGACGGCAGGATTTTCGGAATGTCATTAAATCCCGGTTTTTTATTTATGATAGAAATTAACGAACAGGGAGATACATTAAAGACATTTTTTGAACAAAATTATAATGTTCAGGGAACCCGGACAAAACTACTCAAATCAAATAAGGAGAGTGTGGCGTTTTACGGTTTTATGGATAAATTTACCGGTCCTATAGATGAGTGGACGGTTATTACGGTTGATACATCATTAAGCTACACATTTACACCGGTTACATATTCCGATCCTCAGTGTACAATGCCAAGTTTATTACGCCCCGAATGGTTAAATGACAGTATTTACATAATTAGTTGTGACATAGGTTTTTCGGGCGATAAATATTATAAAGGAGATATATTTGTTTTCGAGGCAAATGCAAATCAAAATCATCAGGATTTGGGAACTTTTGTGCACTTTTACCGACCGGACACAACAGATCAGGTTGCATACAACGGACCTACTTTTACTGAAAAGGATAAAATATATGTAGGTTCCTGGAGGGCAAGTAACCCGGGTGCATCCTATAACGGACGGTATATGGTGGGGATGGTTGATGAAGATATGAATATGAAAGGTATGGTAAGCCTTGGGAAAGACGGATATCAATACGATATGGAATCTATGCAAGCTACGGACGACGGAGGTTGTATCTTAGCCGGAACGGTTCATGACAATGCAAATGCACCTGATTATGATTATGACCTGTTCATACGCAAGATAATGCCCGATCAAATAGTATCGGTAGCGGAGCAAACGGAAGACCCCAACGACAGCGATTATTTCATCTGCCCCAATCCAGGAAATGACAAGCTGAACATCAACACCGCACGAAAGGGTGTGGAACTGAAAATAGTTGACCTAAGCGGAAAAACCTTTTATGAAAAGAGATTGGAAAATATTTTCCTGAACACTGTGGATGTTAACACCTTGCCGCCGGGTATCTATCTTCTTCACTTCAAAGACAATGAAGGATACGAGGAGAGTATAAAATGGATAAAACGATAAAAAACAAATATTATGAAAAAAACAGTAATTTTAAATTTAATAATTTTGATAATTTCCGGAATAACCTTTGGACAGGCCGTTCCGGGAAATGACGAATGTATCTATTGCGGTTCGAATGAGCTCGGGCTTCACTCCAGTGCAATCGGAACAAACAATCAAAATTTCGGCGAAATGTCCTTGTCCGTAGGTACTGAGAATTTTATAAACCAAAAATTAGATAATGCAATATTTATGGGGACGGGAAATAAAGCAAATAAAAAACTGAAAGGAAGTTATTCAATAGCTTTAGGGACAAATAATTCAGTGAATTATGATTATTCTTATATATTAGGAAAGGATAATGTTGTTGAAGCACCCTATTCGGCTGCAATCGGATTGGGAAACAATGTATCCGGAATTGCTTCGGTTGCTCTGGGAAGCTGGTGCAAAACATATCGTACTTACGGAATAGCCATTGGAATGGGATGTGAGGCAGATAGTATGTCAACTGCCATTGGTTTTCATGCATTATCATTAAATACAAAAAGTTTTGCTTTCGGAAATTATGTTAAAAGTCTCGGACAAAAGTCAATGTCATTAGGTTCCGGCCTAAGCAGTAGTACTTATTTGGAGAATAATGTTGACAATTCCCTTATGATAGGATTCAATAGCGATGTGCCGACTTTTTTTGTAAGTAGCTCGTCCGGTACAAATACAACCGGCAGCATAGGCATAGGCAACATAACCGCCCCCCAAGCCAAACTGCACATAAAGGCGGACGTTGATGAGGATGCTTCTATATTCTTACAGCAATCCAATAAATATGCACTGCTATATTTGGGAGATTTGGACCATTACATACAGGGTAAAACGGGATATGATATGATATTCCACAGTCAAACGGGGCATAACTTTGCATTTCAAAACGGCAATGTGGGAATAGGTACGGATAGTCCCGGAGCAAAACTACAGGTCAACGGAAATATTTTTATTGAAGACGACAATTCGGGTCTGATACTTAAATCCCCCGACGGACAATGTTGGAAAGGCACCATAGATAACAACGGAAACTTCTCGTTTGAGAGTGTTGATTGCGGTTTGCTGACAGGAAATAATAAACCGTCTCTTTCACAGCAAAAGGTTGACATATTTCCAAACCCTGCAGGCAGCAAGTTGTTAATAATACTTCCCGATAACGTAAATAATGCAAAGGTTGTACTCTATAATGAACAGGGAGTATTGTTGCAAAAAAGAGTTTTAAGCGGAGGCAAAAACTCCCTTTCTCTGAAAAAAACGGCTAAAGGTGTTTTAATTGTAAAAGTTTTTAGTAATTCAGGTGAGTTGCTTTCTTCTGAAAAAGTTATGCATTTGTAGGTCGATTTTTTTAACAATAACATAAAAATAAAATCCGGATGAAGATGTATATTTCTTTAGTTTTTATAATGATTTTGGCAATAAAGTAATATGCAAATCTAATCGGTCTCGGTATATTTATTATTTGAACCTCGAATTATCGGAATGTTCTTTCATCTTTTTAAAACCTTCTTTCCAGAGATAATAAAGAAAAGGAATAAAGGCGACCAGGAGGTATTTATGCTGTGTCATAAGGATAAAGTCGTAAATGCCGTGCAACAATATGGGAACAATCAATGCGAGGAGAAAGTTTTTTGAGTTGTTTTCAGGTGCCAGTTTTGCCAGTCCGAAATAGTATCCCATAGCTACTCCGAAAAGAGCATGTCCGGGAACGGCTGTCAAAGCGCGCGACATACCTGCACTTTGTCCGTATTGAAAAACGTACATTACATTTTCAACCGCTGCAAAACCGAGTGATATAAATACGGCATATACAATTCCGTCGAACTTTTCATTAAATTCCTTGTTTTTCCAAATTACAAGATATAGGGCAATGAATTTGAAAAGCTCTTCAGTGAAAGCCGCCACAACAAAGGCTGTGTATGCAACGGCAGTATATCCGGTATAGCTCCCTCCGAATACAGACAAGGCACTCTCGACAAAAATTATCGGTATTACGGCTAAGGCACCGGCAATAAGGGCTTTAATAAGTAAACCGATGGGTTCTTTCTCATACTTATCCCTGACATAAACATATATCAGAATTATCAAAACCGGAGCAAGAGCAATAACAAGTAAGTTCATAATATACAGTGTTTTATCACGTAGCGCCGCCACGAGTATGTTTTAAATATAGTCTGCCAATCTTCCCGCTGCGTCGCTGCGTCGCTGCGTGAGTTTTTAATCTTCGTCAAAATAATATCACGCCACGCCGCAGCGCCGCCGCGAATCTATTTTAATTTTAATCTTCCGAACCTTCTCGTTGCGTCGCTGCGTCGCCGCGTGAGGTATTTCTTCGTCTCAAAAAGTTCCACGCCACGCCGCAGCGTCGCCACGAATTTGTTTTGATTTCAATCTTCCAATTCTTCCCGCTGCGTAGTTGCGTCGCTGCGTGAGGTATTTCTTCGTCTCGAAAAGTTTCACGCCACGCCGCAGCGTCGCCACGAGTCTGAATTAATTTCCATCTTTCAATTTTTTCCGCCGCGTCGTTGCGTCGCCGCCTGCCCGAATGGACTAATTCATTCGTTCGGGCGGGCGTGAGGTATTTCTTCGTCTCAAAAAGTTTCACGCCACGCCGCAGCGTCGCCACGAGTCTGAATTAATTTCCATCTTCCAATTCTTCCCGCCGCGTCGTTGCGTCGTCGCGTGAGGTATTTCTTCATCTCAAAGAGTTTCACGCCACGCCGCAGCGTCGCCACGAATCTGTTTTAATTTCAATCTTCCAAACTTTTCCGCCGCGTCGTTGCGTCGCTGCCTGCCCGAATGGACTAATTCATTCGTTCGGGCGGGCGTGAGGTATTTCTTCGTCTCAAAAAGTTTCACGCCCCGCCGCAGCGCCGCCACGAATTTATTTCAATCTTCCAAACTTTCTCGCCGCGTCGTTGCGTCGCTGCGTGAGGTATTTCTTCGTCTCAAAAAGTTTCACGCCACGCCGCTGCGTCACCGCGTGAACTCTTTTAAACAATCAGCCTCTCCTTAAACGGCAAGAAAGTCATAAAGTCAGCGTGATGGACTATGTAAGCTTCCGTGGTACGCTTCACCATATTCCCTTCTCCGGCATGTGTTGCGATTATATGACACACTTCGGCCGGCACACCTGCCTCTTCTGCAAGACTTACTCCCGAAAACGGGTGTCTGAGATATTTTCCGTAAGTACCCTGGACAGCGTTCCCATTATCGTCAAGAACATATTCAAGCAGCTTTCCCACGTCCGCAAGAATTGCCCCCGCAATAAGAACATCCATATCAACAGTTAATTCGCCGTGGTACATATCATTGATTTTTTGTCCTGCATCACGTGCGATGTGTACAACCGAGCGCTTATGATCCATAAAAGTCACTTTCAGGTCGGGACCGCATAGTAGTGTGAACGGGATTCTGTTCAGGTCTTCAGGAGTCAGAACACTTCTTTCAAGAGCCAATTGCCAGGTCTTAGCGGTTTTATTTCGCAGATCCTCATTCCGGATCCAGTTCAACTCAGGCCAAAGTTCATAAACTTGATTATTCATCTTTGTATATTTTTATATTACAATTTTGCGATAACAGCATCAGCCATTTGAGTTGTTGAAGCAGCACCTTTTTCGATTACATCCGGACGACCGCTCATTTTCATCATATCGTAAGTACGAACCTTCCCCTCGGCAATGACTTCGGCAACGGCCTTACGTATTTTGGCTGCAATTTCATTTTCATCAATAAAATCAAGCATCATACAAGCCGATTCGATCATTGCAATGGGGTTCACGATAGAGACAGGATAGTCGGCATATTTGGGAGCGGAACCGTGAGTGGGTTCAAAAACTCCTATTCCCGAGTCGGGATTGAACTGTGCACTGCAAGCAAATCCGAGACCGCCGATAAGACCGGCAAATCCGTCGGAAACAATATCCCCGAACATATTTCCGGCAACTATAACTCCGTAATTTTCAGGATTTTTTGTAAGCCACATCATTTGGGCATCAATATTTGTATTCCAAAGTTCAATGCCCGGATAATCCGATTTTTGAATTTCCTGAGCCATTTTATACATCATTCCTGATGTTTCACGAATAACATTTGGTTTTTCGCAAACCGTAACGGATTTATATCCGTATTTTTTAGCGTGTTCAAAGGCAGCTCTCAAAATCCTTTCGGTAGCATTTTTGGTAAATATTCTTGTGGAAACGGATATCTCCTCCTTGGGAGTCTTCCCGAAGTTTTTAACGAATTTGGGATGAGTCATCAAGGCGTCATAAACTTTTTCCGGAGGATTGCTCCATTCCACTCCACCGTAGAGTCCTTCAGTATTCTGACGGAAAATTACCACATCAACTTCAGGTTCTTCAATCTCATCTCCTTTTCCACGTCTTATGAAATTCAGCGGATTTCCTTTGTAGGAATGGCAGGGACGCATACAAATATCGAGGTTGAAATGTTGCCGTAATCCGACTATCGGACTCGAATAGACCAAGCCTTTATCTTTCAGTGAAGGGTCAAGTTCTCCGGCAGCCGCATCCTTGGGTTTTGATGTAATTGCACCGAAAAGGGCTATCTTATGTTTCTCAAGCAGGTCAATGGTTCTGTCGGGAAGAGGATTGCCCTCTTTGCGCCAGAATTCCCAACCTATATCGCCTTCAACATATTCCGCATCAAAACCTGCAGCATCTAATACGCGTATTGTCTCTTCGAGGACGACTCTTCCGATTCCGTCACCCGGTAAACTAACTATTGTTCTTTTTGCCATTTTTATATTTTTTTATTATTAAATAATTGATTTATACTAAAAAAGCGTCAAAATTACAACATTAAAAATATTTACGATTGATGATTTTATTTTTTTATCAAAAGATTTTCAAACATTTATTCTTGAATATATGTGTTTTTTACGGAAAATAGTAAGCATCAACCCTCTTGTTAACATAAAAAGCATCATTGATATCCAAAGACTATGATTACCCATATAATTATATAGTATGTAATATGAGGGGAGGAAAACTCCAAAAGTAGCTGTCAGCAGCGTGTTTCGCATTGGAGCTGAAGCCGTTGCGCCGATATAGATTCCGTCCCAGATGAAGGCCGCAAATGTTGCCAAAGGAATAATTCCAATCCAAAAAAGGTAAGGTGAGGCAGCTGCAATAACCTTTTCGTTATCGGTAAGTAAAAGTAATAGAGAATCCCCGAAGATAAAATATACTAATGTGAAAGGAACACTAAATCCCAGACCCCATAAAAATATTCGTTTGATAACGGATTTAAGTTCGGGCAGGCTTCCCGCACCGATAAATTTCCCCACTAAAGCTTCGGCTGCATAAGCAAAACCATCGGTGAGATAGGCAAAGACAAACAGATATTGGAGAAGTACCGTGTTGACGGCAAGGATAGTATCATCAATTTTGGCAGATTGAGAAGTAAAAAAGGCAAAGGCAAAGATCAAACACAAAGTGCGAATGATAATATCAAAATTGACTTTGAAAAATCTTCCCAGTTTTTGCCAGTTGAAAAAATCCGATTTATCCCAAAAAGCGTAAAGCCGTTTATATTTTGCATTTAGCAATATCAAACCCAACAGTAATCCCGAATATTGAGCAATTACCGTACCCCACGCCACGCCGTCGGATTTCATACCGAACCCATAGACAAAAATAAGGTTTGCTCCGATATTTATAATATTAATCGTTATGGCAATAATCATAGGGATTTTTGCATTTTGCATTCCTGTAAACCAACCTGAAAGGGCAAGGATTCCCAAAGATGCCGGTGCTGCAAATATTCTTATATAATAGTATTGTCTTGCCAGTGTTTTAACATCTTCCGAGCCGTCCATAACAGAAAAGCTGAAAAGGTCTATCGGGTATTGAAGGAGAATCAGTAACAATCCGCCGCTTATTGCAAAGAACATCGAACGACCGAACATCATTATCATCTCCGACTTATCCTTTTCTCCGAAAGCCTGAGCCGTAAATCCGCTTGTTCCCATTCGCAGGAAACTGAAAACAGCATAGATAAAGTTAAATATCAATCCTCCGAGAGCAATGGCACCAATATAGACAGCAGAGTCAAGATGTCCGAGAATTGCCAGATCAACCATACCCAATAGAGGGACGGTTATATTACTGATTATGTTCGGTATGGCAAGCCTTAATATCTGTCTGTTCATTTTCTCAAATTCTTTGGCGAAAATAGTAATTGTTCTTATTATCCTTATGTTATTGATTGAACAATTGAAAATAATAGCGGTTATCTTTATACAATCAAATAATAATAATACTTTATGAAACAAATACGATATATACTTTTTATTTTCTCTTTCGCTTCTTTTTCTTTTTTATTAAATGCACAAAGTGTTGATTTTTATAGTTTAAGCGCAGAAACTATAGACGGTGACACATTATATTTTTCGGAATTACGTGGTAAAAAGGTTTTGATAGTCAATACGGCATCCAAATGTGGTTTTACCCCGCAGTATGAAGATTTGGAAAAACTTTACGAAGAATATAAAGATGACGATTTTATCATAATCGGTTTTCCGGCAAATAACTTTATGCATCAGGAGCCGGGCACCAATGAGGAAATCAAACAATTCTGTACTACTAACTACGGAGTCACTTTCCCGATGATGGCAAAAATATCGGTTAAGGGAAAAGAGATGCATCCCGTTTATAAATGGCTGACGTCAAAAGAGGAAAACGGAGTAATGGATTCCAAGGTGGGATGGAATTTCCAGAAATATATGATTGATGAAAACGGCCGGCTTGTGGGTTATGCCAAACCGAAAGAGAAACCTATGTCATTTAAGATAATTAACTGGATTGAAGGAGAATAGAGCCCTTTTTTACAAACGCCAGTCAACAGGTATTATTCCTTTCTTTATCAGATATTCATTTGTCCGTGAGAAGGGTTTGCTACCGAAGAATCCGTTGTATGCCGAAAAAGGAGAGGGATGCGGCGATTCTATAATAAAGTGCTTTCCCGTATCTATAAGATTTTTTTTTGCACGCGCATAATTTCCCCAAAGTATAAAAACCAGATTCTCTCTTTTTTCCGATAGTTTTTTTATTGCGGCATCCGTGAATTGCTCCCACCCTCTGTTTTGATGAGAGCCTGCCTGTCCGGCTCTCACAGTTAATGTTGCATTTAAAAGCAGGACGCCTTGCTTAGCCCATTTTTCAAGATTTCCACTTTCGGGTATTTCTATTCCCAGATCATTTTTCATCTCCTTAAAAATATTTTGTAGCGATGGCGGTTGACGAATACCGTCATTTACCGAAAAGCACAACCCGTTAGCCTGATTTGGTCCGTGATAGGGATCTTGTCCGAGAATAATAACTTTGACTTTATCAAATGGTGTATAGTTAAAAGCAGAAAAAATATCCGAACCCGTAGGGTAAATTGTATATTTCTTCTTTTCCGTAATTAAAAACTTTTTTAAATTAAAAAAATATTCGGAGTTAAATTCATTATAAAGCTCTGATTTCCAAGTTTTATCAATTGCGGGATTAATTTTTTCCATATTATACAGTATATTTTTCTTAATTAATGGCAAACGTTTTGCAATAAGCGATAACAAAAATAAGTTTTATACAAAACCGCAGCGTATAAAAAAATATTTATCTTTGTCGAACGTAATTAAAATATTATGAAAAAAATTGTCTTAATACTTTTAACAGCAATCACACTGGGTTTAATCGTTGAATCTTGCAGGTCTCCCCAAAGTTGCCCGGCTTACGGTGAAGCCAGAAAATTTCAAATAGAGCAGAGGCATTAAATCTTTGACAAAACATATTTTTATCAAATAATATAGTTGTCAACTTGGGTTGATTAAAAAATAAATAGTAATTTTATACGCTATTTATTTTTTTATATAAAGGAATATGAAATCTTGGTTTGGGATATTATTTGTTATGGCTCTTTTGATATTTTCTTCAGAGGGCTATTCTCAGAAAGTTGCATCAATTGATTCGACAAAGAATATCCTGTTGTTAAAAGAATTCAGTGGTGGCGTTATCCTTCACTCGCAAGGTTGGGGAGTAAAGGTTAGTAAAGGATATAACAAAACCGCATTCAAAAAAAGAATGCTATCAATTGAATTGGTTGAGATTAAATCATTAAAACAGATCAGAACCATCAATCCTTATTTTCCGAATTCAAGAAGTTATTTTTACGGCAAACTCAATTCTTTTTTTGTAATAAGAGCAAGTTATGGAATACATCGCCTTTTAAACCGTAAACCATACTGGGGTGGTGTTGAAGTTAGATTTGTATATATGGGAGGTTTTTCGCTTGGTCTGGCAAAGCCTGTTTATCTTTATATTCTCAACACTAACAACGTTGATTTTGTTTATACCAGAACAATTGAAAAGTATAATCCCAGCGAGCACTTTTATGATAATATTTACGGTAGGGGACCTTTCACTAAAGGATTTGATGACATAAGTGTCTATCCTGGGATACACGCAAAATTAGGCCTCGATTTTGATTATGGGGCATATAGTACGAAAGTCAAATCCCTTGAGATAGGAGCGGAGATTGATGTATTCCCGAATCCGGTTCCTATAATGGCATTCAATGATCCCAATTATTTTTTCCTCACCTTCTACCTTAATTTTAATTTCGGGAAAAGATATAACAAATAAGTCTGAAAAAACAAAAGAGCCGCTATTTGAAAAACAGCGGCTCTCAAAGAAAATTTTATTCCAATCTATTTATCAATTATCAATTTACGGCTAAAGATATTTCCTTCGCTACTAAGTTGGAGAATATAAACGCCGTTATCAATCTTACTAATATCAACTTTTCTGATATTGGCTCCCTGCTCGAAAGTAAACCTGTCACTAATTATTTCATCTCCAAGAAGATTTAATATCTTGAAATTTATCTCCATCTTATCCGGAGTTTGAATAGAAATATTCAGTTTATCTTTTGCAGGATTTGGGAAAATGTTTATACCGTTATCAGCTATCACACTTTCAATACCTATTTCAGGTTCTGTAATGAAATATCGTGTTTCGCTCCATCCTGTGGTATCGCCGTCATGGAATGCCTTTACCCTCCAGTAATATGTTTTGCCTTTATCCAAGGGATAAACCACATTGAATTTTGTATTTGGGGCATCAACAATTTCCGGTTCAGCATTTTCAAAGCCGTCGGACAAGTCGTATTCAACAACATAGCCATCAGTGGCGGTTAAGGAATCCCACTCAAAGACTGGTAGTGCCGATGTTGTATCGCCATTATTAGGACTAACCAGAAATACGGTATTAATAGTAGTAAAACTCCATACATCCGACCAGTCGGTTGTGTCTTTTGTATGAGCTGCTTTCACTCTCCAGTAATATGTTGAGTCATACCTTAAACCCTGAGCGTTTACCTGATTGTTTTCTGAAAAAGAGGTACAGGGTATTGAGAAATCAGGATTACGACACACCTCATAGATATATGAAAAAGTACCTGAAATGGCCTGCCATTTTAGCTGAACATCCAGCATCATATCAGTGGAATTATTTGCAGGTTCTGATAATATGACTTTATCAATAGTCGTAAAGGTTCTGACAGCGGACCAGGATGAAGTATCCAGATCATGTCTTGCTCTGACTCTCCAGTAATATTTTGTGTTAAACAAAAGTTGATCCATTGCAACTTCCGTACTATCAATAGTTGTTGTTCTAATAAAGGCAACCGGACTTGAAAAGCCATTTCCTGTCCAGAATACAATTGTACCTTCATCGCCGGCAAACCAAATATTATCTTCATCAAGCATAAAGGCCGAATATAATTTGTTTGTAGTTCCACTTGCTGTTGGTGACCAGGTATTACCGTCGTATGAGGCAATTCCTCCGTCTTTTCCGGCAGCCCAACCATAGTTTGAATTCAGCATATATACCGACTCAAGGTCAAAATTAACGGAACTTTCAACTTCAGTCCAATCCGTACCGTCATAATGAAGGATTTTTCCTGATTTTCCAACTGCCCATCCGTTTGAAGCATCCGTAAAGAAAACATCTGCAAGAGTTTTAGATGTGGGGGAAGCCACCTCACTCCATTCGCT
>Ga0256841_1000336_pt1 | contig 50123 bp, 39 predicted proteins | sample 356308metaG_FD_185971 | JGI IMG/M metagenome (GOLD analysis project Ga0256841, IMG submission 185971) | Hydrothermal vent microbial communities from Mid Atlantic Ridge, Atlantic Ocean - 356-308 | ecosystem: Environmental > Aquatic > Marine > Hydrothermal vents | place: Atlantic Ocean: Mid...
TAGTTTTACTGAAGTACAAATTAGAAAAATAAGCTAAGTTCTAATTAGAACAGCATAATAACTAAATTATTAAATATCATTCTAAAATAAAAAATGGGAACTATGATAGCATCCTGTTTTTACCATAAAATTCTCCTGCAAGGTTTATCAAACCTTGTAGGTCTTAATTTTAATACCTACAAGGCCTTCGAGGCCTTGCAGGAGAGTAGTTGCTATTTTTTGCTGTGGTAAATAGAACTTAGCCGAAAAATACTATTTTTAAGAAAATATTTTTTATTTCATTATAAATCTGTGAGCGAAAAGTTTTTTAAGTAACAAAAGTTACAAGACAGGCTGGTTTTTTGTTTAATTTTGGAATCTTGGCTAGCAATACAAAACAACCAAAATAAAATATACCAAAGCAAATGAAGTACGGCTTTATTATTGACAATCGAAAATGTATTGGTTGTCATGCCTGTACAACTGCTTGTAAATCAGAACATGATGTAGCAGTTGGGGTAAACAGAACTTACGTTAAACAAATTGAAAAAGGGGAATTTCCTGACACACGTAGAATTTTTTCGGTAATGCGTTGTAATCATTGTACAGATGCACCTTGTGTAGAAATTTGTCCGGTGGAAGCATTATACACACGAGAAGATGGTATTGTAGATTTTGACAATAATCGTTGTATCGGTTGTAAATCGTGTATGCAAGCCTGTCCGTATGACGCCTTGTATATTGACCCAAAAACCAATACGGCAGCAAAATGTAACTATTGTGCGCATAGAGTTGATGTAGGTAGAGAGCCCGCCTGTGTTACGGTATGCCCTGAACATGCTATTATTGCCGGAGACATGGAAAATACTCATACTGAGATTTCTGAACTCTTAGCACGGCAAGCTGTGAAAGTTCGTAAACCCGAAAAAGGTACCAATCCGAACCTTTTCTATATTGACGGAGATGATGCTTCACTAAATCCCGAGGCCACCGATAAATCAGGGCCCGGACTTTGGAATTCTCAAGCGGGCGGTGTAGGCCATTTCGCTAAAGCCGCAGAAAAAATGATGCATACCAATGAAGATGTAGATTTGCTGCAACTATCAATTGATAATGACATTCAAGCAGCCTATCAAAAATCAGAATCAAAAAATCCAAATTATATAGATGTCCTTAGCGGAAAAGCGCGCAGAGTGTACGACACGCCTGATAAAGGTATCCTTTGGGGATGGGAAGTTTCTGCTTATGTCATGACCAAAGCCATTGCCGCCGGTGCCTTTTTAATTCCGTTTTTAGCCATGTTGCTAGGGTATGAAGTATCACCAACTACAAAATTATGGTCAGTAGGTATTTCGTTAGTGTTCTTGTCTTTAACAGGATTGTTTTTGGTAATGGATTTAGACAGGCCTGATAGGTTTTTAAACGTATTGCTACGGCCACAATGGAACTCATGGCTGGTAAAAGGCGGATATACCATCACTATCTTTGGTTTGTTAGCTACCGTTTGGGGAGTAATGGCCTATTTTGAAATAAAAACAGGCGAAACTGCATTATTATGGCTAACCGCATTTTTTGCCGTGATGCTAGCCATCTATACCGCATTTTTATTCGCCCAAGCGAAAGGACGCGATTTCTGGCAAAGCCCATCCTTAGCATTGCACATGTTAGTTCATAGTGTGATGGCAGGGGCTGCAATTTTTGCACTAGTTTCGTTAGTTACAGATATAAATAACTGGACGGGTTTATTAAAAATGACCTTGATAATTGCCTTGGTTGTTAATCTATTTACCATGATAACCGAATTGACAATGACGCATCCATCAACTTCAGCACATAGCGTTGTAGAGATGATTACCAAAGGGCGGTACAAAAATTTATTTTGGATGGTTGTTGTTCTTATCGGAAACATATTGCCATTAATCGTATTATCATTCCAAGACATCGAAGAATCTCTAGGAAGCAATACATTAATTATCTCAGCAGCATTAGTATTAATAGGAATCTATGCTACAGAAAAAATATGGATAGAAGCACCACAAAGAATACCGCTAGCTTAAAAATAAGTAAAGCTGAACTGTCATTCCTGCAAAGGCAGGAATCCAGAAAACACAAAAATTGATAATTGTATTTGTATTTATTCCAATAGATGAGATAAAATAATTGACATTAAATTAAAATGATGAGATTCCTGCTTTCGCAGGAATGATAAATAAAAATAAAAACTATGGGTTACAAAAAACCATCTTTCATAGAAAACATAGCAGAAAAAATAGGAATCATCCCCAATCTGCACAAAGAAAAATATCAAGAGTTTGAAGAAGATATGCGTCATTTCAGTGATGAAGAAGTGGCACAATTATATGAAAATTTTCCGCCACCCGAAAAATGGGATAATTGGGTAGAATACGACCCAACCGTTTGGCCAAAAAAGAAAAAAACAACCTATCAAATTGTACCCACAACTTGTTTTAACTGCGAGAGTGCTTGCGGGTTAACAGCCTTTATCGACAAAGAAACACAACAAGTAAAAAAATTTGAAGGCAATCCGTATCATCCCGGCAGTAGGGGGCGTAACTGTGCCAAAGGCCCGGCAACTATCAACCAAATTACAGACCCTGACAGGATATTATTCCCATTAAAAAGAAAAGGAAAACGCGGTGAAGGTGAGTGGGAACGCGTAACTTGGGATGAAGCCTTAGATACCATAGCCACAAGAATCCGCAAGGCAATTCAAGAAGGCCGCCATAACGAAATTGCCTACCATGTTGGGCGCCCAGGCCATGAAAAATTTATGAATTGGATTTTACAAGGGTGGGGAATTGACGGTCATAACTCACATACAAATATCTGTTCGTCAGGAGCTCGTTTCGGTTATAATATCTGGTATGGCTATGACAGGCCTTCGCCAGACCATACCAATGCCAAATTTATTTTACTGGTTTCTGCACATTTAGAGTCAGGGCATTATTTTAATCCACATGCCCAGCGTATTATCGAAGGAAAAATGAAAGGTGCTAAATTAGCAACCATGGATCCGCGGTTGTCAAATACTGCATCTATGTCAGATTACTGGTTGCCCACCTATCCCGGAACGGAAGCTGCCGTATTATTAGCCATGGCAGTAATTATCCTTCAAGAAGGATTGTATAATAGAGAATACCTCGAAAATTGGACCAACTGGCAAGCATACCTCAAAGCATTACACAGCGATAAAGAGGTAACTTTCGAAAATTACATAGCTGCTATGATTGAGGAGTATAAAGCATTTACTCCGGAATTCGCGGAAAAAGAGTCAGGAGTAAAAGCCAAAACCATTATCGAAATAGCACACCTCATTGGTGAAGCCGGTGAGCGGTTTGCTTCCCATAACTGGAGGGCAGCAGGTGCCTCTAACCTTGGCGGATGGGCTGTTGCTCGTTGTTTACACTTCTTGGGTGTGTTGACAGGAGCTATCGGGGCTAAAGGCGGTACCTCGCCAAATTCTTGGAATAAATTCAGTCCAACACAACCCAATCCCCCAAAACCACAAAAAGTTTGGAATGAATTGCATTTTCCAAAAGAATATCCATTAGCCTTTTTTGAAATGAGTCAGTTATTACCACACTTTCTCAAAGAAGGCAGAGGGAAAATGGATGTTTATTTTTCGAGAGTATTTAATCCGGTTTGGACGTATCCTGACGGATTTACATGGATGGAAATGTTTCAAGACGAATCTAAATTCGGATTGCATACCGCACTCACTCCTACATGGAACGAAACCGCTTTTTATGCAGATTTTGTATTGCCGATGGGCTTGGCATCAGAACGTCACGATATCAACTCATATGCAACACATGGTGGTACTTGGGTAGCATTTCGCCAACCGGTATTAAGAGAAGCTGCGCGTAGAAATGGAAACCCCGTAGAGTTTACCTATCAGGCAAATCCCGGAGAAGTTTGGGAAGAAGATGAGTTTTGGATTGAATTGTCTTGGCGTATCGACCCTGACGGAAGTATGGGTATCCGCAAACATTTTGAATCGCCTTATAGGCCCGGAGAAAAAATTACCATCGCTGAGTACTATCAATATATCTTCGAAAGAGTACCCGGTTTACCCGAAGCTGCAAAAAAAGAAGGTATTACCGAATTACAATACATGCAAAAATATGGTGCTTTCGAAATAGAAAAGGGAGAATCTTACAAAAAAAATGAAACACCTCTCACAGAAGCGCAATTAAAAGGTTCTAAAGTAGATAAAGAAACCGGACTTATTACAAAAGACGGTAAGAGTATTGGAGTAATGGTCAACGGAAAAGCCGTAGTTGGTTTTCCCACCCCTTCACGCAAAAATGAATTTTATTCACAGACAATGGTCGATTGGAAATGGCCCGAATATGCCATCCCACAATACTTAAAAAGCCATATTCACTTAGATAATTTAGATAAGTCAAAAGGAGAATATGTATTGGTACCCACTTTTAGGCTGCCAACCCTAATTCATTCGCGTTCAGGAAATGCCAAATGGCTGGTAGAAATCTCTAACAGAAATCCTATTTGGATGCATCCTGATGATGCTGCAAAATGGGGATTCAAAACCGGTGATTTGGTAAAAATGAATACCGATATAGGTTATTTTATTGATAAGGTTTGGGTAACGCAAGGTATGAAACCCGGTGTTGTGGCTTGTTCTCACCACATAGGAAGATGGCGGCGCCCACAAGATAAAATAGGAAACCGTTGGGCAACCAATACGGTAAACATTGAAGGTGATGGCAATGGAGGTTGGAAAATGAATACTATTTCAGGTATCAAACCTTTTGATTCTGAAGATAGTGATTCGAAACGAATCTTCTGGAAAGACGGAGGCGTACACCAGAATATTACCCATGCCGTACATCCAGATCCTATAAGCGGCATGCATTGCTGGCATCAACGTGTACGCATAGAAAAACCCGCTGAAGGAGAAAAATATGGCGATATTTTTGTAGATACTAACAAATCGCACGAAGTATATAAAGAATGGTTAGCCATGACGCGTCCGGCACCGGGGCCTAATGGCGAACGGAGACCACTGTGGTTTAAACGTGCTTTTACGCCCGATATCTCTACTTACTATATTGATAAATAACTTTTTAACTCATTATTTGACTCACACCGTGGCTTCAAGTCACGGTGTGAATATATTTTAAGTATATTTGATATGTCTACAAAGTAAAAATAATGATATTAGAAAAAGGGTATCTCTACCATATCTACAATCAAGGAAACAACCAACAAAAAATTTTCTTTAAAAGAGAAAATTATATCTTCTTTAAAGAAAAATTAAAACAACACCTTTTACCATTTGCCGATATTATCGCTTGGTGTTTAATGCCAAATCATTTTCATTTGATGGTGTTGGTTCATATAGAAAAATTGTCAAATAGTAAGGGCTTCACTCAAAGTGAAACCCTTACTGCCCATTCTCTTAATGATTCAATCGGGATATTGTTACGTTCCTATACACGAGCTATTAACAAACAAGAAAATTTATCGGGGTCTTTATTTAGAAAAAACACAAAAGCAGAATGCGTGAATTGCCCAAAAGGCATCACCCCATCATTTATAAAATCAAGAATTAACATTCAGAATCCTGAAAAACAATACCCACAAATCTGTTTCGATTATATCCATCAAAACCCTGTAAAAGCAGGAATTGTTAAAAATGAAACCGATTATGAGTTTTCATCGGCTAAGGATTATGCAGGTTTGCGGGACGACAGATTAGTTAATAAAGTGATTGCTTTTGAATATATTAATAAAAATAGTAGTCACGGTGTGACTAACAAAAACCCAGAATTAGCATTAGCCTTAAATTTCGTAGAAAAAACCGATAGAAATATATTTTTAACCGGAAAAGCCGGAACCGGAAAAACCACTTTTTTACATACAATAAAAAACAAATCGTTAAAACGGTTGGTAGTAGTAGCGCCAACAGGAGTTGCTGCTATCAATGCCAAAGGCGTTACCATACATTCCTTCTTTCAAATGCCTTTCGGGCCAATTATTCCGGGAGTTGAACAAAAGCAATCAGGTTTTAAACACAAGTTCAGCAAAACAAAAATTGATATTATCCGCTCATTAGATTTACTAATTATTGATGAAATTAGCATGGTTAGAGCCGACTTACTTGACGGTATCGATCAAGTGCTTAGACGTTATAAAAGTAGGGATAAAGTCTTTGGTGGCGTACAAGTATTGATGATTGGCGACCTGCAACAATTATCTCCGGTAGTAAAACCCTACGAATGGCAACTATTGCAACATCATTATGACAATGCTTTCTTTTTTAGTGCACATTCTTTTAAAAAATGCAATCCTATTACCATAGAACTTAAGCATATCTATCGGCAAGCAGACGAAAAATTTATTGCCATTTTAAATGAAGTTAGAAATAATAAATTGAGCCCGCAAGCAGCAGAAATATTAAATAAGCGTTATCAACCTGATTTTACGCCACCCAAAAATGCAGGATATATTACACTAACAACCCACAATAACAAGGCCAATACAATCAATAACCAAGAGTTATCGCAACTCAATACCCAAGGCTATTTTTACAAAGCCCAAATAGAAGGTAATTTTAATGAACATGCATATCCTACTCACGAAAATTTAGAATTAAAAGAAGGGGCACAAGTCATGTTTATTAAAAACGACAGTTCTTTAGAAAAGCGTTATTACAATGGCCGAATTGGAAAAATTACCCATTTAGACGATGATAGTATCACGGTGCAATGCCCCGATGACGGACAAGAAATTGAAGTTACCCCCGAAATTTGGGAAAATATTTCCTACTCTATCGATGAAGAAACAAAAAAAATTAAAGAAAAAATTTCCGGTTCATTCTCCCAAATTCCGTTACGGTTGGCTTGGGCAATAACCATCCATAAAAGCCAAGGGCTAACTTTTGAAAAAGCCATCATAGATGCTGAAGCCTCCTTTGCCCACGGTCAGACTTATGTGGCGTTAAGCAGGTGTAAATCGTTAGAAGGAATTGTGTTAAAAACCCCTATTAAGAATACAAGTATTATCAATGATACCAAAGTAATATCTTTTACCCAACAGGTTGAAAACAATCAACCTGATGAAACGACCCTTACAGAATCACAAAAGAAATTCCAGTTAAATTTGGTGAGTGATTTGTTTCATTATTACCGTTTTATCTATCCGCTTAAGCGCATTATTGATATTTACTATCAAAATAAAACAAGTATTGTTGGCAATGTTATTGAAATCATACCAAATATAAAAGATAAGGTAGCAGCATTATTAAAAGTAAGTACTTCCTTTAAAAGTCAATTAGAAGCATTGAGTAGCAACATTGATAACTTAGAAAACGATAAAAAAGTACAAGAAAGAATTTTGAAAGGCATTGCATATTACAACAAATTTACCTTAAACGAAATTAAAATACCCTTTGAAACAATTAATTTTACCACAGATAACAAGCAAGTTAAAAAAGACTTAAACAAGCAATTTGACCTATTAGAAGATTTGATATCTGTTAAATTGTATTGCTTGCAAGGGTTAAAGGATAATTTTTCGGTGGCGAGTTATTTAGAATTACGAGCAAAGGCCACCTTACAAAAAGTTACCACACCGAAACGAAGCATCCGTAAAAAAAGGGAAGAGATAACAACAACAAATCATCCCGCCTTATTTGAAGAATTGCGAGAATTGCGAAATATATTGGCACATTCAGAAAACCTAAGCCACTTTCAGATATTTACACAAAAATCATTGTATGAAATGTGCGAATATTTTCCAACAACTTCAACACAATTGAGAAAGATTAACGGAATGGGAAAAGTACGGGTTGAAAAATATGGCGAGGAAATATTGGATGTAATTAGAAAATATGCAAAAGAGAATGAGATAGAATCAAAAGATATCCAGTATATTACTGAAGAAGTTACACAAAGTAAAAAACCAAAAGTAGCTACAAAACAAGTTTCTTTAGAATTGTTTAAAGCCGGTAAAAGTATTGATGAAATCGCTAAGGAAAGGGAGTTGGTACCTTCAACTATACTGGGGCATTTAACGCATTTTATTCCTACCGGAGAAGTAGCCATAACCGATTTGATGCCCGAAGAAAAATACCAAGAACTCAAAAAAATAATGCAAGAAACAGCCTTTGAAAGTTTTTCTGAACTCAAAGAAAAAATTGATGATAAGTTTTCATACGACGACATGCGTTTGGTGAAAATGGGCATCGAATTAGATAAAAAGTAAAATCCGTTTTTAACCCTCGCAACGTTTAAAACGCTGCAAGGGTTAAAAAAAATAACTAAATTTGTAAATGCTTCAAAGAGTATTACCATTTCTTACTTGGTTACCATTATCAAAAAAATATTGGAAAGATGATTTAATAGCAGGTATTACCGGAACCATTATTGTCATTCCGCAAGCGGTAGCATTTGCTATGATTGCAGGCATGCCGCCCATTTATGGTTTTTATACGGCTATGTTAACTCCGGTTATTGCCGCAATTTTCGGCTCATCGTATCATTTAGTATCCGGCCCAACCACTACAAGTTCTATCGTTTTATATTCAATTATCAGTAAATATGTGCTCCCTGAAACTGATATTGAAGCCTTTGTTTCCCTTGCTATTTTATTATCGTTTATGGCCGGAGTTTTTAAACTTTTAATGGGAGTTGCTAGAATGGGGAAATTGGTAAATTTTGTTTCCAATTCGGTTATCATAGGATTTTCCGCAGGTGCGGGGGTTTTGATTGCCTTCAAACAGCTAAAACATATTTTCGGAATAAAAGTACCGCAAGGAAGTTCCTTTTTTCATATCATAGAATACATTTCTCGCCATGTTTCTGAAACCAATTGGTATGCTTTTGCAGTAGCAGCCGGTACCTTGTTGATTGCCTTACTAATTCGAAAAATCAAAAAAATATCACGGTTGTATATGTTAGTGGCAATGGTATTGGGCAGCCTTATTGCAATATGGTTAAGCAATAAATATGGAGGGCATATAGAAACCGTAGGAGCCATTCCTTCACACCTCCCTCCTTTTAAAGTGCCTGATTTTAATTTTGCAAATATGCGCTCACTTACCTCCGGAGCTATTATTTTAGCAACCCTTGGATTGGTGGAAGCGGCAGCTATTTCACGCTCAATAGCCTTACACACACATCAAAAATTAAATACCAATCAAGAGTTTGTCTCACAGGGAATTTCTAACGTAGTTTCGAGTTTCTTTTCATGTTATACAAGTTCGGGCTCATTTACACGCTCAAGTATCAACTATCAAGCCGGAGCCAAAACCCCTATGTCGGCCATCATTTCTGCAGTAGGCTTGATGATTGTGATATTACTTTTTGCCAATTATGCCGCTTTTTTGCCAAAACCCGCAATGGGAGGCATTATTTTATTAGTAGGCTATAACCTTATTGATTTTAAACATATCAAACAAATTATTAAGAGCAGCAAACGTGAATTGGTAGTCTTTTCCGCTACATTTTTAGGAACTCTTTTCTTAGATTTAGAACAAGCCTTAATCATTGGTATTTTCTTATCGCTATTTTTCTATTTAGAAAGAACCTCAAAACCCAATATTGCAGAACTAGGAATAAATGACGACAACAGGTTTATAAATATCATTCGGGATAAAAATGTTAAAGAATGCCCACAGTTAAAAATTGTACGTATAGACGGTTCAATTTATTTTGGTGCCATAGAGGCTATTTCTGATTATTTTGCCGAATTATATGATAAAAACGATATAAAACACGTATTAATAATTGCCGAAGGTATTAATTTTATTGATTTAGCAGGTGCCGAATGGATAATGCATGAAGTATTAAAGTGGCAACATAGAGGCGGCGGTATTTACTTTGCCGGCATGAAAGTTGTCAGTCAAGACGTACTTAAAAAAGGAGGCTTTTTGAAGAAAATAGGCTATTCAAACTTCTTTGTAGATAAAAATAGTGCCATAGCCAGTATCTATAAAAAACTAAACAAAGACATTTGTGCAACATGTACCGTTAGGGTTTTTGATGAATGTAAAACGCTTGACAATACCTAGTATGTACTTTATGTTACAATTGCTACAGTAACAATTGATTACTTTTGTACAACTAAAATAATCAAACATATTAATGACTTTACAACGTATATTTCCCATTTTAGAATGGCTTTCTAACTATAAAAAAGAATGGCTAAAAGGAGATATTAGTGCCGGATTAACTGTTGGTATCATGCTTATACCCCAAGGTATTGCGTATGCTATGATTGCAGGGTTGCCTCCAATTTACGGGTTGTATACCGCAATGATACCCCAAATAGCATACGCTATCTTCGGTACCTCACGCCAATTAGCCGTAGGGCCGGTGGCCATGGATTCACTTATTGTCGCCACAGGTGTGGCGGCTTTGGCAAAAATAGGTACCGATAATTTTATTGAATTTGCCATTTTACTGGCATTTATGATGGGCGTGTTACAAGTACTCTTCGGAATTTTTAAATTGGGATTTTTAGTTAATTTTTTATCAAAACCCGTTATTAGCGGTTTTACTTCTGCAGCCTCGTTGATTATAGGATTGAATCAGTTAAAACACTTAACCGGAATCAATATCGGCCGAAATAACAAAATTCAACATTTAGTGGTTGATGCCGCACAACATCTACAAGAAATACATTGGATAACTTTCTCTATAGGGATTTTGTCTATTATAACCTTAGTACTCTTCAAAAGGTACTTTAAAAAAATTCCTGCAGCATTGGTTGTTGTAGTCATTGGTATTTTAGTAGTAAAATTCCTTCATTTAGAACAATATGGAGTTAAAATAGTAGGTAAAATTCCGGAAGGGCTACCAAGTTTCAGAATGCCACATTTCGATAAAAAAATCCTAATCGATTTATTTCCCATTGCCTTAACACTGTCATTCATTGCTTTTTTAGAAGCCATATCGGTGGCAAAAGCTATAGAAATCAAGCACAATGATTACAAAGTAGTACCTAACCAAGAATTAATTGCCTTGGGCATGAGTAATATTATTGGCTCGTTTTTTCAAACCTATCCGTCAACCGGTGGTTTTTCAAGAACCGCAGTAAATGACCAAGCCGCTGCCAAAACACCTTTGGCTGCTATCATTTCTGCCTTGGTAGTAGGGTTGACATTACTTTTCTTAACACCGGCTTTTTACTATTTACCCAAAGCTGTACTGGCTGCCATTATCATGGTTGCCGTTTTCGGATTGCTAGATTTTAGCGTCCCGAAACAATTGCTGCAATACGCAAAAAGAGATTTGATAATTCTAAACATAACATTGTTGGTAACTGCTACGGTTGGCATTAAAGAAGGAATTTTAACCGGAGTTGTACTATCCTTAGGAATGCTTATTTACAAAAGTACCAAACCCCATATTGCTATCTTAGGCAACGTTCCGGGAACCCATTTTTATCGCAACCGAAAACGTTTTAAAGATATTGAAATTGATGATGAAATTTTAATTGTACGTTTTGACGCCCAATTGCATTTTGCCAATACTACTTACTTCAAAGATAAACTACAAGAATTTGCCAATTTTAAAGGCGACAAACTAAAATTGCTCATTATCGACGGTGAAAGTTTAAATAGGCTCGATAGCAGTGCCATTTATGCTTTGAATGAAATTCTAGATTATTTTAAGGAAAAAAACGTCGATGTTGTTTTTACAGGTTTAAAAGGCCCCGTAAGAGATACCATCAACAAATCTGATTTAATCAATAAAATTGGGGTTGACCATTGCTTTATGAGCATTCAAGAAGCTGTAGATTGCTATAAATCAAGATGTAATGACAAGCCCTCAGAAAAGAAATATCAAAAATATATCAAACAGTCAAATTGAGTAGGCAAAGCTATTAAAGAAGAATCTCCTGTTTTTTATAGAAACGCTAAAAAGTACAAATAAAATTTTGCAAATCAATAAAATGTAACATCTGTTACATTATAAATGGTAATTTTAGCTAACTTTGAAAGACTAATAACATAAATTTAATAGTAACTAAAATATATCAGAATGAAAGTTGAACAATTATTTACGGGTTGCCTCGCTGAAATGGCTTATTATATTGAGTCGAACGGAGAAGCAGCCATTATTGACCCCCTGAGAGAAACTGAGCCATATATTAGAATGGCTAATGCTGATAACGCAACAATTAAATATATATTTTTAACACATTTTCATGCCGATTTTGTTTCAGGACAATATGATTTGGCTCAAAAAACAGGAGCGAAAATAGTATTTGGCCCAAATGCTAAAGCAGAATATGATATTTATAATGGTAAAGATGGTGAAGAGTTTCCATTAGGAGGCGGTAAAATTACCTTGTTACACACCCCGGGTCATACCATGGAATCTTCATCTTATTTAATTACCGACGAAGAAGGCAATACCCCTTATATCTGTACCGGAGATGCATTATTTATTGGAGATGTAGGCCGCCCCGATTTAGCGGTAAAACAAGGTACATTAACCGAAGCCGATTTAGCAGGACACCTATTCGATTCATTGCGTAACAAAATTATGCCTTTACCCGATGATATTATAGTGTATCCAAATCACGGAGCAGGCTCAGCATGTGGTAAAAACATGAGTAGCGAAACCTTTGATACCCTAGGCAATCAAAAGAAAACGAACTACGCGTTGCGGGCAGATATGACCAAAGAAGAATTCATTGTTGAGGTTACTACCGGCCTAAAACCACCCCCACAATATTTTCCGAATAATGTTAGAATGAATAAATCTATCAATACCAGTATTGATGAGGTACTACATAAAGGAACTACCCCATTGCACCCGCAAGTATTTAAAGAGATGAGTGAACAAAAAGATATTTTGGTAATTGATACACGCTCAAAAGAGGCCTATGCCGAAGACGGTACCATTCCGGGAGCTTGGTATATTGGTGTAGATGGTAATTTTGCCCCATGGGTAGGTGCTTTAGTCTCAAATATCAGTCAAAAAATAATCTTTATCGGCGATGAAGCACGCATCAATGAAATTGTTACGCGTTTCTCAAGAGTTGGATATGATAATACTTTGGGGTATTTAGAAGGAGGCATTTCTAACTGGAAAAGCCACGGATTTGAAGTAGATACTATCGGTTCTATTTCTGCAGCAAAATTTGCAGCAAAATTAGCCGAAGGCTCTATGGAAAGAGCCCTAGATGTTCGTAAAGAATCAGAATATCAATCAGAACATGTAGTGGGGGTTGAAAACTTTCCGTTAGATTTTATCCATCAAAATTTTGCTGAAATAGATCCAACTAAAGAATATTTCTTACACTGTGCTAGTGGCTACCGTTCATTAATTGCAGCCTCTATTTTTAGGGCAAACGGTGTAGAAAAAGTAACAGACGTAAGAGGTGGCTTTACAGATATTAAAGAAACCAATGCCCCTTTGACAGAATATGTCTGTCCAACTACATTACTTTAATAAAAAATAATAATTTTAAGAGACTGTCTGAGTTTGATATTTAGACAGTCTCTACTTTTAACTTAATTCAAACTAAAATGAAAAAAATAAGCACTTTATTAATTATATTGAGTTTTATCATCAGCAGTTGTGCCCAAAGTAGCACAAAAGAAAAAGAAGCCAAAGAAGCCCCTGCGAAAACAGAAAAAACAGTTCAAAAAGAAGAAACTGTTGAGCATATTTCTAACAGTGATTTTAAAGCTAAAATTGAAGGAAAAGAAGTACAACTGGTAGATGTCAGGACTCCCGGTGAATATGAAGAAGGACACTTAGAAAATGCAGTACTAATCGATTATAAAAATCCTGATTTTGCTAAAAACGCTACCGAAAAACTAGATAAAACAAAACCGGTATACCTCTACTGCCGCAGTGGCCATAGAAGTGCAAACTCTGCTGAAATTTTAAGAAAAGAAGGGTTTACCAAAGTATATGACATGAAAGGTGGTATAATGGGGTGGAAAGCCGCTGATTTTAAAGTTGTTAAATAACCACTTCTAAGCGAAGTAACAGCTGCAATGTTGTGAACCGCCATAGAAAGCCAATTATTCATAATTAATTGGTTACCGAAGTAAGTATCATACCAGCCCGTCGACAGACGTGGTAGGCACCTTATACCAATTTACTCATAAATCAAATCGAAAAAATATGATAGGTTTTATGAGTAAATTGATATACTATTACCTACTATAATCAAAGTTATTTATATTACCTATGAAAAGTATACAACTATTCAGCTTCTTTATTTTAATGTTCTTTTTGTCATGTAAAAACGATAAAAAAGAAACCGATACCTTCAAAAAAAATATAAATACCCCCGAAGAATCAGTAACTACAACGGTAACACCTGATACGGTTTCCAAAATAAAAAAAGTAGACAGTAATACCACAATCCCTACTAAAAAAGTTGCTGAACAAAAGACTGTCAACAAAGGTGACAACCTAAAAGAAATTGGCAAAAAACAACAAAAAATAACAAAAACAGCAAAGGAAGAAATTAGAGAAGTAGAGGCATCGCCAAAAAACCCTTCCGAAAACGTTGACTCAACAACGACAAAAGCGGTTACAGAAGAAGTGGTTACATCAAAACCAAACCTAACCCCTGAGATTTTCCACGTTAGCCCTACAGATTTTAAGAATAAAATAGCAAATGGCAAGGTACAACTAGTTGATGTTAGAACCCCAAAAGAATATAATAACGAGCGGATTAAAGGAGCTATCAACATTAATTATTACGAAGAAAGCCTGTTTAAAAATAAAATGACAGCCTTAGACAAATCACAACCCGTTTATGTGTATTGCCGGAGTGGCGTACGAAGCAGTAAATCGGCTAAAATTCTAAAAAATGCCGGATTCAAAATTTACGATTTAAAAGGAGGGATTAAAGCATGGAAAAATAATCACTTAGAAACTGTTAAGTAACAAAGCTAAAAGTAACAATGGTTACTCCTAAAGATTACGAAACGTTATAAATTTACCAAAAAAAGATTTGTGAGATCGTTTTTAAGCATACTAAGTATCAGCCTAATTCTTTTTTTAAGTTGCCAAAAAGGCCTAACCGAAACTCAAAAAAAAGAATATCTTGCCAAGGGCAAACAAATTGCCAAAACCACTGCACAACATCTGGGAGGCGAATTGACAAAACACATGAAAGCAGGCGGAGTCTCAAAAGCAATTCCTTATTGTAACGGGCAAGCCGGCCCATTAACACAAGAGATGTCAGAAAAATTTAAAGTTGCCATTAAAAGAACCTCTCATAAATTACGAAATTCTAATAATGCCCCTACTGCAAATGAAACCGCTATTCTTGAACAATTTAAAGAATTAAAAACTACAAATACAACATTGAAACCAGTAGTAGCACTTGACGATAAGGGGCGTCCTCATTTTTACGCACCAATCATAGTACAAAAAAAATGTTTGGCATGCCATGGAGTAATTGGCGATAGTATGAAACCGGCAACCGACTCAATTATCAAAACCCTATACCCGAAAGACAAAGCTACGGGATTTTATGAAGGCGACCTTAGGGGAATTTGGAGTATTGCTTTCGAATCTAAATAATTCAATGATTTTTAACTAGTTATAACCTCGGCAGTGTAACATCAGTTACAAGCTGAGGTTTTTTTTATCGTACTTTTGACGCTCTTTTAAACACAAAATAATGGCAAAAGTAGTTGTTTTAGGAGCGGGCATATCAGGACATACAGCCGTCTCCTATCTGAGAAAAAATTTATCAAAAGAACACGAAGTAGTCATCGTTTCACCAAACAGTAACTACCAATGGGTTCCTTCAAATATTTGGATTGGCATCGGGAGAATGAAACCCGAACAATGTACCTTTCCATTGGCACCACTTTATAAAAAAAAGAATATAACATACATCCAAGCCAAAGTTACCACCTTTCATCCCGAAGGAGACCATGAGATTGAAAAAGGGTTTGTCACCACCCAATACGTAGTTGGCGATAAAAAAGGAGAAACCGTAAAAATAGACTATGATTATCTGATAAATGCAACCGGCCCAAAATTAAATTTTGAAGCCACCGAAGGCCTAAAACCCGGAACCCATAATACTACATCGGTTTGTACGTATGGCCATGCCATGCATGCGTGGAACGATTTGAAAAAGTCAATTGATAGAATGAAAAATGGCGAACAGGTAAAAATAGTAATAGGTACCGGCCACGCTAAAGCTACCTGCCAAGGTGCAGCCTTTGAATATATTATGAATGTTGAACAAGAATTACACCGGTATAATGTCAGAGACAAAGCCACCATCACATGGATTTCAAATGAATATGAAGTCGGCGATTTTGGTATGGATGGATTAACCGTTAATATGGGCAACCAATTAATGTCTTCTAAAGACCTTATCGAAATGGTTTTTGAAGACAGAGGCATTCGCATCATCAAAAGAGCCGGAGTGTATAAAGTTGAAGAAGGAAAAGTGTATTACGAAAATCTGGATGGCGATCATAAGGTTGAAGCATTTGATTTCGCAATGCTAATTCCTGCGTTTTCAGGACACGGATTTAAAGCTTACGACAAAACCGGAAATGATATTACCGATAAACTTTTTAAAGGATTTATGATTGTCGATGCCGATTATACTGCCAAGCCTTATGAAGAATGGACCGTTCAAGATTGGCCGGAAACCTATCAGAATCCGAATTATCAAAACATTTTTGCTCCGGGAATTGCCTTTGCCCCACCACATACCATATCTAAACCTCGAACGAGCAAAAACGGAACCCCAATTTTTCCGGCTCCGCCACGTACGGGAATGCCCTCAGGAATCACCGCAAAGCTAGTAGCCGATAATATCGTTGAAATGATTAAAAAAGGAGGTGACCACTTACACCATTTGGGCTCTATGGGTAATATGGGAGCGGCTTGTATTGCTTCTACCGGATTCGGAATACTAAAAGGCAAGGGCGTTACCATTACCACAAACCCCATTGTACCCGATTATAAAAAATATCCCGAAACCGGGCGGATAAATTCTAAAACTATTGGCGATTTAGGATTGGCCGGACATTGGGTAAAACTAGCCCTACATTATGCTTTTTTATACAAAGCCAAAATGAAACCTTTCTGGTGGTTGATTCCTGAATAATAGAATTGTAAATTTTTTTATAACCTAACAATAAAAATAATGGCAAAAAAAATAACTCGCTTTCAAAAATTTATAATGCACAATCCTTTTATCCAATTTTTTAAGTTTATCTATCTAAATATTAAGATACTCAATGTGGTCGCTATGGGGCATGGCGGAACTAGAAACGGTAAAAAATAGCCCTTCTTTTTACTAGTCTATATTTCTAAGTATCTTTACATTAAAATTTATAATGACAACGATAGAAATTCAAAATCTCAAATGCCGAGGTTGTGCCAATACCATAAAAAAAGGAATTTTATCTATTGATGGAGTCTCTGAAATAGGTGTAGTTATAGAAACTTCAATAGTAACCGTTGATACAGCTAATGAATCTATAATGGTTACTGTAAATGATAAATTGGCTGCCATGGGATACCCTGAAGTAGGAGATGCAAACACTTTATTGCACAAAGCAACATCATTTGTCAGTTGTGCCTCAGGCAGAATAGGAGAAAAATAAGAAATAAAATATGGCAACTTTTAACGATTTAATCAAGCAAAACACACTAGTTTTAGTAGATTTTAAAGCAGATTGGTGTGGCCCTTGTAAAATGATGACTCCCATCTTAAAGGAAGTAAAACATCAATTGAAAGATTCTGTAAAAATAATCAAAATCGATGTAGACAAAAACCCCTCAGTAGCTGCCACGTACCAAGTTAGAGGTGTACCGACGTTAATTTTATTTAAAAAAGGAAAACAAGTTTGGCGGCAATCGGGCGTGTTACAAGCATCGCAACTCGTTCAAATTATCAATAGCCATATATAGCTATTTTTAGCTGATAAGAAGAAAATAATTTTAACCTGCAAAGTACAGTATCCATTATTGATGTCTTTTTTGTAATTTACAATCTCTAAAAGAACATTAATATGTCTACCTTAGATATACTTAAAAAAGCCATTCCACAATTGGCTTCATCAAAAGAATTACTCCAAGAAATTGAAGCCATTAGCCTTGTGAAAAATTTTGCCAAGGATACGATAATCCTAAAAGAGAATTCTTATATAAAAGTAATTCCGATACTAATTTCAGGCCTGATTAAAATTTATAAAGAAGATGAAAGTGGCCATGAAGTTTTATTATACTATATAGAGCCGGGTGAAAGTTGTATTATGTCAATTATGGCCGCAGAAAAAAATGAAAAAATAACCGTAAAAGGAATTATAGAAGAAGACGCGCAATTGGTTTTGATTCCGATGGACAAATTGACCCAACTGAGAAAATCTTTCCCTCAATGGAATCTATTTGTTTACGAACTGTTCAATGAAAAATTTGAACAGGTCATAGAAATGATTCGAATTTTAACATTTTCAAAAAAAGAAAAAAGATTAGAAGAATATTTATTAAAAGAGGCAACGATTAAGAACACAAAAGAAATACACCATTCGCATCAAGAAATTGCCAATGAATTGGGATCATCACGAGAAGTAATTTCAAGATTATTAAAAAAATTGGAAAATGATGGCAAAATAGAATTATCACAGCGAAGGATAAAAATATTACAATAAATAAGCCCAGTTGTGACAATCATCACCAAAATAACCAAATACAGACATTACTTTTGAAGTCTAAACTAGATGTATAACTAAAAAATTATAATAATCATGAAAAAAAATGTAGGTAGTATTGACAAAGTAGTTCGTTTTATTATTGCAGCCGTAGCAATTTGGGCAGCCTATACACATCAGGTAGCCAGCCCTTGGGATTATGTATTATATGCAGTAGCCGCCATTATGGTGTTAACAGCCTTAGTGGGTACCTGTCCGATATGGTTGGCAACAGGAATGAATACGTTAAAATCAAAAGAATAATTCAACATTATACTTAGCACAAGAGGCCGCCTAAAAAGCAATACTTTTTGTCTTGTTGTAAACACCATTGACAGCCATAAGCATAAAAACTATAACATGCCTTATGTGCCATTCTTTTAGCAGTTCTCAAAAAAACAAAAAGGTTTGATAATCACGTTTTCAGGCGGTTTTTTTGATGCCTATAACCAAAAATGTAACTTTTGTTACACGTAATTTGTATATTTATTGTACTTTTTTGACCTCTAATTTTATGTTCTATACTTAGTAACAAGTTTGGACATACATTTTGAATATTAGCAAAAAATCAAACTAAAAAAATCAATTAAAATGTCACAACATCACCAAATTCTTATCATCGGAGGCGGTACCGCAGGTATTATGGTAGCTTCTCAAATGCTGAGAAAAAATCCGAAAGCCGATATCGCATTGTTAGAACCCGCTGACACACATTATTACCAACCGGCATGGACCTTAGTAGGAGCCAATACCTATGATTATGAAAAAACTGCCCGAAGTATGGCTTCGGTAATGCCCTCAGGCGTACATTGGATAAAAGAATATGCCGAGAATATTGACCCCGAAAACAATAAAGTAACAACCAAAAACGGCAATGAGTTTACTTATGACTACTTAGTGGTTTGTCCCGGTTTGAGAATGGCTCCCGAATTGGTTGAAGGGCTTCCGGAAGCAATGGATAAAGGCGTAGTATGTAGCAACTATACCAATCCGAAACATACATGGGAAGTATTGAAAAATTTTAAAGGCGGAACTGCCCTATTTACCCAGCCTACAACACCGATAAAATGTGGTGGGGCTCCTCAAAAAATCATGTATCTGGCAGAAGACCATTTCAAAAAGAGCGGCGTTAGGGATAAAACAGATATCGTTTTTGCCATTCCCGGAGGAGTTATCTTTGCTGTAAAAGTAGTGGCCAATACTTTAATGAAAGTCATTGACCGTAAAGATATCAATATCCGATTTCACCATAAACTGGTAAAGGTAGATGCCGAAAACCAAATTGCTTGGTACGAACTGGCAAAAGATATAGATGCCGGTGGATGTATTGTAATGTCTGGCGATAACGAAGGAAAAAAATTAGACGAATCTATCCAATACAACTACAAAGATGTAAAAGTTACCAAAGAAGGCGACCGCTACGGAATACATTTCGATATGATGCACTTAGCGCCACCACAAGCAGCGCCAAAGTTTATTGCTGCTTCACCACTATCTAATGACGACGGTTGGGTAAGTGTTAATGACAAAACTCTTCAACACACCAAATATCCCAATGTTTTCGGTTTAGGAGATGCTGCGCAATTGCCAACAGCAAAAACAGGTGCCGCTATCCGCAAACAAGTACCCATTGTAGTGGCTAATATCTTAAATATGATAGAACGAAATGCCGTTACCAATTTGGCCTATAACGGTTATTCTTCTTGCCCTTTAGTAACCGGTTATGGTAAAATGGTACTTGCCGAATTTGATTATAGTAAAGAATTCAAACCAGACCCGAAGCTCAAACAATTTCCTTTAATGATTGGAGATTCGTCTAAAGAACACTGGCGTTTATGGATTTTGAAAAAATACTTATTACCATATTTATACTGGAATAAAATGATGAAAGGTGTTGAAGTATAACAAACCTTACTCGTTTTAAAAATTAAAAGAGGCTGTCTAAAAAAGTATTACTTTTTGCCAGCCTCTTTTAATTCATATTAATTCGCAGTATTTTTATATATTTATACTTCAATTAAAAATCAACCAACATGGGAATTTTCGATACCATAAAAGAAAAACTGAGTAATGAATTTATTGACATCATTGAGTGGTTAGACTACACAGATGATACTATTTGCCATCGCTTTGAGCGCTATCAAAATGAAATTAAAAACAATGCACAGCTTATTGTTAGAGAAGGGCAAACCGCTGTTTTTATCAATGAAGGGCAGTTGGCTGATGTTTTCAAATCCGGAACCTATACCTTAAACACCCAAAACTTACCTATTCTAACCACACTTAAAGGTTGGAAATACGGATTTAATAGTCCGTTTAAAGCCGAAGTCTATTTTGTAAATACCCACCTTTTTACTGATGAAAAATGGGGTACAAAAAATGCCATTACCTTAAATGATGACCGTTTCGGATTGGTAGAAATTCGCGCTTTCGGCACCTATGCTTTTAAAATAAGTGACGCCGGTAAATTTATTGTCGACATTGTTGGTACCGATAACAACTTTACCAATTTTGAAATCAATGAACATCTAAAAAGTTTAATTGCCACAAGGTTTACCGATACTGTGGGCGAGGCCAAATTACCCATAGAATTATATGCTGCCAATACTACCGAGCTTTCAGAAACTTGCAAAGAAGTAATGCAACCTGATTTTGTCAGTGTAGGGATTTCGCTCGAAAAATTCTTTATCGAAAATGTTTCGATGCCCGAAGATCTTAAAAAAGAAATTTTTGAATACAGCCGAATTGACAAATTAGATTTAGACAAACTCACCAAATTCAAAACCGCCAAAGCCATTGAAGCTGCTGCTAAAAATGAAGGAGGTACGGCAGGCGCCGGTATGGGTATGGGTATGGGTTTTGTACTGGCACAACAAATGGGAGGTATGATGAATCCACAAATGGGAGGGCAACAGCCCCAACATACACAACAAATAGGAACAATGCCACCGCCAATACCAATGGCAACACAATATTTCTATGCGGCCAATGACAAACAAGTAGGCCCGGTTACTTTTGAACAACTTAAGGCCTTATTTGCCGGAAGAACCGTCAATAAAGATACACTTATCTGGAAACAAGGTATGGATAACTGGAAACCCCTAAAAGAAATAGAAGAACTAAAAGCTTTTTTGGGCGGTAGTACCCCACCTCCAATTCCGAAACAATAATTGTATATTAAACCACTTGTTGTATCCTCTTGTAAAAAAGCCGATTTGTACTAGTTGAGTTCTATGGAAGACCTTATCTCTCCACAAAAATCAGAATTAAAAAAAGCATGTGTTAATTGCGGTGCAGAGCTTTTGTATGCACCCGGCACCACAGAACTTGTCTGTGAGTACTGTGGGCACCGCGAAGAAATAATTCCGTTAGAAAACCAATTTGAAGAATTAGAGCTCAAAGAATATTTGAGCAACATGGGATCCCAGTCGCACCGCGAAGAAGTTACCATACTACATTGTAAAAATTGTGGTGCCAACCAACACGTTGAAGAAAATTATAAATCTTTAAAATGTGTATATTGTAGTTCTCCCCTAATTGTTGAAGATGCCCGTAAAGAAGATTGGATTCTTCCCGGTGCCGTATTACCCTTTCAAATAGATCAAAAAAAAGCACATCAAACTTTTAAAACATGGGTCAACAACTTGTGGTTTGCTCCCAATAAATTAAAAAAAGCCGCTATAAGCCCTGAAAATACCAAAGGGTTGTATTTACCCTATTGGACATTTGACGCGCAACTCTATGCCAATTATACGGGGCAACGAGGTGATTATTACTATGTAAGTGTTCCGTATACTACTACCCAAAATGGCAAAACCGTGCAGCGCACACGCCAAGAACGGCGTACACGTTGGTCATACACACAAGGAACCATCAAAGGTTTCGTAGATGATACTCTTATAAAAGCCTCCTATCAACGTTCGGGTAGTATTCCGCAAAGCATTGCCCGTTGGAATTTGCAAAAACTAAAACCCTTTGACAATAGTTACCTTTCGGGATTTATTACAGAAAAATATACCATCCCACTAGAAAAGGGGCATCTAAAATCAAATCATCAAGCGCGCTTAATTGCCGAGCGATGGGCAATGCGCGACATTGGTGGAGACACCCAACGGGTAACGTCTATAGATATAAAACTTACTGAAGAAACCTTTAAACACATCTTGCTTCCGGTATATGTAAGTTCCTATAAATACAACGAAAACCAATATAATTTTTTTGTAAACGGCCAAACCGGTGAAATTTCAGGGCAACGACCCTACTCATTTTGGAAAATTTTCCTATTGGTAATCTTAATCGTTTCCATAATTCTCTTAATCGTTTTCTTAGCCAATCAAAACTAAAATTTCAACGTAAGCCCAACTAAAAAATTAAGAGTCGCCTGCGGGTAAAACCCTGCACCGTCAAGCGTGGTGGTTTGCCCCGGATTAGACCAAGTGTCGTCATACGTAAAATAGTAGCCTCTATCAACATATTCTTTATTAAAAATATTATTGACCAATGCCGAAATCACAATAGATTTAAAAACCTTATGAGGAGTAATCTCATAAACCGCATTCAAATCGCTGGTGAAATAAGAATCTAGTACATCTTGACTAGAAACATTGCTATCCAAATTGCTAAGAAATTGTTTTCCTACATATTTCGACAAAAAAGTCACCTGCAAATCTTTTACAGGATTAAATATCAACATATTATTAGCTATAATACGAGGAGAAAAAGTAATTGGCGTATTTCCTAAATCTCTCAAAACACCATCTATCGGGGCAAAAAAATCAATATTTCTATTATCGCTCAAAGCAATGTTAGGCCTCACACTAAACTGACGAGATAGTTTTACATCGGCATCAACCTCAAGACCCAACCGGTAACTTTTACCGCTGGTTGCCCTGATAGGCGCCCCAACATCATCAATAGCTCCCGTTAATACTAATTGGTTTTGATATCTCATATAATATACATTCGTATTTAAACCAACTGTTTTATTGTGCAATCGCCAACCCAATTCAAAATCATCTAATGTTTCGTGTGTGTTTACACCATTTTCAAAATCATTTCTATTGGGCTCCCTATTGGCACGGGCATACGAAAGGTACAGGCTGTTTTTAGTGTTTACGGTATAGGTTATGCCTAATTTAGGATTGAAAAAATCAAACGTTTTATCAACATCAATTGGTTTTCGCTTAGAAGTCAATCCTTGTGTTTGGTAACTTACAAAACGTCCTTGCAGGTCTAAATAAGCCTTCAATTTTTTAGTGAGTTTAAAAGTAGCTTTTGAAAATATACTGATATCCGTTTTATGGGCATCACTAAAATAATAACGGTCTCTAATAGAAGCATCCGGGGCAAATTGCTGTGCCCATATTACTTCACCAAAATGGTCTCCGGTATACTTACTATACGAAACCCCGCTAATAATATCTAGCTTTTCATTTTTATAGTTGATATTAAAATTCGCAACATAAAACTTATTGTCTAACCACCTTCTGCGAATTACATCGGTAATAGGGTCTCCACTACTATTAACATCTGTAGCTACTACAATACCGTTATACAATGAAATATCATCGGTATCTTCTTTTAATTGTTCAAAAAAACCTTTACCTTTTGTAAAATTCAACCCAACCGTGGTTGACCAATGTTCGTTAAACCGTTCATTCCAATGAATTTGATAGTGATTTTGTTCATAATTATCGGTTTCATTTTCATACGTTAACGGATTTTGCCTCCTGTTTTCAGCCAATTGTACTGCCGTAATACCATTCCATGCTTGATAGGTTTTTTCCTTTCCGCCAAAAGCTAATACTTTTATCAATGTATGATTGTTGATATAAGAACCTTGTAAGAAGTACGATTTCAAATCAGTAAAAGCCCTGTCAATATATCCGTCAGAATAGATATTAGACAGCCTCCCTACAATTTCAATATTGTCATCTATTAACCCGGTACCCAACTTAACCGTATGTTTTCGGGTATTAAAAGAACCGAAAGAATTTGAAATTTCGGCATATGGTGTTTCAGAAATTGCATCTGTCAAAATGTTCAAACTGGCTCCAAAAGCTCCCGAACCATTAGTAGATGTTCCCACTCCCCGTTGTAATTGTAAATTCTCTGTTGAAGAAGCAAAATCGCCTAAGTTTACCCAAAATGTACCGTGGCTTTCGGCATCATTATACGGAATTCCGTTTATGGTTACATTCACCCGTTCACCATTAGAACCGCGTACATTTAAATAAGTATACCCTACGCCGGCGCCCGCATCAGAAGAGCTGATTACTGCCGGTAAATAATTTAACAACATCGGTATATCTTGACCTAAATTACGCTTCGCAATTTCTTTCTTAGTGATGTTCGAATGCGTTACCGGAGCATCGGGTTTTACACGTACGGCTTTTACAATTACCTCATCTAATTTTTCAACCTTCGTAGAATCTTTTTTCTTCTCAGGCTGTTGTTTTTGTGCGAAAGTGTTGATTGATAGAAAAATGCAAAAAACAAGTAATACAGTAACATAAAATTGCCGATGTAACAAAGATGAAGATAAATGATTATTCTCTGAATTTAATACTAATTTCTCAATAGCCGATTTCATACGATTATGTATTTATAATCGAATAAAAAGAGGCCATTATTCGTGTGTTAAATTCAAATGCTTTGTTGAGCATTTCATAGATTTTCCCTTAGCAGCATTACCTGCTCAGGTTCAATGGGTATGATCTCAGCAATTTTTAATCTTAAACATTAAAATTAAAAAAAGCACCCCTTTATTGAGACAGTGCAAAGATAATTATGAATTCTGAATTAAGAGTAACGAATAACCCTTTTTATTTTACTAATTTACCAATATTAAAGATAAAAGGGTTTTGCGAGGTATCAAAAGTAGTACTACTTTTGTGAAACGGCTATTTCAACTTTTAAAAGTTGAAAAAACAACCAATAGGTTATATTTTAAATACCAGAAAACGCCATATACCATGTTTAGATACGGAATTGATACATTGACGGTTACCAAAGTACTAGCTATAGCACGAGGTAATTTAAAAGCCATTTTAACCCAAGAAGCCATTGACAAGGTGATGCTTTGCCGGAAAAAAGTAGAAACAATAGCCAATTCTAACAAAGCCGTATATGGCATCAATACCGGTTTCGGCCCCTTGTGTGATGTACAAATATCACCTGAAGAAACCAGTAAGCTACAAGAAAACCTGTTACTTACCCATGCCGTTGGCGTAGGAAAACCCATCGATAAAGAACTCTCAAAGATCATGCTCATCTGTAAAGTCCACGCTTTGTGCCAAGGCTTTTCTGGAATTCGGCTTAAAGTTATCGAACGCATTTTATTTTTTATAGAAAATGATATTATCCCCGTAGTGCCCGAGCAAGGTTCTGTAGGTGCCTCCGGTGATTTAGCTCCTTTAGCACATCTCTTTTTACCTTTATTAGGCGAAGGAGAATTTTGGGAAGACACAAACATTTCGCCTGCAAAAAGCATTCTAAAAAAATACCAATTATCAGCAATCAAACTACAAGCAAAAGAAGGATTGGCATTGATTAACGGAACACAATTTATCCTAGCACATGCCATCAAGGGATTGTACAGTATGAAATACTTGCTCAATTTAGCCGACCTCGCCGGAGCCATGAGCATAGAAGGATATAAAGGCAGTGCATCACCATTTAAAAAAGCCCTGCATACCATCAGGCCGTTTAAAGGAACTTTAAAAGTTGCCAAACGTATGCGAATGTTGTTTAAAGATTCAGAAAATATCATGTCGCATGAAGATTGTGACCGTGTGCAAGATCCGTATTCTATGCGCTGTATACCACAAGTACACGGAGCTTCGCGCAATGCCTATTATCATTTAAAAAAATTGACTGCAATAGAAATGAATTCGGTTACCGACAACCCCATAGTATTAAGCGAAACCGTAGCTATTTCGGGAGGTAATTTTCACGGACAACCGTTGGCTATGGCCATAGATTATACCGCCTTGGCGGCGTCAGAATTAGGCAATATTTCAGACAGGCGTTGCTATTTATTATTAGAAGGAAAATACGGCTTACCGCGATTATTAACCGAAAGTGGTGGATTGAATTCGGGTTTTATGATACCACAATATACCACAGCTGCTTTGGTTAGCGAAAATAAATCATTGTGTTTTCCACCTTCAGCAGACAGTATTCCAACATCATTAGGCCAAGAAGACCATGTATCTATGGGAAGCATTTCAGGAAGAAAATTCAACCAAATTTTAGAAAATATTGAGAAGATTTTAGCCATAGAATTGCTATATGCTGCACAGGCTATAGAATTTAGAAGGCCTCTGAAATGTTCTGAAATTATTGAAGAAAATCATAACCTTATCAGAAGTAAAGTAGCAAAATTAGAAGAAGACCGATTGTTGAAAGATGACATTCAAGCCATGATTGAGTTGGTTAAGAACCGAAAATTTAGAGTAAAATGACATTTAAAGAACAACTATTACAAGGCATTCCTAGAGAGATACCTCCTAAGAGAAGCTATCCTAAAGGTATTAACAGAGCCCCAAAACGCAAAGAGATTTTATCAAAAGCAGAAAAGCAGTTGGCAGTTAGAAATGCATTGCGTTATTTTCCTAAAAAATGGCATCGCGAATTAGCCGAAGAATTTGCACAAGAATTACACGATTACGGCCGTATCTATATGTACCGTTTCAAACCTGATTATGAGTTGTATGCAAGACCCATTTCAGAATATCCGGCACAGTCACAACAAGCAGCGGCTATCATGCATATGATTCAGAATAATTTGAATCCTGCCGTGGCGCAACATCCCGAAGAGCTCATTACTTATGGAGGTAACGGTGCGGTTTTTCAAAATTGGGCACAGTATTTATTGACGATGCACTATTTGGCAACGATGACCAACGAACAGACATTGCATTTATATTCAGGCCATCCTATGGGGTTATTCCCCTCTTCAAAAGCAGCCCCACGCTTGGTAATAACCAACGGAATGATGATTCCGAATTACTCAAAACCCGATGATTGGGAAAAATTCAACGCGCTCGGAGTTACCCAATACGGACAAATGACAGCAGGCTCGTTTATGTATATCGGCTCACAAGGTATTGTACACGGAACAACAATAACCGTAATGAATGCCTTCCGTAAAATTTTACCCAAAACAGAAAGTCCTGCCGGAAAAATCTTTGTAACCTCTGGATTGGGAGGAATGAGCGGAGCACAACCCAAAGCAGGAAACATTGCGGGCTGTATTACCGTTTGTGCCGAAGTAAATGAAAAAGCCGCTACCAAACGTTACCAACAAGGTTGGGTAGATGTATTGATTGACAATATTGACGAGTTGGTCAGCCGTACCCAACAAGCCCAACAAAATAAAGAAGTGGTTTCTATTGCCTTTATCGGAAATGTTGTCGAGGTATGGGAACGTTTTGACAAAGAAAATATTTTTATTCATGTAGGCTCTGATCAAACATCATTACACATTCCTTGGACGGGAGGGTATTATCCTGTTGGTATTTCTTACCAAGAAGCCAATCGTTTGATACGTGAAGAACCGGCACTGTTTAAAGAAAAAGTACAAGAAAGCCTACGCCGGCATGTAGCCACTATCAATAAACACACCGCAAAAGGCACTTATTTCTTTGACTACGGAAATGCATTTTTACTGGAAGCCTCGCGTGCAGGAGCGGCAATTTTTAAAGATACTGCCGGTAATTTTTGTAGTCAACATGAGCTTCCAAAAAATGAGGGCGCACAACACTGGGCATATAAATCATATGTACAAGACATATTAGGGCCTATGTGTTTTGATTATGGTTTTGGCCCTTTTCGATGGGTATGTACTTCGGCAAACCCCAAAGATTTAGATACCACCGACCAACTGGCAAAAGAAGTATTGCAAAAGATTATGAAAAATGCTCCTGAGGAAATTCAGTTGCAATTGCACGATAATATTACTTGGATTAAAAATGCTAAAAAAAATAAACTGGTAGTAGGTTCACAAGCGCGTATTTTATATGCCGATGCCGAAGGGCGTATCAACATTGCAAAAGCCTTCAATAATGCTGTAACTAACGGAGACATTGGCCCCGTGGTACTCGGTAGGGACCATCATGATGTAAGCGGTACCGACTCGCCTTTTAGGGAAACTTCAAATATTTATGACGGCAGCCAATTTACAGCAGATATGGCCATCCATAATGTCATTGGCGACAGCTTTAGAGGGGCTACCTGGGTATCTATTCACAATGGCGGCGGCGTAGGCTGGGGTGAAGTTATCAATGGCGGTTTCGGAATGGTACTTGACGGAACACCACAAGCTGAAGAACGGCTAAAAAACATGCTGTTTTACGATGTAAATAACGGAATTGCACGAAGAAGCTGGGCGAGAAATGACGAAGCCCTTTTTGCCATACAACGTGAAATGAAACGTACACCAACTTTAAAAGTCACCCTTCCAAACTTGGTAGAAGATGACATCTTATCAAACCTTTTTTAATTATGAGTTGGATTAAAACTATCAACTACCAGGAGGCAACAGGAAAGCTAAAACGTTTTTACGACCGTATCAAAGGCCCCGACAATTCGTTAGACAATGTATTGACCATTCACAGTTTACGCCCACATTCATTAGAAGGGCACATGGTACTTTACAAAAATGTACTCCACCACAGTGGCAACAGTTTACCTAAATGGTACTTAGAAACGTTGGGTACCTATGTAAGCCATTTGAATAATTGTACGTACTGCGTTGCCCATCATTCAGTAGGTATCAAACGAAACTTACAAGACGATACCAAATATCAATTGATTATAACGGCTATTAATACCGATGATTTTAAAACGGTTTTTGATACCAAATACGCGGCGGGAATACACTATGCAAAATTGCTGACTTTACATTTAAACGATACTTCGGAAGCCGTGATTCAACAATTGAGAAAAGTAGGTTTTTTGGATGGTGAAATACTGGAAATAAACCAGTTAGTATCTTATTTTAACTACGTAAACAGAACCGTAGTTGGGTTAGGGGTATCATTGGAAAAAAAATATATTGGCTTGTCGCCAAATGCCTCAGACGACAGTAATTGGTCGCATAAATAATAACAGATGAGACTCTTATTTAAAAATATTAAAGAATTAATTCAAGTAAGGCCAAAACCGATTTCATTCGTTTCAGGAAAGCAACTGAAAGAGCTGCCCAGTATCAAAAATGCGTATCTATTGGTTGAAAACGGATTGATTGCCGATTTCGGTACAATGGCAACTTGCCAAAACCTCAGTGCAGACACTGTAATTGACGCCGCAGGAAAAATGATATTGCCTGCTTGGTGCGATTCGCATACGCATTTGGTATATGCCGGCAATCGCGAAGGTGAATTTGTCGATAGGATAAATGGCTTGTCATATGAAGAAATTGCCCGGCGTGGCGGTGGTATTTTAAATTCTGCCAAAAAACTACAAGAAACCTCAGAAGATGAACTGTACGCCCAAAGTAAAATCCGATTAGAAGAAATTATACAATTAGGTACCGGAGCTGTTGAAATAAAATCGGGCTACGGACTCACTGTAGCTGCCGAATTAAAAATGTTGCGTGTTATCAAACGCCTCCGAGACAATTATCCGGTGGAAATAAAAGCTACATTTTTAGGTGCCCATGCCGTCCCTGAAATCTATAAAAATAATAAAAGTGGCTATTTGCAACTGCTTATCGAAGAATTGATGCCGGTGATTGCCCAAGAAAAATTAGCCGAATTTGTAGATGTTTTTTGCGAAACAGGCTATTTTACCGTTGAGGATACTGAGCGTATCTTACAAGCAGGAAAACAGTACGGGCTCACTCCAAAAATTCATGTCAATCAATTTACCGCTATTGGTGGAGTACAAATAGGAGTGCAATATGATGCCCTTTCAATAGACCACTTAGAAGTATTGAGAGATGAAGATGTGAACGCCTTAAAAAATACCCGAACAATGCCTGTAGCATTGCCGGCTTGTTCCTACTTTTTAAGCATTCCGTATACGCCGGCACGCACTATGATAGATGCAGGACTGCCCTTGGCATTGGCTACTGATTATAATCCGGGTTCAACACCTTCAGGAAATATGAATTTTGTGGTAGCTACGGCTTGTATCAAAATGAAAATGACTCCCGAAGAAGCCATCAATGCCGCTACTATAAACGGTGCTTATGCCATGGGATTGGAAAAAAAAACAGGTTCTATAACCATTGGCAAACAGGCCAACTTATTGTTGACCAAACCCATTAGTTCTTATGGGTTTATTCCGTATGCTTTTGGTGCAAGCCAAATTGAAAAAGTATATATCAAAGGAAAACTTATGACTGTATAACCTGTTGCAGCAAGACTAAAATTTGGTATTTGCTCTTTCTCTTTTAACTCTGTAAGGGTTCAAAACCCTACCCAGAGTTTCAAATGATAGTAATGTTACGTTCAATTACCAAAAAGCGAGGTATTTTTACCATCCCAAATGCAAGCCAACAAATGATACTTTTAGACAGACCGTATATTTCTGATTTTTTGATAAAAACCATTCAACAAAACAACATCCGGGTATTAGAAACACCTTTGTCAACATCACTACTTCCTAATAACGATACTCTTCTGGTTTCTAATGACAAGGCCATAAGCTTAATTGCAAACCAACAAGAATTATTATATACTAATTCTGAAAATACCATTGGCTGGATTAGTGAAAATCTAAAGAACACGAACCTGCCTCAACACATAGAACTCTTTAAAAATAAAGAAAAATTTCGAACTTTAATTTCAACATTATTTCCTAATTTTTTCTATCAAAAAATAGCTTTCAATGCTTTGGGCAACTTAAATATCGACACCTTTCCAATGCCTTTTGTTATCAAACCAAATGTTGGGTTTTTTAGTATGGGAGTACATACTATTAAAACCAAAGACGATTGGGAAAATGCTTTGACAGCGCTACAATTAGAAATGAAATCTGCCAATGATATCTATCCTGTACAAGTTATGGATGCCACAGAGTTTATTATAGAATCGTATGTTGAAGGCCAAGAATATGCCGTTGATTGTTATTTCAATGCCCAAGGGAAACCGGTACTTTTAAATATTTTAGAACATCAATTTTCTTCTGATGACGATGTGAGTGACCGGCTCTATTTTACGTCTATCAATATTATTAAAAAATTAAAGGAAAAGGTATTACAATTCTTAACCCGGCTGAATGCTTTGGCAGGATTAACCCATTTTCCATTGCATATCGAAATGAGAATTGATAACGACGGAGTAATAATCCCTATCGAAGGCAATCCGATGCGGTTTGGCGGTTGGTGTACTACGGCAGATTTGGCGTATCATGCCTATGGATTCAATCCGTACCTCTATTATTTTAAACAACAAGCCCCCGATTGGGATACCATTGTAAAACGAAAAGACGATGTCGCCTATAGCGTTATTATCTTAAACAACGCTACCGGATTAGAAGCCTGCCAAATCAAAGCATTCAATTACGATAAGCTCTTATCATGTTTTGAGCATCCCATAGAGCTTCGTAAAATTGACTATACACAATTTCCGTTATTCGGGTTTTTATTTACAAAAACATCCAACCATAATTTTAAAGAATTAGACAATCTCTTACTTTCTGATTTGAGGGAATTTGTTGTTGCCAAATAAAAGAAGAATATCGTTTTGATACGGCCTCTTACTTAATGATAGTGAAGCTCAAAGTCATGGTGTTACTATAAACTAAATCTTCTCGCCCACTGTAACACAACACAAATAAGGCCTAAAAATAGTTTGAAAATTTTCGCTAAAACATTCACCTATATATAGATTAAGTCATAATTTTACATTTCTTAACATCTCAAAAATAGGATTATGGATGCCCACCTGAAACTCTCTGTAAATGATACTTACGAAATCTCTAGTGAAACCCTTTCTGAAATCAATGCTGTAAAAGAAGCCGATGATACATTTCATGTGTTGCAAGACCATGTTTCGTATCACGTATCGATTATAAATAAAGACTTTCACCATAAAAAATATACACTCTCTGTAAATGGCAACAACTATGAAGTTTCTATTGCCAATGCATTAGATGAATTAATAAAGAGTTTAGGGTTAACCGCCAAAACATCGCATAAAGAAAATGAAGTAAAAGCACCGATGCCGGGCTTGATTATCAATGTTGAAATAAAAGAAGGCCAAAAAGTAAAAGAAGGCGATGCCCTTTTGGTACTAGAGGCTATGAAAATGGAAAGTACGTTTACATCGCCGAAAGAAGGAACTGTGCGGAGTATTTCGGTAAAAAAAGGTGATACCGTTGATAAAGGACAAGTTTTAGTAAGAATTGAATAATATGAAAGCCCATAATGGGCATTTGGCAAGCAATGGTACCCATCAGAATAATTAAATGACTGAACCAAAGGTTCTTGAAAAAATTTAAACAGATGAAAAAAATATTAGTTGCCAATAGAGGAGAAATTGCATTACGTGTGATGCGAACCGCAAAAAAAATGGGTATTAAAACCGTGGCTGTTTTTTCTGAAGCCGATAGAAACAGCCCTCATGTTTTATTTGCTGACGAAGCGGTATGCATAGGCTCGCCCCCTTCAAACCAATCGTATTTATTAGGCGAGAAGATTATAAAGATAAGCCATGAATTACAAGTTGACGGTATTCATCCCGGGTATGGATTCTTAAGTGAAAATGCTGATTTTGCAGAACTGGCAGAACAAAATAATATTGTTTTTATCGGGCCAAAATCTCATGCTATCAGAATTATGGGGAATAAATTAGCGGCCAAAGAAGCAGTTAAAAATTATGATATTCCGATGGTTCCCGGAATTGATAGTGCGGTAATTGACGTTAAAGTTGCTGTAGAAATGGCCAAAGATATAGGCTTTCCGATTTTAATCAAAGCTGCTGCCGGAGGTGGAGGCAAAGGCATGCGGATTGTAAAAAACGAATTAGAAGTAGAAGCACAAATGGAACGTGCCATCTCTGAAGCCACCTCGTCGTTTGGTGACGGTTCTGTCTTCATTGAAAAATATATTACTTCACCCCGCCATGTAGAAATCCAAGTGTTGGCAGATAGCCATGGCACCATCCTACATTTTTTTGAACGCGAATGCAGTATACAACGACGCCATCAAAAAGTAATAGAAGAAGCCCCCTCCTCTGTGTTGACACCTGAATTGAGAGAAAAAATGGGCAATGCCGCTATCAATGTGGCAAGGGCTTGTAATTATTTGGGTGCCGGAACCGTTGAATTTCTATTGGATGAAAACCATAATTTCTACTTCCTAGAAATGAATACCCGCCTACAAGTTGAGCATCCGGTAACCGAATTGATTACAGGAGTAGATTTGGTAGAGCAGCAAATACGTATTGCCCGAGGAGAAGCCCTTTCTTTTACACAAAACGATTTAAAAATCAAAGGGCATGCTCTTGAATTACGGGTGTATGCCGAAGATTCTTTACACGATTTTGCGCCCAGTATGGGTACGTTGACTAGATACCAACCTCCTAAAGGAAAAAATATTCGTGTAGATGATGGCTTTAAAGAGGGTATGGATATTCCTATCTATTACGACCCTATGCTTTCAAAATTAATTACCTATGGCAAAGACAGGCCGGCGGCCATTCAATTGATGAAAGAAGCTATTAGCCAATATAAAGTAGAAGGTGTTGAAACTACCTTGCCGTTTGGCAAATTTGTCTGTGAACACGACGCTTTTACCTCAGGAAATTTTGATACCCATTTTGTAAAAAATTATTATACCCCTGAGCATTTACAGCCACAGCAAGAAATAGAAGCCCATATTGCGGCTACCATAGCATTGCAACTGTATAGAGAAGAACAAGAAATTTTAAAACTTCCAACCCACAACCATGAAGCCTAAAATTCAACAATTACAAGATAAAATTGCCGAAGCGAAATTAGGCGGAGGCCAACAGCGCATTGACAAACAGCACAAAAAAGGAAAGTTAACCGCTAGAGAGCGTATAGAATATCTACTCGATGAAGGTTCTTTTGAAGAATCAGGTATTTTAGTTACACACCGCACTACCGATTTTGGCATGGAAAAACAACAATTTTATGGTGATGGGGTGGTAACCGGTTATGGTACTATCAACAATAGATTGGTTTATATTTATGCACAAGATTTTACCGTTTTCGGAGGTGCTTTATCAGAAACGCATGCCGAAAAAATTTGTAAAGTGATGGATATGGCCTTAAAAGTTGGGGCACCCATTATCGGGTTAAACGATTCGGGTGGTGCCCGTATTCAAGAAGGCGTTCGTTCTTTAGGTGGTTATGCCGATATTTTTTATAGAAATGTACAATCTTCGGGAGTTATCCCTCAAATTTCGGCTATCATGGGGCCTTGTGCCGGAGGTGCCGTATACTCTCCGGCAATGACCGATTTTACTATTATGGTAGAAGATACCAGTTATATGTTTGTTACGGGCCCTAATGTCGTTAAAACGGTAACCAATGAAGAGGTTTCTTCTGAAGAGTTAGGCGGTGCAAGTACACATTCGACAAAATCAGGCGTCACCCATCTTACAGCGGCTAATGATATTGAATGTTTAGAAGAAGTGAAACAATTGTTGAGCTATATGCCTCAAAACAATAAAGAATTTACGAGTAAAATTCCGTATGAATTAGGAGATGAAATACGGGAAGAATTAGAAAATATAGTTCCTGATGAAAGTAATAAACCCTACGATATGCGTTCGGTAATTTCGGAGATATCCGATGCTGATAGTTTTTTTGAAATCCATAAAGACTATGCAGAAAATATTGTGGTAGGCTTTTCGCGGATTGGCGGAAGAAGTATCGGTATCATTGCTAATCAACCAATGAGCTTGGCCGGATGTTTGGATGTAGATTCTTCAAAAAAAGGAGCGCGCTTTACGCGTTTTTGCGATTGTTTTAATATCCCTTTATTGGTATTGGTAGATGTTCCCGGTTTTTTACCGGGAACATACCAAGAATGGAATGGTATTATTACTAACGGTGCTAAATTATTATATGCATTGAGTGAGGCAACCGTACCTAGAGTCACTGTAATTACACGTAAGGCTTATGGTGGTGCTTATGATGTGATGAACTCAAAACACATCGGGGCAGACATGAATTTTGCTTGGCCCACTGCAGAAATTGCGGTGATGGGTGCCAAAGGCGCTGCCGAAATTATCTTTAAAAAAGAAATTAATGAAGCCGATGACCCTAAAGCAAAATGGAAAGAAAAAGAAGCCGAATATGCCTTCAAGTTTGCAGACCCGTACAGAGCAGCCCGAAGGGGTTTTGTAGATGAAGTTATTTTACCGAAAGAAACTAGAAGAAAACTAATCAAAGCGTTTGCAGTATTAGAAGGCAAAAAAGTGAATCGACCCGATAGAAAGCATGGGAATATTCCATTGTAATGGTTTTTAGTGACACCGTGACTTCAATTTACGGTGTCACTAAATATTGATATTATTCTAAATCAGGTTTTTTACGGCTACTTTTTTTAACTGAAAGTTTCTTTTTATTTTCTAACCGTTTTTTTATAGATGCTTTAGATCGTTTTGTAGGTTTTCTTTTTTTAGGGATGATTAATCCTTTTTTAACAACTTCTAAAAATCGTTGAATGCTAATTTCTTTATTTTTATGTTGGCTCCTGCTTTCGTCACAAAAAAGAATCAATTTATTTTCTTTGGTCAGCCTATTGGCTATATTTTTTACTAATAATTCTTTTTGCTCATCGGTAAGTTCATCAGAGGCGTTAAGATCAAAAGTCAATTCGATTTTTGAAGACACTTTATTGACATGCTGCCCTCCGGCACCACTACTTCTAATGGCTCTAAAATTTAATTCTTTGATGAGATTTTCTGTATTCATTGTTAAATATCTAAAGTTGTAAATATAGCAAATATCTAGTCTATAGAGAAGAACCTGAAAACACCCCTAAAGCTCTCTTGAGGGGACAACACTTTTATTCTGTACTTTTATCGCCTTTGTTAGATAACACTTCCTACATAGGCCAATATAGAGATTCTCAATAATAAAAAAAGTGGAAACGTAAATTAATACACCTCCACCTTTACAGTGCTCTAGAAGAACTTTTTATACTTACATCGTATTGTATTTTAAATCAAACCTGTCTAAATTCATAACCTTATGCCAAGCAGCAACAAAGTCTTTTATAAATTTTTCTTTGGCACCATCACTAGCATACACTTCTGCTAAGGCTCTTAACTCAGCGTTAGACCCGAATATTAAATCGGCACGTGTAGCTTTCCATTTAACTTTTTCGGTTGTTCTATCTTTTCCTACAAATTCTTCTTTCGTATCAGATGTTGGCGACCATACTGTTCCCATATCGAGAAGGTTTACAAAAAACGCATTTGTTAGCTTACCATTTTCTGTTGAAAATACACCAAGATTAGAGCCATCATAATTAATATTTATTGCTCGTAAACCACCTAACAATACAGTCATTTCGGGAGCCGTTAGTGTGAGTAACTGTGCTTTGTCAACTAATAATTCTTCGGTAGATACGGTATATTTTGTCTTTAAATAATTTCTAAAACCATCGGCCATAGGTTCGAGTAATGCAAAAGAGGTAACATCGGTTTGTTCTTGCGTTGCATCCATTCGACCCGGATTAAAGGGTATATTTATTTTTACTCCGGCATTTTTAGCAGCTTTTTCAATGCCAACATTTCCGGCCAAAACAATTACGTCTGCCAGAGATACTTTTTTTGTAGTTGACTTGGCATTAAACCCTTTTTGAATATTTTCAAGAACTTTCAACACTTTTTTTAACTGTTTAGGATTATTTACTTCCCAATCTTTTTGAGGGGCTAAACGAATTCTTGCACCATTAGCGCCACCTCTTCTGTCAGAATTACGATACGTTGAAGCAGAAGCCCACGCTGTTGATACCATTTCGGCAATTGATAATCCTGAATTTAATATCGATGATTTTAAACTAGAAATATCATTTTTATCTATAAGTTGGTGATTTACAATCGGTATGGGGTCTTGCCATATTAAATCTTCTTTCGGTACTTCAGGGCCTAAATAAGCTGTTCGGGGGCCCATATCTCTATGTGTTAATTTAAACCATGCACGGGCAAAAGCATCGTCAAACTCATCGGGATGATCTAAGAATCTTCTTGATATTTTTTCGTAAATAGAATCAAACCGTAAAGACAAGTCTGTAGTTAACATGGTAGGTTTGTGCATTTTCTTGTTATCAAAGGCATCCGGAACCATCATTTTAGGATTTTTTGCAACCCATTGATGCGCTCCTGCAGGGCTTTTTGTCAATTCCCATTCATTATTAAATAAATTAAAGAAAAATAAATGGCTCCATTTAGCCGGTGTTGAGGTCCAGATTACTTCCAGGCCTGAGGTTATTGCATCAGCACCCTTACCAGATTTATAGGTGCTTTTCCAACCTAAACCTTGTGCTTCGATAGAGGAGGCTTCAGGATTTGGCCCTACATGAGAGGCTTTACCGGCTCCATGAGTTTTTCCCAACGTATGCCCTCCAGCTATTAAGGCTACGGTTTCTTCATCATTCATGCCCATTCTACCAAAAGTTTCACGGATATCTTTTGCTGCTAAAACAGGATCTGGATTGCCATTTGGCCCTTCAGGATTTACATATATTAAACCCATTTGAACTGCTGCTAGAGGATTCTCTAATTTCTTATCGGAAGAATATCGTTTGCTATTGTCTAACCATTTTTTTTCTGACCCCCAATAAATATCTATCTGGGGTTGCCATACATCTTCTCTTCCTCCACCAAAGCCAAAGGTTTTAAAACCCATAGATTCAAGAGATACATTACCGGCTAGAATTATTAAATCTGCCCATGATATTTTATTCCCGTATTTTTTCTTAATTGGCCATAATAAACGCCTCGCTTTGTCTAAATTAGCATTATCGGGCCAACTGTTTAAAGGAGCAAAACGTTGTTGTCCCCATCGTGAACCACCACGACCGTCTCCGGTTCTATAGGTACCGGCACTATGCCATGCCATTCTTATGAATAAACCTCCATAGGTGCCATAATCTGCCGGCCACCATTCTTGAGATTTTTGTAGTAAATCTCTTATATCTTTTTTTAGAGCGTTATAATCTAAACTGTTAAATGCCTTAGCATACGCAAAATTTTCATCCATAGGATTAGATAGGGATGAATTTTGACGTAAAACACTTAAATTTAATCTGTTAGGCCACCAATCACTATTGGAGGTAGCATTACTATTAGATCTACTCGTCTTTGTAGCTCCAGAGAGGCTATCTACCATAGTTTGCTTTTCGGTTTGTTCTTTACACGATAGCATGAGTAAACTCATTACTAACAACCAACTGAATACTATTCGTTTTTTCATGATAATAAAGTTTAAATTAATTTTAATTATGCTATAAATATAAATCACTTTAGAGCTTGTATTGCTATAAGTGATAATGATTGTTTTTATAACAGTATAAATAAAATCTATTCTTCCAAGTTATTCACCGTTTTTATCTATAGCGCCAATAACAACTTTATTGACGACGCTATTTTACCGTTCTATTTTTAACAAAATACTATCCGGTAGGGGAACTTGAAATTATCTTTATGCCTCTGTTTTGTTGCAAAGCCCTTGAAATATAAAGAGATACTTTCAGGTTTTGATACCTCACATCTTTACAAAGCTAATTTCATGAATTAAGCGAGTTTACGTGTAGAAAAAATTAGTGATTATACTGTACGGTTTCTATTTGCACGGTTAATTTCGAATGATGTATTCGTAAAGTATCATTCGGGATAATAGAACCAATACTGTTTCAAGTTTATATTGAACAAAATGAGCGTAATATATCTACCCAAGGCCACAGAACTTTAATTACAAGCCGTAATTAGAAGTGTCTTCTATATTTTGGTGCAAAAAATGCATGTCTATATCAGCTAAAGTATCTGAATAACTATCGAGGTTATCTTTGGTTTGTAACAATTTATCAATAGCTTCGATGGCCGTTTTTAAACGTTTTTGCTTGTTGCCTTTTAATAAAATATACGGACGTTTATACTTTTTTAAAGCATTTTCAAAAGCATCAAACATTTCTTTACGCTGTTCGGGCCTGTCACGCAAGTCATCTGCTTCCCAAGGGGTGTCAATATAAGTGAGTAAATACAAATCATAGGTGTTTTTAAGGGCTGCTTCATCCAATTTAGGGTCTACAAAGCCTCCGTAATATTCTTCTGAATACACTTTGGTTTCTAACAAATCGGTATCACAAATCAATACTTTATCGGCTTTTTTTGCCAATTCATTTTCTAATTTCATTTGTCCGATAGCAATCGGAATCAAATCAGAATTCTCGCACGTTTTGCGTTCATTGTTCCACTTATCCTGTAAATATTCACGTGCATATTCAGGTGCCCAAACGGTATTATAGTGTCTGGCTAATTGATTAGAAAGTGTTGTTTTTCCTGTTGATTCGGGCCCGAACAACACTACTTTTACAATATTTGTCCCGACACCTCGGGATTGCTTAAGGTTTTTTTCCATAATCTATATCCTTGAATTGCTAAAATTAAGAAAATTGTATATTGAATTCCGGTAAAACCGTAACCTTTTACAAAGTATAACGGAATTGAAACAATATTAGTGAGTATCCAAAAGTTCCAATTTTCAATTTTTTTAAGTGCCATCAGCCACATGGCTACAAAAGCTGCTGCGGTGGTAAACGTGTCTAAAAACGGAACTGCTGCCCGAAACCGCTCTAAATTTCCGGAAGTTAAATTGGCATAGGCAAACCGAATGCTTTCTGTAAAATTCAGGTCGTTGGGCATTACATTATAATGCCTGTAAATAAATATTACAAAAAATGAAGCCGCAATAAAAATTACCAATGCAATTATTTTTTCTTTAAAGGTTGTCCTCGAAATAGGAATGTGTTTCTTTTTTTCTGAATCAATCACCTTACTCCACAAATACCAACCGTAAATACTCATAATGGTATAGTAAATATTGATAATTAAATCGCCGTATAAATTCCACTGAGACAGCAAATAAATATAAATGGTAGTACTGATAATTCCCGTAGGAAAAACCAATACATTTTCTTTTTTGGCATACAAGACGCTGGCAATGCCTAGGCCTGCTGCTACTATCTCGAGTAAAATCAAATACAACGGGGCATTGCGATACGGTTCTAAAAAAAAATCTATCAGCGTATCCATTATGTATATAAGTTATCTAATAGTTGGATGTTCTCTTCAAAGGCAGTGCCAATAACAACAATATCTGCACCTGCATTATATGCATCATTCAGTTGTTCTTTTGTTCTGATACCGCCACCTACAATCAACGGAATAGACAACTCTTTACGTACAGCACCGATGATATTGATGTTAATAGGAGATTTAGCCCCACTACCCGCTTCAAGGTATATCAATTGTTTGCCCATGTACATTCCCGCCAAGGCAGTATGGCTAATGCGTAGTATATTACCGGCATCAATAGGGGTAGTATTGCTCACTTTTTGGACAGAAGTTTCGGTACCTCCTTGTACTAAAATATAGCCGGTTGGTATAATTTCTAACGGCAATTCTTGTAAAAAAGGAACGGATTTTAACTGTTGTTTGATTAAATACTCAGGATTTTCACCTGATAGTAACGATAAGAACAAAATAGCATCTGCATGCTTGGTAATTTGCGAATAGTCTCCCGGAAACAATACAATAGGAATGGTGGTATGTGCTTTTAATTTTTTTACCAATTTTTCGGTATCGCCATTAGAAACGGTACTGCCTCCTACAAAAACAAAATCGGCATTGGCGGTTATTTTTTGTGCCAATACCGGTACCTCAGATAAATCTACTTTATCGGGGTCTAATAAAATGGCAAGTAGTTTTTTACCTGCTTTTTTTGAATGAATGATATGGCTTAAAATATGCTTATTCATTTGTATTTGCATAAAACGGATAGGCATATGCCAAGGTAAAACCTTCTAATTGCTCAAAAAAGATGTGGTATTTCTTATCCCAGTCTTCAGCTTTTATCCAACCCGTTGTTTGCCCATCGTTTATTGAAAATGCCTCAATAGGAATGTCTTTTTTAAACGAAATTCCGCCGTAAAGGTATATTTTGTACAATGATTCTTTAGCACCCCAAATAACGGTGAGCTGTTCTACTAAATTTTTATCTTGCAAAAATAGCTTTTCAGCACCTATAAATTTATGTGCTATTTTTTTGATTTTCGGCCTGTTCATTTCGATATCTATGCCCATTTCATCATCGCTGATACAAATTCCTGAAAAGGTAAACGAATGTGTAATTGAGATGTGTTTGCCATCCTTGAGGTGTGGCTTGCCGTTTCCATTATAATACAAATCGGCATCTGTATAGCCGGCTTCTTTTAATAAATGCCGTATGCTTAGAAATCCTTTTTGGTGCACTTCAGAACGCATTCCGTTAAGGCGATTTATACTTTTTTCGGTTAAAAATTGCGTGTTTAGTTCATCAAAAGGCTCGGTAATATGCCAAATATAAACGTTGGTATTTTTCTTGGGCAATATAGTTTTATATAGAGGCATTTAGTTTCTCACAGGGATTTTGTAGATTTGCAAACGAAACACAAAGATACTAATATGAATACAAAAACTACACCCTATATAGCTTTCAAGGTAAAAGATATTTCGTTAGCCGATTGGGGACGCAAAGAAATAGAGCTGGCAGAAGCAGAAATGCCGGGCTTGATGAGCCTGCGCAAAGAATACAAAGACACGCAACCACTCAAAGGCGCGCGTATTGCAGGATGCTTACACATGACCATACAAACGGCAGTTTTGATAGAGACTTTAGTGGCGTTGGGTGCAGAAGTTACTTGGAGTTCGTGTAATATTTTTTCAACTCAAGACCAAGCTGCCGCTGCGATTGCTGCTGCCGGAATACCTGTTTATGCATGGAAAGGCATGACCGAAGAAGAATTTGACTGGTGTATTGAACAAACCCTTTTCTTTGGTGAAGAAAGAAAACCATTGAATTTGATATTGGATGACGGCGGCGACTTGACTAATATGGTTTTAGACCGCTATCCTGAATTGGCACAAGGCATTAACGGATTGAGTGAAGAAACCACTACCGGAGTACATCGCTTATATGATAGGATGAAGGCCGGAACCTTGCCAATGCCCGCCATCAATGTAAACGACTCGGTTACCAAATCGAAATTTGATAATAAATACGGTTGTAGGGAAAGTGCAGTAGATGCCATTAAGCGGGCTACTGATTTAATGATTGCCGGAAAACGGGTAACCGTTTGTGGGTATGGCGATGTGGGCAAAGGTACGGCGGCTTCTTTTAGAGGTGCCGGAGCTATTGTTACCGTTACCGAAATAGACCCGATTTGTGCTTTACAAGCGGCGATGGATGGTTTTGAAGTAAAAAGATTGGAAACTGTCATTGCCAATACCGATATCGTTATTACCACTACCGGAAACAAAGACATTGTTCAATCACAGCACTTTAAAGCGATGAAAGACAAAACCATTGTTTGTAACATCGGCCATTTTGACAATGAAATTGATATGGCGTGGCTAAACAAAAATTACGGAAATACCAAAATTGAAATCAAGCCTCAAGTTGATAAATATACTATTGACGGAAAAGATATTATTGTATTGGCTGAAGGCCGTTTGGTAAATTTAGGTTGTGCCACAGGCCACCCGAGTTTTGTAATGAGTAATTCTTTTACCAACCAGACATTAGCGCAAATAGAACTGTGGACTAACAGGGATGCTTATAAAAATGAAGTATATATGTTACCCAAACACCTCGATGAAAAAGTAGCAAAACTGCACTTAGAAAAAATAGGTGTTGAGTTAACCGAACTACGTGAAGACCAAGCATCATACATCGGTGTTACGGTAAACGGACCCTATAAACCTGATTATTACAGGTATTAATTGCTGAATTGACAGTTATATTTAGACCTGTTAAATAATTCAAGTATCTTTATAAAAAAACAACATAATGGAAAATATTTTAGTCCCGATAGGTTCAAGTAAAAATGCCGTAAACACATTGCAATATGCTATTGATTTTGTGCAAGGGACTAATGCCAAAATATACATTATAAAGGTTTACGGACTTACTACTGCGGCTAACTCTATGAAAAATATCGATGCTGTATTAGAAAAAGACAGCGACAAAGAACTTAAAGAAGTTTTAGACGCTGTTAACCCTAAAGGCGCTACTATTATTTCTAAATCAATTAAAGGAACTATTGCTGATAGTATTGAACGCGTAGCCAAACAGTTAAAAGTAGCATTGATTATTTCGTCGGCCAAGAGTATTTCGACAGATCAAGAGGTCTTTTTAGGAAAAATAGCCGGAGGGCTTATCAAGGGTACTAATATTCCGGTTCTTGTCATTCCGAAAGGATATCAATTTAAAAAAGTTTCTAAGGTATTAATGGCTATTAAATCAGGAATTATTTCTTCTTCTGATGTATTGACGCCATTAAAAGATATCATTCAAAGGTTTGGTGCTACCTTAGATTTGATACGGGTAATCACGCCCAAATCTAAGCCTGAAGATGCTGAAATGAATGACGAATTAAAATCTTTGGTAGTAAATTTTAAAATTACGGAAAATGGTACTATCTTTCAGGGCGTTTTAGAACATATACACGAATCAAATCCTGATATGGTATGTGTAATACGAAGAAAACGTGGTTTTTTTGTACGCCTTTGGGAACATGACAGGGTTTATAAAAAAGATTTTGAAAGCAGGATACCTTTACTGGTATTAAAGGGTGCTTTTTAAAATAAGTTTGGGGATGTAGCTCAGCTGGCTAGAGCGCTTGACTGGCAGTCAAGAGGTCGTGGGTTCGACTCCCATCTTCTCCACATCACTTAGAAAATCTGCACGGAAGTGCGGATTTTTTTGTTGCAGGTATGGATAATCTTGGAAGCATCGCAGGTACTCCATCTTTTCTATTAAGAGGCCTTTTAACCTTTATCAGTACAGTGCTAATTTTGTAGCCTATTTCAACTAAAAGTAATGTTCAGAAACCTATTCGCCATTCTCAAATAATTCGTCTTTGCCTACATATAAAAGTTCGGCAACGGCAATTAATTTTTTTATCAGGTCGTTTACATTATCATTATCATTTACTAACGAAGAAGCCATATCAACGGTAATTAAATCATTTCTAATTAAATTGGCTATTGACTCGTTTTCTCTGTGAATGGCTTCTCTAGCTTCATTTTTTAAAACCATTAATTTCTCATAATAGATATCCTTTTCTTCTTTTTTTCTAAACAAGTAAATCACCCGCAATACCTTGACAACTTTTTTTCTAAAATTATTGTATTCTTTTTTTATGTATTGATTATCAGAAACCAAGTACATCGATACATTTTTTCTTAACTCTTTAACATCTCTAATAATCTCTACCATTTTACGGTTGGCCAATTTGATATCGGTAATAATATTATTTTGACTTTCTGACAACCGCAATTTGCTCTGTGCCGTAGTGGCATACCTGATAATTTCGCCATAAATGGTTTTTACTTTTTTATAATACAACTCTTCTACATCAATTTGCATGTCTTCAGTTGATTTTTTGATAATCTTTTTAATCTTTTTATCAGACTTAATATCTTCTCTATGAATATTTAAGGCATGGGCTACAATTTCGAAGATGGCATTTTTATATAAATATTTAGATTCGTTTAATAATGATGAAATAGCCGTTTCAGGGAATTCTAAAACTGATTCGTTTAAGAATTTCGGTTCGTCAATATCTTTATCCTCTTTTTCTTTTAACACTTTCAATAAGAATTTTTCTAATTTCCCTATAAAAGGAAGCATTACCAATACGCCTATAACGTTAAAAATAGTATGAAAAACGGCTAATTTAAGAGTGTGGTTGGTACTTGTAATGCCCAGTAAAGAACTGATATAATCTACAGCATTCATTAACTGGTAAATAAAAACAATGGCAATAATACCGGTTATAACATTAAAGATAAGGTGTGCCGCGGCTAATCTCTTTCCGTTAATATTAGAACTCAACGAACCGATAATCGCTGTAATGGTAGTCCCTACATTTGCCCCTATCGCCAATGCCAATGCATTTTCATACGATATTTGGCCTGTTGCCAGTGCTGCGAGAATCAACATAAGGGTTGCATGTGAAGATTGCATAATAACTGTTGCAAAAATGCCTATTCCGGTAAAAAGGAATATGCCCTTGTATCCTGCTACTTCAAATTTTGTTAAATCTATGGTGTTTTTAAAAGCTTCAAATCCATCCTTCATATAATGAATTCCTAAAAACAAAAATCCTAATCCGGCAAGGATATATCCAATACCTTTTAGTGATTTTGCTTTTTGAAAAATAAGTATAATGCCAAAAACAAGCATGGGCATTGCATAGGCAGCTATTTTTACTTTAAGACCAAACCCGGCCATGAGCCAAGCGCCGGTGGTTGTTCCTATATTTGCCCCAAAAACAATTCCAATGCCTTGACCCAATTCTATTAAACCGGCTCCTAAGAATGAAATGGTTAAAACCGAAACCAATGAGCTCGATTGCATTACACTGGTTATAAAAGCCCCGAAACCAATACTTTTAAAGGTGTTATCTGTTGATTTTCTTAAAATTTTTTCTAACATGCCCCCCGAAAAAATCTTAAAGCCATCTTCAAGAAAAACCATTCCGAATAGAAATATCGCGACTCCTGCTGCTACTGTTTTAAAATTCGGATTAATAAATAAAACCGCTGCTAATGCAATTAAAAATGCCAAGAAAAATAACCTTTTTATCATCTTTTAAAGGTTTATTATGATGTTACTTAGTTGTAAATATAATGGAAATTAATGGTATTTTTATTTCTATAAAAAAAGGGCGTTAGCTATAAGATTATGTTTTACCTATTAATTGAACTCGTTTAAACTTTTTCAATTAGCTAAAAAATTGTCCTTTTGCACCCTATTTTTGTCTTTTTTTCCTTCCATAGCCCTGCTATGCAACTCAAAAAAGCCTTCAATAGGATAAAAAACTCCTAATTTTCGCTTCAATCCAAAAAGTTTAAACGAGTTCATTGATAATTCTCGAATGCTTGTTTTTGTTCATCAAAAATTTTGCTGTCTACCACATAGGTTTTTGAGATGGTATCATGCCAACCTCTAGGGATAGCTCCTAAAAAAGAAAAGGCATCAAAAGGAATCATCCTACATAGAGAACGGATAATAATGGTTTCAGGTGATGGTTTTTCACCATTTTCAAGTACTACTTTTGTATTGGTTATCAATTTACCAATGGTTTTTTGCGAGAGGCTTTCTAAGGTAAAATAAAAGATTGTATAAATACCATTGGTAATTAAATAATCGGTTATGGTGCTAATGTTCTCTAAGCCTTCTAAAAATTTTAGCATATCATCACTCCCAAACAATTCACCAATCAATACGATAAGAACTCCTATGGCGTAAAATACTAAATTGAATAAAATACGGTCTACCAAAAAATTTACAAACCGTTTTGATTTGCTTGCCAGCATTTCTTGGGTAACTTTAAATTCATTGTAGTTTAAAACTTCCATTTATTCTGTTAAATCAAAAAAAATCCCAAAACCGGTGTTTCGAGATTTTTATACAAAGGCATCTTTAAAATTATCTTACGAACCACACATTAAGCAATCGTCTCCTTCGCCTTCTTTGGCACGTGCTAACATTTCTCTATACTCTTCGGGGGTCATTTCACTTCCTTCGGGTATAATTGTGTTTACTTGTGTTTCTGTAACCGCCGCGGCGGGTTCTTTAACTTCTTTTTTCTTTTTAGACACCGTAAACTGAATGGCATTTACGGCAGATTTTGTACGTAAATAATACATTCCGGTTTTTAATCCCGATTTCCAAGCATAGAAATGCATAGAGGTTAATTTAGCAAAATCAGGGTCTTGCATAAATAGGTTTAATGACTGCGATTGGTCTATAAAATAACTTCGTTGGCGTGCCATATCAATAATATCTTTCATGCTCATTTCCCACACGGTTTTATAGAGGTCTTTTAACTCTTGAGGGATACTGTCAATATGTTGGATAGAGCCATTGGCTCTCATAATTTGTTCTTTCATATCGTTGTCCCACAAACCTAATGCTACCAAATCTTCTAAAAGGTGTTTGTTAACGACGATAAATTCGCCCGAGAGCACTCTTCGGGTATAAATATTTGATGTATAGGGTTCAAAGGCTTCATTATTTCCTAAAATTTGAGAAGTTGAAGCCGTTGGCATCGGAGCTACTAATAGCGAATTCCGCAAGCCGTGTTTCAGCACTTTTTTGCGTAATTTTTTCCAATCCCACCTTCCGCTAAGGTCATCTTCTGAGATATTCCACATATTAAATTGAAATTCGCCTTCTGACATTGGCGAGCCTTTAAAAGTAGAATACGGTTCTTTATTTTTTGCCATTTCCATGGATGAGGTTACGGCGGCAAAATAAATGGTTTCAAAGATATCTTGATTTAACTGTTTGGCTTCATCTGAAGTAAACGGCAAGCGCAGTGTAATAAATACGTCTGCCAAGCCTTGTACCCCTAAACCGATAGGGCGGTGGCGCATATTAGAATTTTCTGCTTCTTTTACAGGATAGTAATTGCGGTCTATAACGGTATCTAAATTGCGGGTTACTTTTTTGGTAACATCAAACAATTTTTTGTGATTGAATTGTTTTTCGCCTTGTTGATTTTCAGTTATATACATCGGCAAGGCGATAGATGCCAAGTTACATACCGCTACTTCGTCTTTGGCGGTATATTCCATAATTTCGGTACATAAATTAGAAGAACGGATGGTACCTAAATTCTTTTGATTTGATTTTCTGTTTACTGAATCTTTATAGAGCATATACGGATTGCCGGTTTCTATTTGGGCTTCTAATATTTTCTCCCACAAGTCGCGAGCTTTGATAGTCTTACGCCCTTTTCCTATTTTTTCATAGCCGGTATATATTTTTTCAAATTCTTCGCCATAGGTATCAAACAAATGGGGGCATTCGTTAGGGCACATCAATGTCCAATCGCCATTTTCTTGTACGCGCTTCATAAATAAATCGGGAATCCACATAGCATAAAATAAGTCGCGTGCGCGCATTTCTTCTTTGCCGTGATTTTTTTTCAATTCTAAGAAGTCAAAAACGTCAGCATGCCAAGGTTCCATATAAACGGCAAATGAGCCTTTGCGTTTTCCACCGCCTTGATCTACGTAACGTGCTGTATCATTGTACACTTGCAGCATCGGAATGATTCCGTTTGAAGTGCCGTTGGTGCCTCTAATGTAAGAACCCCTAGCCCTGACATTGTGTATAGACAGGCCAATGCCACCGGCAGATTGTGATATTTTAGCGGTTTGTTTTAAGGTATCGTAAATTCCGTCAATACTATCTTCTTGCATTTGCAATAAAAAACAAGATGACATTTGGGGTTTCGGCGTACCTGCATTGAACAGTGTGGGAGTTGCATGGGTAAACATACGTTTTGACATCAATTCGTAGGTTTCAACGGCCGCATCGATATCTTCTTTATGGATACCTACTGATACGCGCATTAGCATGTGTTGCGGGCGTTCTACTATTTGTCCGTTTATTTTCAACAGATATGAACGTTCTAAGGTTTTAAATCCGAAATAATCGTATCCGAAATCGCGATTATAGATAATGGTTGAGTCTAATTTTTCGGCATTATCCATAATTATTTTATAGACATCATCGGCAATCATGGGTCCTTTTTTTCCGGTACGCGGATTTACATAGGTATATAAATCGGTCATTACGCCAGAAAATGATTTTTTGGTATTTTTATGTAGGTTAGAGACCGAGATTCGAGCGGCTAATTTTGCATAATCTGGATGTTGTACCGTCATTGTAGCGGCTATTTCAGCCGCTAAATTATCTAGTTCTGAAGTAGTTACGCCGTCATATAGGCCTTCAATAACACGCATGGCTACTTTTACGGGGTCTACTAGATTGTTTAATCCGTAACACATTTTACGCACTCTTGCGGTAATCTTGTCAAACATTACCGGCTCTTTTTTGCCGTCTCTTTTTACTACATACATATCTCTTTTTTTTAGGGTGGTTGGTTTATTTTGGTTTATTTTATTATAATTTGTTTGCGGTACTGTGATGATTGCTCACTTTTTTCGCTATGCTGTTGATACTGGTTCGCTTTGCTTACGATGCTATTGATGCTTGCTCACTTCGTTCGTGATACTGTTGATACTGGTTCGCTTTGCTTACGATGCTATTGATGCTTGCTCACTTCGTTCGTGATACTGTTGATACTGGTTCACTTTGCTTACGATGATGCTATTGATGCTTGCTCAATTTGTTCGCGATACTGTTGATACTGGTTCGCTTTGCTTACGATGCTATT
>Ga0256841_1000337_pt1 | contig 50118 bp, 51 predicted proteins | sample 356308metaG_FD_185971 | JGI IMG/M metagenome (GOLD analysis project Ga0256841, IMG submission 185971) | Hydrothermal vent microbial communities from Mid Atlantic Ridge, Atlantic Ocean - 356-308 | ecosystem: Environmental > Aquatic > Marine > Hydrothermal vents | place: Atlantic Ocean: Mid...
GCTCGAACAATTGAAAATCAGTGTTATACAATTTGGGCTAATCGTGTCGGTTTGGATGGAAATAATGTTTTTCATTCCGGAGATTCAATGATCTGCGACCCGTACGGTAAGATAGTTTCGCAGGCGGATGCCGGAAAAGAACAAATTATCAGCCAAATACTTTCAAAACAAAAACTTGAGGAGTTCAGGAAGAAATTTACAGTCGGGACGGATTGGGACGAGTTTTCCATTGTAAAATAATCTCCGCCTTAAAAGTTGCAAATCCGGTGTTACTCCGAAGTATAATTTTACATATCTTTGCCGCCGTTTTAAAATCAACATTAGAAAATGCCTTCGATTCAAAAAAATTGGTTTGCGATATATACAAAGCCGAGAAATGAAAAGAAGGCCTACGATTTACTTGTTGAAGCGGATATAGAAACTTATTTGCCTTTGGTTAAAACACTTAAACAATGGAGCGACCGCAGGAAATGGGTGGAGGAGCCTCTGTTCAAATCCTATTTGTTTGTTCATATTAGTAAAAAGGAGTATTACAAAGTGCTGAATGTCAATGGAGTTGTGAGGTTCATAACTTTTGAGGGAAAAGCGGTTCCAATACCTGAAAATCAGATAAATGCTATAAAACAGTTTATTAACGAAGGCGAGGAGCTGCTTGATAATACCGAAGACTTTGAAGTAGGTGATGAAGTGGAAGTTATAAGGGGAGCAATGAACGGATTGCGCGGAAGACTTATTTCCGTTAAGAAAAAACAAAAAGTTAAAATTGAAATTGATGCTGTTGCTCAATCAATATATTTGTCAATCCCAAAATCTTTTTTGAAAAAAATATAGAAAAAAATTTGTATTTTATAAAAAATGAGTAATTTTGCTACTCATTATTAAAAATAATGCTTGATACACTGATAACATCAAAGACCAGAATAAAGCTTTTGCTGAAGTTTTTCCTGAATAGCAATTCAAGGTCGTACTTGCGTAATCTTGAGAGTGAGTTCGGGGAATCTACCAATTCCATTCGACTTGAGCTTAACAGGTTTGAGGAAGCGGGATTGCTTACTTCCGAGTATGATGGCAACAAAAAATATTTCAGGGCAAATACAGGTCACCCCCTTTTCGCCGATATACACAATATCTTATTAAAACAAATAGGTTTTGACAAGATTGTTGAATCTGTAATACAGAAGCTTGGAAATCTTAAAAAGGTTTATGTTTCGGGCGACTTTGCCAAGGGGAAAAATAACAGCATTATTGATTTGATTTTCGTCAGTGAAAATTTGAACCGTGAATATCTGTTAAAACTTATCGGGAAGGTTGAAGATGTTATTAAGCGTAAAATCAGGTATTTGGTATTTAATGAAGTGGAGTTTAACGATTTTATAAGAAATATAGATAAATCGGAGTTACTTTTGCTCTGGAAAAACGAAGATATGTAAGGAAACAGGCTTGAAGCGCTGTTTTGTTAATTAACTGTTAATCAGCTTTGTCTTTCACAATGATGTGACTGACGGGGCGAAGCTGTATCCGGACGGATGTTGACAAAATGGACTCTTTGGAAAAGAAAATAAAGCATCTTGCAAAGGTTTTTGAAGAAGAATTTCCTGAAATAGCTTTCGCATATCTTTTCGGTTCTATGGCAGAGGGAAAGGCAAAAAAGAGTTCCGATACCGACATTGCAGTATATCTGAAACCGTATAAAAAATCGCCCGAACTGATAGCAAAAATAATCGGAAGTGTTGAAAATGTCTTTGACAAAAGTCCTTGTGATCTTTTAATATTAAATGATGCAGGTGTATTGATAGCTAAGGAAGCAATAAAAGGTAAAATCGTATTTATTCGCAAATCCGCAATGGACGATTATGCCGGATTTTACTCTATAATTTGCAGAAAGTACGAGGACAAAATTGTTTGGATGAAAAAACAACTGGAATACCGCGGTTATGAAGTACAATGGGATAATTGAAAACAACCTGAGAGTTATTGAACAGAAATTGGATGAAATCAATAGCTGGGAAATTGATTCTTTTGAAAAACTTAAAAACAGTACTTTACTCCAAAATGCATCGGAAAGGGCTTTGCAAGTTGCAATTGAAATGATGATTGATATTTGTGAAAGAATTTCGGCTATTGAAAAAATTCAACCTTTAGATAGTTCATCAGAATGCATTGCAAAATTGCAAGAGATGAAAATTATAAGGCCATTTCCCGAATATAAAGAGATGGTGAAATTCAGAAATTTTATTGTTCATCGTTATGAAAGAATAGATGTTGAAATAATTTATTCTATTTTAAAAAATAAAATACAGTTGTTCGGATTTTTTATCGAAGATATTAGAAACAGTTAAATGAAATATTAAATGAAAAAAATAAGATCAATAGCCTGTATTGGTGCCGGATATGTCGGGGGGCCTACTATGGCTGTCATTGCACTTAAAAATCCCGATATCAAAGTTAACGTTGTTGATATTAACAAGGACAAAATAGCGCAATGGAATTCCGAAAACCTTGATGACCTGCCCGTATATGAACCGGGTCTAAGTGATATCGTTAAAGAGATAAGAGGAAAGAATCTTTTCTTCTCAACCGACATTGACAAGGCAATCAGGGATGCCGATATGATATTTATTTCCGTCAATACTCCTACAAAGACTTACGGAATCGGGAAAGGGATGGCCGCCGACCTTAAATATGTGGAACTGTGCGCCAGACAGATATCGGAAACCGCAGAATCCGACAAGATAGTGGTGGAAAAATCCACTTTACCGGTAAGGACTGCATCTTCAATAAAAAGAATATTTGCTGCCCAAAACAGGAATTTCAACCTGACGGTATTGTCCAATCCCGAATTTCTGGCCGAAGGTACGGCTATAAAAGACCTGTTGAATGCCGACAGGGTCTTAATAGGCGGTGAACAAACGGAAGCCGGACAGAATGCTATTGAGGCTCTGTCGGAAATATATCAGGCCTGGATACCCAAAGAGAGAATCATAACAACGAATATCTGGTCATCGGAGCTTTCAAAACTGACTGCCAACGCCTTTCTGGCCCAAAGGATTTCTTCCATAAATGCCATATCGGCTCTTTGTGAGAAAACCGGTGCCAACGTTGACGAAGTTGCAAAAGCCATCGGTGCCGACAGTCGTATCGGTTCCAAATTCCTGAAAGCTTCCGTCGGATTCGGAGGCTCCTGCTTTAAAAAGGATATTCTAAACCTTGTCTATCTCTGCCGCCATTTCGGTATTGACGAAGCGGCCGACTACTGGGAACAGGTTATTAAAATGAATGATTTCCAAAAACAGAGGTTCGCCGAAAATATTGTTAATGCTCTGTTTAATACGGTTTCCGGGAAAAAAATTGTTTTTTACGGCTGGGCATTCAAGAAAGACACAAATGATACGAGAGAATCGGCTGCCATTGAAATTGCCGATAAACTCATTGAAGAGCAGGCCGTCATACATGCCTATGATCCGAAAGTCAGGAAAGAAAGAATGATAGTGGATCTTAATAATCTCAATACCCGCAGGCCCGAGGAAAATGAGAATCATCTGCATTGCGAAACAGATCCGTACGAAGCTGCCGAAGGAGCTCACGCCATTGCCGTCATCACCGAATGGGACGAGTTTAAAAACTATGATTGGCAAAAGATATATGATAAAATGAAAAAACCCGCTTTTCTGTTCGACGGAAGAAATATTCTTGATCACGAAGGACTTAGAAAGATCGGATTTGAGGTAAGGGCAATAGGTAGGTAGAAAGGTTTTGAGGTTTTGAGGTTTCAGGTTTTGAGGTTTCAGGTTTTGAAGTTTTAATTTACTAGAACATCCAAACATAAAAGATAAGAAATTAAATGATGAGTAATCCGTTCAAATTCGGTTCAATTGTTTCCGGTGAATATTTTTATAACCGTGAAGAAGAATTGTTGAGGATTAAGCAGACTCTTTCGGGCGGTAATAATATAACCCTTTATGCTCCACGGCGTTACGGAAAAACATCATTGGTTAAAAAGGCATTGAATGACTTGGAAAAACAAGGTTTCATTACGGTTTATCTTGATTTTATGCGTGTATTTTCCAAGGAAACTTTTATTGAAAAATATTCGCAGGCTATTGCTGCAAAACAAAGTCGTTCGTTGGAAAAAGCTGTAAAAAGTATTTCCGGATATATTACCGGTTTTGTACCGTCGGTTTCTTTCGATAGCTCTGGTTCACCGTCATTTTCAATTTCATGGATAAAAGGTAGAGATACGGAAAAAACTCTGTCGGAAGTAATTGATCTTCCCCAAAAATTGGCAAGTAACAAAAGTAAATGGATAATTGCTTTTGATGAGTTTCAAGAAATTTCAAAATTGAACGGGGAGAATTTCGAAGCAATGTTGCGAAGTCACATTCAGGATCACCAAAATGTTTCTTATGTTTTCTTCGGTAGCAAAACTCATTTGCTCAAAGATATGTTCAATAAGAAAAATCGTCCGTTTTATAATTCTTCTTTTGTTTTAACCATAGATAAGATAGCCGAAGAAAAATCAGTGCATTTTTTAAAGGAACGATTTCGCAGTACAAATATTGAAATTGATGATCAGACTACACATTATATTTTGGAGAAAGCTGAAAATATTCCTTATTATATTCAGTTTCTTGCTCACGAAATTTGGCAGGAAGCTATAATTAAAGGGCAAAACAAGGTGGCATATAACCAGATTGACGAAGCTGTTGAAACAATTTTAAAATTGCAATCGGATTACTATTGGGAATTGACAAATCGTCAGACATCATACAGGAAAAAAGTTTTAAAAGCTTTGTGCAAATCTTCAAATGCTATATTTTCATATAAAGTTACAGAAGTTTATGGTCTTGGTGCATCTTCTTCAACGCAGAAAGCTCTTGAGGTTTTAATGGATGAAGGTATTATAGAAAAGCAAAATAATAATTATTTCTTTACTGACCCTATTTATAAGACATTCTTAATCAGAAATATATGAATTACGCTAAATGGCGTTACGCTAAAAGGTGTAATTGAGGTTTTAGGTTTTGAGGTTTCAAGTTTTGAGGTTTCAAGTTTTATTTAACTACAACATCTAAACTTCAAAACTTCAAAACATCCTAACTTCCTAACTTCCTAACATAAAAGATTTGAAAAAAACAATAGTTACATACATCATAATTCTTATATTACTGGCCGTTCTGCCCATAAACGGGACAAACTCTATGTTGAATAATAATTATCTGCTGAATATTCGTTGGGATTATCTGGCTCACGCTTTGGTTTATATACCTTTGGTACCATTGATTTTATTTTCGTCCGAGAATGAGCATAACAACGGGTCCGTCACTAAAAATCGTATAATGGTTTATACGCTATCTTTACTCTTTGCATTTGTTTTGGAAGGAGTACAGTTCTTTTTGTCATACCGCGCTTTCAACATTAATGATATGGTGGCCAACGGAATTGGCGTAAGTTTAGGACTTTTGATTTTTATGGGATTGCCATTAAAAAAACTATTTTTAAATCAAACGGCAGATCACAAATAAATTAAGAACGCTTGATAAAACAAGGGTATATTGTTAAAACCAACGCTAAATATGAACTCAATGATCCGTTTTTTGTTAAATGGATAAAAAGAAAAAGAGAGGAATAAATGAATTATTGAAATACGTAAAAAAGTTCCCCGATAAAAGAGTTTCGTATTTTGAAAAAGTGTCAGTATAACACGGATAACACGGATGCTACGGATGCTCACGGAAAAAAAGGAAAAAGCTGACATTCTTTATGTACATTATAAAAAGCCAAATAATTTTTTGCATTGAAACTGTGAGATTGAATTTCACATCCAATATCTTTCGTTTACAGCGAATTGTTTTATAATCAATCATTTGTTCACAACAAATACTTAATGACAACAGAACAATTAAAAGAAATTTATTTAGATCAAAAAACAGCTTTTTTAGGAAAGAGCGGACTCATTGACCGTGATATAGATTTAAATAAGTATTTGACTACTTCTCAAATTGTTGTTGTCACGGGAGTACGCCGCAGCGGTAAGTCTTCGCTTTTATATCTGATAAGTAAAGCCCTGAAACTTAAAGAGAAAGACTTTGTTTATCTTAATCTTGATGATGAGCGAATTACACAAGATATTTCTGTATTCGAGAATATATATGCCATACACAGGCAAATTCACAACACAGAACCGGTATTTTTTCTTGACGAAGTCCAAAATATAAAAGGATGGGAACATTTTGTAAACCGGATGTACGAAAAAGGTTTAAAACTATTTGTCACCGGTTCCAATGCCACATTGCTGAGTTCTGAAATTTCCACTGCTCTTACGGGCAGGAATAAGACTATTGAGTTGTTTCCTTTTTCATTTGCCGAATACCTTAGATTTAATAATTGCTCTTTTGAATTTAAAAAGCTTAATTCCGATTCAAAAGCCAAAATCATTGCTTTGTTTAACGAATTTTTTAAGCTGGGAGGGTTCCCTCTCGTGGTAAAGGAAAAGGATATGGATATTCTGGATTCCTATTTTAAGGATATTCTGTATCGTGATATCATAGCTCGATATAAAATTACGCGCCTGGAAGAGATTAAACAAATAGGTCTCTATTTTGCTGCCAATGTGGCGAAGTTATTTTCAATATCCACCCTACAGAAGATTACCGGAATTAAAAGTACGGCAAGCATCAACGATTATTTGAACTATTATGCGCAATCCTTTCTGTTTTATTATGTACGTAAGTTTGATTATTCTGTAAAAAAACAGATACTCAACCCAAGAAAAGTATATGCCGTTGATCAGGGTTTTGCAAGTAGAATAGGATTTAATTTCTCGGCAAATAAAGGACGAATACTGGAAAATATCGTATATCTCCAACTTTTAAGAAAAGGTTTGGAGGTCTTCTATTTTACCGGAAAAGGAGAATGCGATTTTGTGATAAAACAAGGAATTGAAATAAAACAGGCCATTCAGGTTTGCCATTCGTTAACGCCGGATAATTTTGATAGAGAAATAACCGGACTGCTTGAGGCAGTTGAAAAGTTCGACCTGCCAAAAGGTCTCCTTTTAGTCTATGAAACGGATATAAAACCCGAGCTGATTCCTGAAAGAATAACAGTAGTTTCAGTATGGAAATGGTTACTTGAAAAATGAAGAAACCCTTAATGAACCTTAATCCTCCGGAGGTACAGGCTTCTAAATGGTTAAAAATCAGTGCAAACCCGTTAAATCAGTACCGATAATTATCGGTATCCGTGTTCCGACAAATGAGAATAGAACACGGATAACACGGATGCTACTGATGCTCACGGAAAAAAATGAAAATGGTATTCCATAAAAAAAACAGGCGGATATTTTGCAATTTAATAAAAACCGGTAAGGCATTAAGAAACATTAAGAAATCCCAATGACCCCGAAAGAGCTAATAGAAATAATCACCCAAGGTGAAACCGAAACGGTGGAATTCAAGCAGTCGTTTTCCAAGTCGGTTATTGAGACCTTAGTGGCTTTTTCAATGTTAAAGCTAACATATATACGTCAAAGATCACTAAATAATTAAAGAATGAAGAATACTTTAATCTCAGAAAATGATATAAAGAATAAGATTTATATCTTCAGGGGAGTTGAGGTGATGCTTGACAGAGATTTGGCTACATTGTATTTGGTTGAAACTAAAGTTTTGAATCAAGCAGTAAAAAGAAATATTGACAGGTTCCCCGAGGATTTTATGTTTCAGTTATCTGATATAGAATTTGAAAATTGGAGGTCACAATTTGTGACTTCCAAAAATGACAAGATGGGTTTAAGACGTGCTCCTTATGTATTTACGGAACAAGGAGTTTCAATGTTAGCATCAGTATTAAAGAGTAAAATTGCAATAGAAGTTAGTATTCAAATTATTAGAACCTTTGTTAATTTCAGAAAGTTGTTATCAGAGAATATATTGGTCTTTCAAAAAATTGAACAGATTGAGCATAGGTTATCAAATCACGATAAAAAAATTGAGATGATTTTAAGTGCAGAGTTTCCTACTAAAGAAGGAATCTATTATGACGGCCAAATATTTGATGCGTACTCTTTTGTTTCCAAATTGGTTAAATCTGCGAAAAAATCGATTATTTTGATTGATTCATACATTGATGAAACAACTCTTTTAATCCTCGCCAAAAGAGATCAAAACGTTAAAGCTACAATATTTACCTCAAAGATTACCGAACAAATAAAACTGGACATTGAAAAATACAATACTCAATATCCGAAGATACAGGTTAAAACCTATAAAAAATCACACGATAGATTTTTAATCATCGATAATAAAACTTTATATCATATAGGAGCCTCCTTGAAAGATCTCGGAAAAAAATGGTTTGCTTTCTCAAAAATAAATTTAGATATTGAAGAAATATTGAAAAGATTATCCTGATTTGAAATATAGCTTTAAGGGTTTGTCAAATTTTATACAGGTAAAGGTGGAAAATATAATTGAGAAGGATAAGGTCCCCGATAAGGTCCCCGATAAGGTTCTGAAAAACTTATCTGAAAATCAACGTAAAATATTGCAGTTAGTAAGTGAAAATAATACTGTTTCTATGTCGGAAATGGCTAATAAAATAGGAATATCCAAACGTAAAGTATTAGATAATATAAATAAATTGAAAGCCAATAAATTAATTGCCAGAATTGGTTCCAACAAAACGGGTCATTGGAAGGTGATCAGGTAAAATCTATAAAGGCAAAACTTTAACAATATCATTTACAAAAATTAAAACCGGTAAGGCATTAAGAAAACCCCTTAATGAACCTTAATCCTACTAAGGCGGACAGACTTAAAATAGTGAAAAATTATTTCATTCATTACTTTGAAATCTTTAACTAAAAATGACCCCGAAAGAACTAGCTCCAATAATCTCCCTTATGCAAATATGAATAATTTAGGTCACCGACATAATATTGAAGATGTTCTACAGTTAGGAGAGGGACAGTATATTGAGTTTAAAGAATCTTTGGACAAAAGTCTCGCTAAAGAATTAGTTGCTTTTTCTAATGCTTCCGGTGGTTTTATTTATATGGGTGTAAGTGATGATTGCAGCATCAAAGGAATTTCTATTTCCAATAAATTGAAATCGCAAATACAAGATACAGCACGAAATTGCGACCCTCCAGTTTCAATATCGCTTAGTGAAGTTGATAGGGTTTTAGTAATTGAGGTAGAAGAAGGTAAAAATAAACCCTATTCTTGTTCTGCGGGTTTTTATATGCGCATGGGAGCAAATGCTCAAAAAATGACTAGGAATGAAATATTATCATTGGCAATTAAGAATGGGAAAATTCGCTACGATGAGCAAATATGCGATAATTTTGATTGGAAGGATTTTGATGATGAGAAGTTCCAGTATTATTTGAAATTGGCAGGAATATCTAATAATCTACCAAAAGAGGAGATACTTAAAAATCTTCGGGTTTTGACAGATGAGGGTTTTACAAATGCAGGAGCTTATATTTTGCTAAACAACCCTATAAATACATTATCAGTTCTAAAATTAGATGTATCCACTTTAACGACAATAAGCGGATTGATATACTTGATAAAAAAATAATTGATAGGGGAATTATTGGTAATATTGAATATGCAGTTGCATATATTAAAGAACGTGTGCCTGTTAGATATGAGATTAAAGATATCAAGCGTAAAGAATTTCCTGAATACCCCGTAGAAGCATATCGGGAAGCAATTGTAAATGCTATCATTCATTTCGATTATTTCCTCGGAGATACTATTGCTATTGAAAAACTTAAATCCAGTATTATTGTCAATAATAAAGGGGAATTGCTTTTCCCTGAAAAGGACTTTGGAAAACGAAGTGAGGTTAGAAACCGTTTACTTGCCGATTTATTATCAAGAACAGTTTTTATGGAAAAAGCGGGTACAGGTATTAAAAGGGTAATTGATGCTTGTAAGGCAAATAATAATAAAATAGAATTCGATTTTACCGATGCTTTTTGGGTAACTATTTTTTCAAATACAAAGGTTGATACCGATAATGTGCCTGTAAATGTACCTGTAAATGTGCCTGTAAATGTGCCTGTAAATGTTCGCCAAAGAAATATTATAAATGATATTGCGAAAGATAAATTTATTACACAAATAAAATTAGCTGAAAAGTATTCTGTAAATAGAGAAACAATAAAACGAGACCTGAAAAAGTTAAAAGAGTTAAATATCATTAAACGTGTTGGTTCCGATAAAACAGGCTATTGGGAACTGGTGAAATAAGAACAATGATGCTTGATACAAAGCCGTGATAGGATTTTGTATTTGGAAAATATATAATACTCCCCAAAAATAGGACCACTGGTTAAGTTGAAAAATAAGAATAATTTTAACCGGTAAATGATGACAAAAAACACAAGGCCCGTGTAGCCATTGAGGCCATACTTACTATTATTGGAGATCTAAAAAAACTAAAGGAGAAAAATATCATCAAACGCATCGGCCCCGATAAAGGCGGCTACCGGGAGGTCATAAAGTAAATAGCGGTGCCCTGAACTTGTCGAAGGGGGGTGGAAACCAAACGACTGGTCTTCTAACCGTCCACGAATTACACGGATTACACTGATTTATATCCGTGTTAATTAGTGCAATCCGTGGACAAAACAATAATCCGTGAAAATCCGTGCAATCCGTGGACTTAATATATAAAGAAGAATCATACAAAATCATTGGCGCCGCAATGGAGGTCCACAAAGAACTTGGCCCTGGCTTTCTTGAAGCCGTTTATCAGGAAGCTTTGGAAATAGAATTCCAAAAACAAGGTATCCCTTACGAAAGGGAAAAGCTGCTCACTATCTATTACAAAGGCATTAAGTTAAAGAAAAGGTATTCTGCTGATTTCGTTTGTTATGATAAAATTATTGTTGAACTAAAAGCCCTTTCGGAACTATTATCAAAAGACGAGGCCCAGGTATTGAACTACCTTAAAACAACAAAACACAAGTTGGGCTTATTATTTAACTTCGGCAGCAAAAGCCTTCAACACAAACGACTGGTCTTCTAGCCGTCCACGAATTACACTGATTACACTGATTTATATCTGTGTTAATTAGTGAAATCCGTGGATAAAATATTAATTCGTGAAAATCCGTGCAATCAGTGGACAAAACAACAATTCGTGAAAATCCGTGCAATCAGTGGACAAAACAACAATTCGTGAAAATCCGTGCAATCAGTGGACAAAACAACAATCCGTGAAAATCCGTGCAATCAGTGGACAATGAATAAACAAAAAAACACCAAAATACTAATCACCGGCGGTGCCGGATTTATCGGCAGCAATCTTATAGATTATTTCCTTGAAAAAGGCCACGAGGTTGTCTGTCTCGATAACCTTGCCACCGGTTTCGAACATAATATCAGCCATCATTTTGATAAAAGTGCCTTCACCTTTATCAAAGGCGACATACGTGATTTGAACACTTGCAGACAAGCTGTGCAAGGGTGCGATTATGTACTACATCAGGCTGCTCTCGGTAGCGTGCCGCGTTCCATCAAAGACCCGGCAACTACCAATGATGTAAATATCGGCGGTTTTCTGAATATGCTTATTGCTTCGCGTGATGAAGGTGTTAAGCGTTTTGTATATGCTGCCAGCTCAAGTACTTACGGTGACAGCAAGAAGCTGCCCAAGGTGGAAGATGAGATCGGTAAGCCCCTTTCGCCATACGCCATCACCAAATACGTAAATGAACTCTATGCCGATGTCTTTGCCAAAACATACGGTATGCAGTGTATCGGATTGCGCTACTTCAATGTCTTCGGAAGACGGCAAACACCCGACGGAGCCTATGCAGCGGTTATCCCCCTATGGGTTAAGAAATTCATAACGCACGAAAGCCCGGTTATCAACGGCGACGGTACTTACAGTCGTGATTTCACCTACATCGAAAACGTAATACAGGCCAACGAAAAAGCAATGCTAACCTCCGACGAGGATATAGCACGCGGACAAAGGGAATATTACAATGTGGGGCTGGATAGCCATAAATATTATAAGCCCAATTCGTTGGAAGATGTTAAAACGGTTGAAAGCCCGCAAGTTTCCGGTGAGGACACCTCGTTGGTGTTGTCGGAAGTCTTTAACGTAGCCTACGGCGGCAACACCACTCTTTTACAACTATTTGATGCGCTGCGTGATAACCTTGCAACATACGATCCTAAGATAAAGAACATAAAACCCGATTTCGGACCCTTCCGCCCGGGCGACATACCCCACTCCCAGGCCAGCATCAAAAAAGCCGAAATGATCCTCCGCTACAAACCGGAATACGATGCAAGAACGGGTTTTGCAAAAGTGGCGGAGTGGTATTTTGAGAGTTTGACATAATCCAAAGAATATTGGTTATAATAAATAAGTGAGTTATTTTAGTTTATTAGAATTTTGAAAAAGAATGCCAAATTAATAATAATATTTTTATTTTGGACATAGGAAAAGATAAAACAATCAAAGGAATATTTTGGACAAGTATAGAAACTTTTGGTGGTAAAATTATTACTTTTATTATTGGGATAGTTATTGCAAGAATACTTGAACCAAAAGATTATGGTATAATTGGTATGGCATATTTTTTTATATCAATTGCCCAAATATTTCTAGTCAGTGGATTTATTACAGCTTTATTACAGAAAAAAGAGGTAAGTGAAATAGATTATTCAACTGTTTTTATTTTTCAAGTATTTTTTTCAATTTTACTGTATTTATTTTTTTTTATTATATCTGTTCCTATATCTAATTTTTATAATGAAAAAACTTTAGTACCTATAATAAGGGTCTTAAGCTTAAATATCGTATTTAACTCATTTATTATTGTACAAAATACATATTTAACAAAAGAAATGAAATTTAAAAGCCTTGCCAAAATAAATCTAATAGCAATATCTATCGGAAGTACTAGTGGGTTGTTATGTGCTATTTATGGCTTTGGAGTTTGGGCTTTAGTATTACAATCCACTATAAACAGTTTATCAAGAAGTATTTTATTATGGAGCGCTACAAAATTTAGATTTAAATTAAATTTTTCAAAAAACTCTTTTTTATTATTATATAAATATGCTTTTAAATTGTTTCTAAGTTCTTTTTTAAAGACAACATTTGACAATATTTATTATATAATCATTGGAAAGATTTATGCAGCAAAAGAATTGGGATATTACACAAAAGCGAGGCAATTACAACAATTTGTAGTAAATAATGTGTTTACAATTATATCAAAGTCAACATTCCCATATTTTTCCTCTTTGCAGGATGATAAAGAAAAACTTAAAGAAGTGTATGTTAAATCTTTATTAACACTTAGTTATATCCTTTTTCCTTTGATGACTTTTTTTATAATTATTTCAGATAATCTTATTACTATACTTTTAACTGAAAAGTGGTTTCCAGCCTCAACATTTTTCAAATTACTATGTTTAAGTGGGATGATCATTCCACTTAATTCAATAACTTATAATATACTAAATGCAAAAGGACTAGTTAATAAAACCTTAATATTGACTATAATAGAGAAATTATTAGTAGTTATATCTGTTTTATTAACATATAATTATACAATTATAAATTTATTAACAGGATATTTTGCTGCTGTTTTAGCAACTTTTATTGTAAGTATTTATTTTGTTAGTAAATATATAAAAATAAATTTTTTCTCTACTATTTTAAAAGTTTTAAAGCTTGCAATAAGCAATCTATTTGTTGGTTTAATTGTATTAACTAGTGTTATATATCTTGATATCAATAGTAAATTAATATATATATTTGTTGTTGCTATATTATTTTTTCCAATAATATTTATAGTAACTAAATTTTTTAAATTGATACCCGTTAATTTTAAATCTATAATTACAAAACAATTAAAGTTTAAAAAATAATGATGAATTTGTTACTTTTCCTTGAAAATAAAATAAAGAATAAATTTAATAACTTAATAGATATTTTAAATAGTTCAATTATTAATTCTTATGGATACAAATGGAATGTTGTATTGATTAATGAGTACCCAAAGTGTGGTGCTTCTTGGTTAAGAAATATACTAAGTGAAACATTAGGAATAAATAAAAACAGAGGTAATTGGAATAAGTACAGGATTATGGGAATTGTTGGTCGGAACTCTATAATCCAGAGGCATTGGAAATTAAAAGTAAATTGCCGTACAATTATTATGTTAAGAGATCCTAGAGATGTGATGGTTTCTTTTTATTTTTTTGAAAAATTTTTTTTGAAAAATTTTAGTTTGATAAATAATTATAGTGACGGATCTAAATTTAAAATAGAAGAAGAAATAGAGCAGTATATTAGAGTTAAAACAGAAAACTCAACACTATCAACTCCTGGATTTAATTATATTGATTTTTGGAATTTTTATAAAAACAATAATGATGTAATGTTTATTAAATATGAAGATTTAAAAAAAGATACTTTTAATGTGGTTAAAAAAGCCTTAAATTATATTGAAAATACAAATGTTAGTAATATAACTATTGAAAAAGTTATAAAAGAAAATAATATTCATAAAATGAAAAAAAAGGATAAAAGAAATGAGGGTTTTTATAGAAAAGGAATTATAGGAGATTGGCAAAACTATTTTACAGATAATGCAAAGGATTATTTTAAATTAAAATATAGCAATATGCTTGTTGAAATGGGATATGAAAAAGATAATAATTGGTAATTTTTTTTGAAATCAATATTTAAGTGAATCAATTAATGAAGATTGTATGGATATGTCATTTTACGAATGATTATATTCAGCAAAAATTGAAGGTTAAGAAAAGGATATCCGAGTTTGCTCCCTGGATTACTTTGGGAATTGAGGAGGTAAAAAAAAGAGAGGATATCGAACTTCACATCGTATCTCCACATAGATGGATTAATAGGAGTAAAGAATTTATAGAAGACAACATCCATTATCATTTTTTTAATCCCGGTATTCCTTTTTATGGAAGGCATTGGCCTGGTTTCTTTCGCTTTGATATATATACTAAATTTTGGAACAATAAAACAAAAGTTAGAAGAATTGTGGATAAAATTAAACCGGATATTATTCATCTTCATGGCTTCGAAAATGCGTATTATAGTTCTACAATATTTCCGTTGAAAAAAAAATATCCAATATTTATAACTGTTCAAGGATTTATTACTCTACAATTAAAAAAACCTATATCATCGTTGAGTAGAGATATGAAAATAAAAATACTTGTTGAGAAAAAAATACTTAATAATTTTGATAATTTTGGGATTAGGGATAATTTTATGAAAAAGGAGATTCTTAAATATAATAAAAATGCAAAATTCTTTTATCATGAGTATTTTCTAAATATAAATTCTAAATACAGTTTAAGAAATTTAAAAAAAATTTATGATATTATATTTTACGCAAGAGTAACAAGAACAAAAGGTATAGAAGATTTAATAGATGCCGTAGGTATTTTAAAAAATGATTTTCCTAAAATTACAGTTGCAGTTATTGGTCAAGGCACAAAAGAATATATAGGCTTTCTAAAAAATAAAATTTTAGAAAACAATCTTAATAAGAATATTTCTTTATTAGGATTTCTTCCAACGCAAGAGGATATATTTAATGTTCTTGAACAGTCAAAGATGTATGTAATACCTGCTTATAATGGTGATGTAAATGGTGGTGCAATAGAAAGTATGACAAGAAAAATCCCTGTTATAGTAAATGATGTTGGAGGATTTAAGTATTTAAATGAGAAGGATGAAGTTGCTTTAATTGCAAAAAAAGGGGATATTAATGATTTAGCTTCAAAAATTAGAAAATTGTTAATAGATGATAATTTTAGAGAACAATTATCTGAAAGGGCATATTATTATGCAATTAATAGATGGAATAATGAAAAGGCTTTAAGTAATATTATTGAAGCATATAAAACAATCTTATCTTACTAAAAATGTTAAGTTTAATAGGAAGAACTCAAGAACTTTTTTCAACCGATGTTAGGTCACGTCAAAAAGATTTGGAACTAATTATATCTAATTCAAGGTTTATAGTACTTGGAGGAGCCGGCTCTATTGGCCAGGCGGTGGTGAAAGAAATTTTCAAAAGAAATCCTAAAAAATTGCATGTCGTTGATATTTCGGAAAATAATATGGTGGAATTAGTAAGAGATATTCGTAGTTCATTTGGATATATTGACGGAGATTTTAAAACTTTTGCACTTGATATTGGCTCGGATATATATGATGCTTTCTGGGAAGTTGACGGGAAATATGATTATGTATTAAATCTTTCTGCCCTAAAACATGTTCGAAGTGAAAAAGATCCCTTCACTTTGATGCGTATGATTGAAACCAACATTTTCAATACGGATAAAACGCTCAGACAAAGTATCGAAAGTGGTGTAAAAAAGTACTTTTGTGTTTCAACTGATAAAGCTGCAAACCCGGTAAATATGATGGGTGCTTCCAAACGAATTATGGAGATGTTTGTAAACAGGCGAAGTAAAGATATTGATGTTTCTATGGCGCGTTTTGCCAATGTTGCTTTTTCTAATGGTTCACTTTTGTATGGTTTCGATCAGCGATTAAAAAAGAAACAGCCCGTTGTAGCACCCAATGACATCAAGCGTTATTTTGTAATTCCAAAAGAAGCAGGTGAGCTTTGTTTAATGTCCTGTATTTATGGTGAAAACCGTGATATCTTTTTCCCGAAACTTAGTGCGGAACTAAACTTAATTACTTTTTCAGACATTGCTATTCGTTATCTTGAAGCAAAGGGACTTAAACCGGTTTTGTGTGAAACGGAAGATGAAGCCCGTCAAAAAATTAAGGAATTGGATTTAACAAAGGAATGGCCTTGTTTATTTACTATGAGTGACACAACCGGAGAGAAAGATTTTGAAGAGTTTTTTACTGATAAAGAGATTCTTGATATGAATCGTTTTCAAAATTTAGGGATTATAAAAAATGATTTGGGTTATGATAGTGATAAACTAGAAACTTTTGAAAATACTATTAACCAAATGCAAAATAATAAACAATGGACAAAACAGCAGTTGATTGATTTGTTCTTTGAAATGATTCCTGAATTTCATCATAAAGAAACCGGGAAGTATTTGGATGCTAAAATGTAATTTTTTATTAAATATGTTTAGAAAAAGAAAAAATTAATTTAAAAGAAAAAATATGAACAAAGAATTATATGTTAATATTCTTCAAAAAATGATTGAAATTAGAGTTTTTGAAGAGCGTGTGGCAAAAATTGCTAAAAACAATGAGATACAAACGCCTGTACATCTGTATGTTGGACAAGAGGCAATAGCATCAACTGTTTGTAGTGTTTTAAATAATGATGATTATGTTGTTAGTACACACAGAAGTCATGGACATTACATTGCAAAGGGAGGAGACTTGAATAAAATAATGGCTGAAATTTATTGCAGAGAAACGGGATGTTCTAAGGGACATGGAGGCTCTATGCATATCATTGATAGAAGTGTAGGGTATTTAGGAAGTTCTGCCATAGTGGCAGGTTCAGTTTCAATTGCAGTTGGAGCAGCTTTTACTGCTAAATTAAAAGGTACTAACCAGGTTTCCGTTGCATTTTTTGGTGACGGAGCAACTGATGAGGGTGTTTTTTATGAAAGCCTTAACTTTGCTACGCTATATAAATTACCGATAATCTTTGTATGTGAAAATAACGGATTTTCTACTCACTTACCTGGATTTACAAGACAATCTAATCCTATTGTCTCGGAAAGAATAAAAGGATTTAACATAAATGTTGAAAAAGTGGATGGTAATAATCCTTTGGAAATATTAGATTCGATTACAAAAATAGTTGATATAGCCAGAAAAGGAGATGGCCCTTCATTATTGGAATGCGACACTTTTAGATGGCTTTCTCATGTAGGATATTGGCAAGATTTAGATGTTGGATACAGAAAGAAAAAAGATGTTGAAATGTGGATGGATAGATGCCCGATTAAATTTTTTTCTAATGTTTTATTGGAAAAGAATATATTAACGGAAAAAGAAATTAATAAAATGTGGACTTCCATAAAAGACAAGATTGAGGATTATGTCTTGTTTGCAAAGAAAAGTCCGTTACCCAATCCAGTAAACCTTTTTGATGGCCTTTATAGTTAAGAATGATAAATTAAATTATTACTATTATGAGAAAACTAACATATGCAAAAGCAATAAATGAAGCGCAACACATTGCAATGAGAAAAAATAATGATGTATTTCAGATAGGGGTTGGAATTAATACACCTTGGTATGTGGGGCAAACAATGAATGGACTATTGGATGCTTTTGGAGAAAAAAGAATGATTGACACACCTGTTTCGGAAAATGGAACAACTGGAATTGCTATTGGTGCTGCTCTTACAGGTCTTAAACCTATACTTACTTTCCCAAGAATGGATTTTATGTACTATGCGATGGATCAGATATGCAACCATGCAGCAACATATAATTATATGTTTGGTGGCAATTCACCAGTTCCATTGGTTATTAGGGCTATAATAAACAGAAAAGGAGAACAGGCTGCACAACACTCTCAAGCACTACATGGATTATTTATGCACATTCCCGGTTTAAAAGTTGTAATGCCTTCAAATCCTTATGATGCAAAAGGAATGCTTCTGGCTTCAATTGAGGATAATAATCCTGTGATTTATATTGATGATAGAGAATTATATTCTAGCGAGGGAGATGTACCTGAAGGATATTATATTGTTCCTTTAGATAAAGCAAAAATTGAATTACCGGGTAATGATATTACTATAGTTTCTTCTTCTTATACATTAGAAACGGTTCGAAAAGCTATAGAAATGACTAAACAAAAAAATATTTCTGTAGAGTTAATTGATTTAAGAAGCATTAAACCTATTGATAAAAAAACAATACTCAATTCTTTAAAAAAAACAGGTCGCATTGTTGTGGTTGACGGAGGTTGGGTTACAGGTGGTGTTGCTTCAGAAATAGTTTCAATAGTAAGTAGCGAAGGGTTTGAATATTTAAAAGCAGCTCCTGTTAAAATTGCATTGCCGGATATACCGGCTCCGGCTTCTTATGTATTAGAAAATGAGTACTATCCTGATGAAAATAAAATTTTTCAGGTAATTAAAGAAATAGTTAATAAGGAATAGTATTTAATTTATAATGAATAATAATTATTGTACTTTTAAACTTTACAATAGCTTACAAATACCTTGTCTTGCTATAGGTTTTTATCAGATTTCCGATAAAAATGAATTAAAAAATATAATTAGAAATGCTTTTAAAGTAGGCATTAGGCATTTTGATTCTGCTGCTGCATATAATAACGAATCTATTTTAGGTGAGGTACTAAGGGAGTTGAAAATTAATAGAGAGGAAATATTTATTTCATCTAAAGTTAGAAATGAAGATCAGGGATATGAATCAACAATAAAAGCATATAATAAAACAATAAATGATCTTGGTGTTCAATATCTTGACCAATATCTTATCCATTGGGCGGTTAAAGATAGATTTTTTGAGACATGGAAAGCCATGGAATATTTATACATATCAAAAAAAGTAAAGGCAATTGGAGTAAGCAATTTCCTTGTTCATCATCTTCAATATTTATTTGATAATTCCGATATTAAACCAATGGTGAATCAGATAGAACATCATCCTTATTTAACTTCGCCTGAACTTGTACATTTTTGTAAAAAAAATAAAATAATAGTTGAAGCCTATAGTGCTTTAATGAGGGGCCAATTCAATAATATTAAGGTCTTATCTGATTTAAGCAAAAAATATAATAAAACTAAATCTCAAATTTTATTAAGGTGGAATATACAAAAAAATATTATTCCTATCTTTAAATCTGCCACTTTAAAAAGAATTACAGAAAACTCCAATTTATTTGACTTTTCTATTAATAATGATGATATGTTATTACTGGACCTGTTAAATAAAAATAAAAGGCTTGAACCATCATCAGACCCAGATAATATAGTATTGGACTAATTTTACATTATTATGGATAGTAGCATATTGAATAGGATTAAACCATTAATACTTAACGAAGAAAATACAATCTTATCTGCGTTAAAAAAAATGGATAGAACAGAAAAAAAACTATTATTGGTTTTTAACGGTTCAGAATTTATAAATATATTAAGCATAGGGGATATACAACGAGCCATTATAAAGAATATTTCATTAGATACTCCTATAAAAAAGATATTAAGGGCAAAAACAAGGATAGCCACTGACAGAGATTCTATGGATGATATTAAAAATCAAATTAAAAAGCATAGAATAGAATGTATGCCTGTAATAAATGCTCAAGGAGTACTTATAAATGTTCTATTTTGGGAGGACCTTTTCGGGAAAAAAGAAAAACGTATAAATGCTAATATTAATTTACCGGTGGTGATAATGGCTGGAGGAAAAGGAACAAGAATGAGACCATTAACAAATGTTATCCCCAAGCCATTAATTCCTATTGGTGAAAAAACAATTATAGAAGAGATAATGGATCGATTTACGGAAGTGGGTTGTAATAATTTTTATCTCTCGGTAAACTATAAAGCTGAAACCATTAAACATTATTTCCAACAACTTAACAGTAGGCAATACAGAATAAACTATTTTCAGGAAGAAAAACCATTAGGCACAGCTGGTAGTCTTTTTTTAATTAAAAATAAAATTAATACGACTTTCTTTGTATCCAATTGCGATATTATTATAAATGAAGATTATAATGAAATTTATAAATATCATAAGGCTAATAAAAATGAGTTGACAATTGTTGCTGCTCTAAAACATTATCCTATTCCTTACGGAACCATTGAAACAAAAGAAGGCGGAGTTTTAACGGAATTGAAAGAAAAACCGGAACTTACTTTTCAGATAAATTCGGGAATGTATATTTTAGAACCTCATTTGTTTGATGAAATACCAAAAAATGAGTTTTTTCATATTACTAATTTGATTGAAAATATTCAAAAAAGAAAAGGGAAAGTGGGTGTTTTTCCTGTTAGTGAAGGAAGTTGGAAGGATATAGGTGACTGGTCGGTATACTTAAACAATATTTAATATGTTACTTGTTATTTTATGGATTGTTATTTATTTGTTCTTATTAACAAAGAATAAAAGCATTGTTATTCTTTATGCTCCGTCTCTATTTATTTTAGTTAAAATATCATCACAAATATTGACACTTCAAAAGTATAATGAAGCAGATATACTTTTGAATTATCTATCTATCTTTTTTATTATTTATTTGTCATTGTCTATTATTTTTAAAAACAAATCAAAAATCAAAAGTTATGGGTTATTAAAAGCGATATTTATATTTATATTATTTCTTTTTATTTTAATATTGATTACATCCTCAGATGTTTGGCTCTCATTTAAAAGAGGTTTGAATATAACAACATCACTTTTGTTATTTTTAGCTATTTATTTAAATAGGTTTTCATTACAATTTTTCAAAATAGGAATTTATCAAGTAATTATTTATTTGTTATTATTTGCATTAAATGGCTTATTTTTTACTGTTCTAAAAATAGGACCTTCTATAAATGAATTTTATTATATGAAAGGGTATTCGGCCAGTTTTTTGAGACTGGGAAATTTTGGTTTTTTTGAATTACATGGAGTGGCAATTCTCACAGGCCTAACTTTTTTATATCTTAAAATACCTTTTCCCCGTAAGATAAAATTTATAATAATAATTATATCTTTAGTAAATATTGTTATAATATATTTTACTTATAAAAGAACATTTCTTGCAATTGTTATTTCAGAAGTTTTATTGTTTTATGTTTTGAACACGATTAGTTCTTCACGAAAACTTATTAATGCGGTTACAGCAATTATTTCAATAGCTGTTTTATATATTTTGTTTGGTGGTTATATATCAGCGTTTATTAAACATAGGGCCCAAGTTAATACAAAATATGCAATTGAAAATACTGGCAGGGTTTTGGAATTTACTTTATATCCAGAGGTTGTAAAATATAGAAATAATCCTACGGAATTTGTATTATTTGGTACTGAAACATTTAATTCCGCTGGCAAGTTTAAAGTTCTTAATAGTAAGATTCAAGGTGGAGATGATAGATTTTTACATAATGACTATTCTCATTTACTTTATGGTACGGGTGTTATTGGATTACTTCTTTACATTTATATCTTAATTTTGTTATATAGAAAAAGTTTTTCCTTCATACAAACATTTTCAAACAATCAATTAATAAAAAACTATTCAATTGCAAGTTTAATAATTATTTCTGGTATTATGATTAGTGGTTTGGGAGATGGAATTTTAGCACTTCACAATAGGGTTGTACCCTTCTATGCAATTGGACTATTCTTATCTTTTCTTAATAATTATAAAAAATATGTTAGATAATAAACTCCTTATCACCGGTGGTACAGGCTCCTTCGGTAATGCCGTTTTAAATCGTTTTCTTGATTCCGATGAGTTTTCGGAGATCAGGATTTTTAGCAGGGACGAAAAAAAGCAGGATGACCTGCGCAAAAAACTGAATAATCCCAAAGTTAAATTTTATATCGGAGATGTTCGTGATTACCGTTCTGTGGAACGTGCCGTTAGGGGCGTGGATTATATTTTTCATGCAGCGGCATTGAAACAGGTACCTTCCTGCGAGTTTTTCCCGGTAGAGGCAGTTAAAACAAATATTCTCGGAGCGGAAAACGTTCTGGAAGCTGCCATTCAATACCAGGTTAAAAATGTGGTTATTCTCAGTACCGATAAAGCCGTCTATCCTATCAATGCCATGGGTATTTCCAAGGCAATGATGGAGAAAACGATGATAGCTATGTCGAGGGGAGTCTCTTCACCGGTTCTTTGTGGTACGCGCTACGGTAATGTTATGGCCAGCCGAGGCTCCGTAATTCCTCTTTTTGTGAATCAGATAAAAGAGGGTAAACCTATTACAATAACCGACCCCAATATGACACGCTTTATGATGACTTTGGAAGATGCTGTGGAATTGGTTTGGTTTGCTTTTCAAAACGGTAAACCCGGTGATATGTTCGTTCAAAAAGCACCTGCGGCAACAATTGAAACCCTTGCAGTAGCATTGAAAGAACTCTATAATGCAGATAATGAGATAAAAATAATAGGAACACGTCATGGGGAGAAACTTTATGAATCACTCGTAAACAGGGAAGAGATGGTTAAAGCAATTGATTTGGGTGATTATTTCAGAATTCCCGCCGATACGCGTGATCTGAATTATGAAAGGTATTTCTCTGAAGGCGAACCGGATATGAGTAAAGTGGAAGAGTATCATTCGCATAATACGAAACGGTTGGATGTGGAAGGTACTAAGAAATTGTTGCTTGAGCTCCCTTTGATCCGTAGGGATGTGTTGGGAGAAATAATTGAACAATACCCTGAATAGATAGTTGACAACACGTCATTGCCTCAACAGGAAGAGCATATGTGAAAAACTCCTGTGATAATCCGCCTCCATTGAAAGGCAAGTTAAAAAAGTCAACAGACTGAAACGCTCTTTCACACAATGCCAACCCGACAGCCCGCAATGACAAATTATAAATAAAAAATCAGTGTAAATGAAAATAGGAATAACCGGTCAACCCGGCTTTGTGGGTACTCATCTATACAATTATCTCGGTTTGCAGGAAGAAATGGAGCGAATCCCGTTTAAGGATGAATATTTTGAAAGCGATGAAACTTTACAGGACTTTGTGAAGCAGTGCGATGTAATTGTTCATCTTGCAGCTATGAACCGACATAATGATCCTCAGGTAATTTATGACACGAACATTCGCCTCGTAAAACAACTTATTGACGCTTGTGAAGCAACAGACTCCAGGCCTCATATTCTTTTCTCATCTTCCACACAGGAGGAAAGGGATAATCCGTATGGCAAATCAAAATTTGACGGGCGTAAAATGCTTGAGAATTGGGCAAAGAGAAATAATGCAAGGTTTACGGGTCTGATAATACCCAATGTTTTCGGACCTTTTGGACATCCGTATTATAATTCCTTTATCGCTACATTTTGCCACCAGCTGACTCATAACGAAAAACCGAAAATAGAGGTTGATGGAACGGTAAAACTGATTTATGTGGGGGAGTTAATAAAGCAAATAACGGATCATATTTTCGAGGTGGCAAAAGAATATCCCAACGAAGTTGTTATTGAAGAAATCCGTTTGCAGCATACTTCGGAAGGAAAGGTTTCCAGGATTTTAAAGTTGCTTGAAGATTTTAAACAAAACTACCTTGAAAAAGGGATTATCCCAAATCTTGATTCCACTTTTCAACGAAATCTGTTTAATACTTTCCTTTGCTATATTGATCATAAAAGTTTTTTCCCGTTCCATCTTACAAAGCATTCGGACAACAGGGGTTCATTTGTGGAACTGGTTAAACTTAACAGCGGAGGTCAAGTCTCTTTTTCCACAACAGTTCCAGGAATAACCCGCGGCAACCATTTCCATACTCGTAAAGCCGAGAGGTTTGCAGTAATAAAAGGAAAGGCAAGAATTCAACTGAGGCGTATCGGTACGGACGAAGTCCTGGATTTTGAACTTGACGGTGAAAAACCTTCATTTGTTGATATGCCAATTTGGTACACACATAACATCACAAACATTGGTGATGAAGAACTTTATACTATTTTTTGGATAAACGAACATTATGATCCTGAGGACGGGGATACGTTCTTTGAAACAGTTTAATAAAAGGAACACGAATAACGCGGATTGGACAGATGGCCACAGATAAAATAATTGGACTATATGCTTTTTGAAGAAAAAACAAGGAAGATCATAAAGGCTTTTTACAAAGTTTACAATACTTTGGGTTATGGTTTTCTTGAGAAAGTATATCAGAAAGCATTATTGATCGAACTTAGAAAAATGGGATTCGATTGTCGGAAGGAAGCTCCCGTAAAAGTCTATTAAGAAAAATATCAGGTAGGTGATTATCGTGCAGATATTATTGTTGATAATTGTATAATCATAGAAAATAAGACATCTGAAGCATTAGCTGAAGAAAATGAATTTCAATTAATTAATTATTTAAAAGCAATTGAAATTGAAGTAGGTTTACTTCTAAACTTTGGAAAGAAACCTGAATTTAAACGGAAGATTTTTACTAATGACAGAAAAAAATAAACAACAAGTTTCATTTAATATAAATCAGTGCAAATCCGTTTAATCGGTACCGATAATTATCGGTATCCGTGTTCTAAATCAAGGAAATATGAAGAAATTAAAAGTAATGACCGTAGTAGGCACCAGGCCCGAAATCATCCGCCTGTCCGCCACGATAAAGTTACTGGATAAATATACCAATCAGGTTTTTGTCCATACCGGACAAAACTATGATTACGAACTGAATGAAATATTCTTTGATGACCTCGGTTTACGCAAACCCGACCATTTTATGAATGTAAGCCGGGATTCATTGGGAGCGGCCATAGGCGATATTTTCAAAAAGACCGAAGAAATCATTGAACTGGAAAAACCGGATGCACTATTGGTCCTGGGTGATACCAATTCATGCCTTTCGGCTTATATGGCCAAACGTAAGCATATCCCGATTTTTCATATGGAAGCCGGCAACCGCAGTTTCGATTTCAATGTTCCCGAAGAAATTAACCGGAGAATAATTGACCACATTGCCGACTTTAACCTCGTTTATACCGAGCATGCCAGAAGACATTTATTAAGCGAAGGACTGCCTCACCGCCGCATCTACCTCACCGGCTCCCCCATGTGGGAAGTACTCCAACAGAATATGGATAAAATTAATAAGTCAAAAGCACTTGAAAACTTAAACAAACAGATCAGCAGTCAACAGTCAGCAGTCAGCAGTCAGCAGTCACCAATCAGCAGTCAGCAATACTTTATGGTTTCCGTTCATAGAGAAGAAAACGTAGATAACCCGGAAAACCTAAAAAAGATCCTAATAATCCTAAACACCCTCGCCGAACAATATAAGCTTCCGATTATCGTTTCAACCCATCCTCGCACCCGCAAACGTATAGAAAATCTGCGTAAATCCGTAAAATCCGCGTCATCTGCGTTCTATTCAAACGATCTAATCCATTTCATGAAACCCTTCGGCTTCACCGACTACATCGCCCTGCAAAAAAACGCCCTTTGCACCATTTCCGACAGCGGAACCATTAGTGAAGAATCGGCGATGCTTTCGTTTCCGGCCATCAGCCTCCGTCAATCCATGGAGCGTCCCGAAGCACAAGATACCGGAAGCATTATATTAACAGGATTTGATGCGGATGTGGTTTTGAATGCTGTAGAAACGGTAATTTTGGAATACAAAAATAAAAAACAAAAAGAAAAAGATAAAAGACAGCCGTTTGAGTATTTTATTGACAACACTTCCTGGCGCGTTGTAAAATTAATTCTTGGAAATACAAAATTAAGTAATAAATGGTGGGGGATAAAATAATGCGAAAAATTTTGATTATTACGGTAAATATAGTCAATAATTCACCACAACCAATTAGGTTTAGGAATTTGATAAAAGGATGGCAAGATCAAAATGAGATAACTGTATTAACAAAAGATAATGTTGGTACTGAAGAGAAATTAGATAAAAAAATAAAAATAGTAAAAGTTCCATATTCAACATTAGGTAAACTGTTAATCTCTTATCCATTAAAAAAAGCTAATAATAATTATTATTATTTTAAAAAAAATAAAATAAAATCCTTTTTAAGAGATATTTGGAAGAAGGCAAATATTAATAGATTAATTTTTCCTGATAAATATATATTTGAATATAAATCATTTAAAAAAAATATAATTAAAATATTGCGGGAGGAAAAATTTGAAGTTATAATAATTAGTGCATACCCTTTTTCTTTGTTAAAATTAGCTAGGCCAATAAAAAAATATTGCCATAGTGAAACCAAACTTGTATATGATATTGGTGATCCATTTTATGGAAATAGCATTAAATTTATTATGGAACCTTTTCACAGTATATTATCAAAAAGTTATGAAAAAAAATATTTAAAATTTATAGATAATCTTGTTGTTATATCAAATGCTGTACGGAAACATTATCTTGAAGTATTTGGAAGTTCACTAAAAAATGCTGAAATAAACGTAATTGAACAGGGGATTGTTCCGTACAATACAAAAAAGATAATTCAAGAAAATGATACTGACAAATATACTTTCATATATGCGGGTGGTTTTTATCAAAAGCTTCGTGAACCTTTCGAACTTTATAAAGCATTTAGTCAAATAGACAATTTAAATATAAAACTAAAAATTTTTGGGAATATTTATAAAACTTTTTTGCCTGACATTTCAAATGAAAAATTTTATTATGGAGGATCAATAACTCAAAAAGAAGTAATGCATGAGTTTTCAAATAGTGACATTATAGTTTTTATTGATAATGCCTATGGTATTCAAGTCCCCGGTAAAATCCTTGAAGTGATAAGTGTAAAAAAGCCTATTTTGTTTATCTATGAGAATGAAGATTCTCCAACATTTGAATTTATTAAAGAATATAAAGGTGCTGTTTATTCAAAAAATAATAGTATGTCTATAAAAAAGGCAATATTCGAAATAATTGAAAGAAAAGATATTTTTACATATGACTATGATCTTTCAATGTTCTATTGGGAGAATCTTGCTTCAAAATATTTAAATCTGTTTTAAAAGAAATACTATGATTGATTTTCTTATTGTTGTTAATAAATTGTCATTATTCGATGATTTAAAGTTTATAAAAATAAATGAAAAATATACAGAAATATCCGACAATTTTCAACTTGATAAAAATGTAATATATTTTTTTGATAATACAAAATATCAGGTAATAAGAATTAAAGACAAAACATTTGTCTTTATTGGAGATGTTATATGTGAAAATTTTAATAATAATTCTTTAACAGAAATTGCAAGTAATTTTAGTGAAAGTAAATTAAGAAATATAAAAGGGTTATTTTACTTAATAGTTATTGAAAAGTCGAAAATATTTTTATACAATAGTTTATTTAGTATATTGCCGATTTTTTATTCTTTTATGAGTAATAAAGTACTTTTAACTTCAAAAATTTCATTTATTAATCTATTGATGAAAAACCTGACTATAGATAAAAAATATATGGTTGAAAAATTAATATTCAACTACGGTTTTTTAAATAATACTATATATAAAGAAATCAAACTTGTACCTTCCAATAGTTTTATATCTGTTGGAGAAAATGGTTTCACAATTAATAAACACACTGATATTAGAAATTTTTTTGTTGAAAATTCAGTTACAGGTAAATCAACCATAAGCTTTCTTGCAGATTTATTTATGGAAACAACAAAAAACTATTTCCCTTCGGAAAAAGCAAGTATTGCTTTTACAGGAGGGTTTGATGGTAGAACGATAGTTTCTATTGCAAAAAGTTCTTTTATTGACTTTGAAACATTTTCATTTGGAATACAGGGTAATGATGACTTGGATATTCCTTTGGAACAATCAAAACGACTTGGATTAAATTTTACACCTTTTTTTCTTAATGATAAAGATTATTCCGATTCTTTCATTAATGATGGAGGTGACTTAATAGACCTTTCTTCTAACCAAAGCAGTTTTCTTTATACTCATTTTTTGTATTCGTCGAGAAAACTTTCTTCAAAAACGAAGTATATTTTAACAGGTTATTTCGGAAGTGAGTTGAATAGGTCTTTAAATGTTGCTGGAGCAGTAACCTCAAAAAAGCTTATTGATTTATTTATTTATGACGATATATATTGGAAAGAAAGAATACTATTGTCTCCTAGGCTTGATTTTCTGAATAAAACTTTATTTAATATAGAAATAAATGAAATGATAGAAGAAGTATTGGATTATAAAAATTCATTGGACTATAATCTTACTTTGAACCAAAAATTTTATACATATATTTTTGAAGAGACTTTTAGGAAAATATTTGGTGCAATTATTACTGCACAAATGAAATATCAGTTTGTCAGAACCCCTTTCCTTGATTTTGAGTTTATTGTAGAGCTATTAAAAACAAAGTTTGCGGGTGTAAATAACCCATTTATAACTAATAATCCTTTAAAACGACTAAAGGGTCAACGACTTTATGCAGAGATCATTAAAAGGTCAACTCCTGAAATACTTGAACTTACTACTGGTAAAGGTTATAAACCAAAGGACCTACTGTCACTTAAAGGAAATTTGACAATCGTTTATCCTTTTGTAACAAAGCGGCTTAAGAGAGTTATTAAGAAAACTAATTTAGATAATTTGCAATTGTTAAGTAATATTTATTTCAATAGAAGCTATTTTAATAAAAAGTTAGATCAAACGGAGTTTTTTAACAATGATTTAATTAAGTATAAATTATCTGATTTCCCATCTATCACGAATGAAGTTGAAAGAGATATGCTTATATTTTGTTTATCACTTAATGAAAAAAAATATGGATAAAAAAATTATTGCCTTAACAGATTATAAAAACAAATTTGGATCAAAACATTTCGATAATCCATATCGTAGTGGTATGGATAAAGAACAAATGAAAAAATATTTCAAATTATTTGATTATGAAATTAAATTTAAAAACTTTTTTGAAATTAGCATTAATGATAATGATTGGCAGAATAGAAATGTCATTTATACATCATCTGAAGATATAGGATTCCATTACAAATCATATATTGAAGATATTATATTAGGACTTGAAGAAAAAGGAGCGAATCTTATTCCAAAGTATAAATATTTAAGAGCTAACAATAATAAAGTATTTATGGAAATTATAAGATCCATAAATTTATTAAACTGTACATTAGAGGCCGAGTTATTTGGCTCCTTAAAAGACTTATTGATTAAAATTGAAAATATTAAATTTCCTGCTGTTCTAAAAGCATCAGAAGGTGCCTCCGGGAGAAATGTTTTTCTTGTAAAAGATAGAAAGGATTTAATCAAAAAAGTTAAAAAATTAAAAAATTATTCTCATCTTAAAGAAGATATTAGGGACTACTTTAGATCTATGAAACACAAAGGATATATCAGAGAGTCAATATATAGAAATAAGTTTATAATTCAAGAGTTTATCCCAAATTTAAAAAATGATTGGAAAGTTTACGTATTTGGTGATAAATATTTTATCTTTAAAAGGCCTATATTAAAAGGAAGGGGGATAAAAGCAAGTGGAGGAGGTTATGATAATTATTTTTATGGTAAAGATGCAACTCCTCCTGTAGGTGTTTTTTCTTTTTGTGAAAAAATATTTAAAAAGTTGAATGTTCCACATTTATCTTTAGATATAGCATTTGATGGTAATAGGTTTTACCTCATTGAGTTTCAAGCTTTGTATTTCGGTACAGCCGGAATCCCTTATTCAAAAGGATATTTTACTAAAAAAGAAGACAATACTTGGATGTATGTAGAAAAATCTTGTAATATTGAACAAGTTTATGTTGAATCAATTGTAAAATATATTGAAAATAAATGAATATCCTTTTTGTTAGTAGCGGTAACTCACAAGTAGGAATTTCACCAATTGTTAAAAATCAGGGAGAATCTTTACGTAAACAAGGCGTAGAGATTGATTATTTTACCATAAAAGGAAAAGGAATAAAGGGCTATCTGAAAAATGTAAAACCTCTAAAACAATATCTAAAGCAAAATCAATTTGATATTGTTCATGCGCATTACTCTATGTCGGCCTTTGTGGCTTCCTTGGCAGGAGCAAAACCTTTGGTGGTTTCTTTAATGGGGAGCGATGTAAAATCAGACAACTATTTCAAATTCATTATTCGTTTGTTTAATCAATTTTCATGGTCTAAGATAATCGTAAAATCCGAGGATATGAAAAATGACCTTGGAATATCAAAAGTAGAAATTATTCCTAATGGAGTTGATTTTTGCATGTTTAAACCACTTAATCAAGAAGATTGTAAAACTAAGTTGAGTTGGGATAAGGATAAAACACAGATTTTATTTGCAGCAAACCCACAACGGCAAGAGAAAAATTATAAACTTACAATCGCAGCCTTTGATTTATTAAACTTGAATCATTGTGAATTAAAGGAATTGGTAAACGTTCCTAACGATCAAGTTTCTCTTTATCACAATGCAGCTGATGTGGTATTATTAACAAGCCTTTGGGAGGGCTCGCCTAACGTAATAAAAGAAGCCATGGCCTGTAATATCCCCATTGTATCCACTAATGTTGGCGATGTGCGGAAAGTGATAGGGAAAACAGAGGGTTGTTATCTTACCACGTTTGAACCCGAAGATGTAGCAGATAAAATAAAAAAAGCCTTGGCTTTTGGTAAAAAAACAAGGGGTAGAGAAGATATTAGGCATTTGGAATCTTCGGTAGTGGCTAAAAAAATAATTAATCTCTACCGTAAAACCCTAGATAAATAACAATAAATTTTTTAATCCACTCCAAAAAAATCTAAAATAAATTAACCTCGAACACTGGTTTCGGAAATCTATTGAATAAAACTCACTAACATGCTGGTAATTAATATGGTAATAAAAAGTTGTAAAATATTTACAACTTTTAGTTAATAAACAATTTCAAGAAACTATTAAATGAAAATAATAACAAATAAAGAATTAGATATAGAAAAATGGAACAATCTACTTTCCAAAAACAATTTTTCCTCTCCTTTTCAAACACCGAATTTCTATAATTTTTATAATTCTATCGAAAACTCTTCGGCAGATGTTTTTGCCGTGGAGGATGCGGGCGACTATAAATGTATAATGCTTATAACCGTTCAAAAAGAAAAGGGGATAAAAAGTTATTTTTCAAGAAGGGGAATTATTTATGGCGGCCCTTTAATTGTGAAAAACGGAGAGCAGTATCTTTCCTATTTATTAAAAGAGATAGTAAGCCATTTTAAAAACAAATTAATTTATTTGGAAACACGTAACTTTTTTGATTATGCCATATACAAACAGGAATTTAAAGATTCTGGATTTGATTATATTCCTTGGTTAAATTTTCACTTGGACACTTCACCTGATATAACCGTTATTAAGAAAACAATGAGCAGTTCACGTTTACGACAAATCAAAAAAGCTATAAAAAATGGCGCCGAATGGAGAGTGGCTGAGAAGGAAGAAGATATTGTTGCGTTTTATAATATTCTTTCGGATTTATATAAAAACAAAATAAAAAAGCCGCTGTTTTCTTTGGATTTTTTTAAGGAGTTTTATAAAAGCGGGATTGGAAAATATCTTTTGGTTTATTTTGAAAATAAAGTAATAGGAGGTATCTTTTGTCCGATAATGCCAAGAAAAGCCATCTACGAATTTTATGTATGTGGTTTAGATGGGGAGTATAAAAACCAATATCCCAGCGTAATGGCAACATGGGCGGCTATGGAATATGCCCATCAAAATAATATTCCTATTTTTGATTTTATGGGTGCTGGCAGTCCGGCCGAGGCATATGGTGTGCGAGAATTTAAATCTCGTTTCGGTGGAAAGGAAGTAGAATATGGTCGTTTTATTTATATTTTAAACCCTTCCCTTTATAAAATAGGCAAAACAGGCTTAAAACTATTATCTAAAATTAAAAAATGAGAATACTAATAGATATAGGGCATCCTGGCCACGTACATTTATTTCGTCCTTTTGCTAAGGAGATGCAAAAACGAGGGCATAAAATTCTTTTCACTTGCCGAGAAAAGGAATTTGAAATCGATCTTTTAAAAGCCGCTGGTTTTGAATATATTTCTTTTGGGGAAAAATATTCTTCTATTACGGGTAAATTATGGGGCTTGGTGAAGTTTGATATTCAGGAGTTTATTACCGGATTAAAGTTTAAGCCAGATATGTTGCTTTCGCATGGTTCATTTTATGCAGCTCATGCTTCTTTTTTATTGAGGAAGCCTCATATTTCTATGGAAGATACTGGAAATATGGAACAGATGCGTTTATATTTACCATTTACTAAAAATGTATTGGTTTCTTCTGCTTTTCATAAAAATTTGGGTAATAAACAAATCATATACAATTCCTATCATGAATTGGCTTATTTACATCCAAAATACTTCAAACCTAATAATCATATATTAAAAACTATACAAAGGAAACCTAACCAAAAATATGTTTTATTAAGGTTTATTTCTTGGAATGCTTCTCACGATATTGGGCAGGGAGGTTTGTCTCTGGTTGAAAAAGAAAAATTAATAGGATTATTAAAAACAAAAGGTTATAAAATACATATATCATCGGAAAAGGAGTTGCCTGCTCAATTTGAAGAGTATAAAATAAACATACATCCTAGTCAGATACATGATGTGATGGCATTTGCAGATTTATTTATTGGGGAAGGTGCTACTATGGCTTCGGAATGTGCTGTTTTGGGCACTCCAGCTATATACATCAACACAATGAATGCAGGTACCATTGATGAGCAGGAAAAATATGGCTTGCTCTCTCATTTTCATTCGGGGGAGGGGGTACTTAAAAAAGTAAAAGAACTTAATATTAATAAAAATCTGAAAGAAGAATGGAAAGAAAAAAGGGATAAAATGCTTGCCGACAAAATCAACCTTACCTCCTTCCTTGTCTGGTTCATCGAAAACTATCCTGATAGTGCCAAAGTAATGAAAGAAAACCCGGATTATCAATTACGTTTCAAATGATTTATTTATCTTACGTTTTTTTATAATAATGGACTTCACAATAACAAAATATAAACAATTGCTTTCCGCCCTGCAAAGTCAGGGCTTTTCTTTTTTAACTTTCGGTGATTTTTTAAAGAATCCGGATGAAAAAACGATTATCTTACGTCACGACGTTGACCTTTTACCGAATAACTCATTAACATTTGCAAAAATACAAGCGAAAAAGGGTATTAAAGGATCGTATTACTTCAGGGCTGTTCCCGAAAGTTGGGATGAGAAAATAATTAAGGAAATAGCCGGTTTAGGTCATGAAGTGGGTTATCATTACGAAAACCTTACTACCTGCAATGGTGATATTGAAAAAGCCATTGAAGATTTTAAAGTAAATCTTGAAAAATTACGGGAACTGGCACCTGTTTCGACAATATGTATGCACGGTAGTCCCCGCTCAAAGTGGGATTCCAAAGATATGTGGGAAAAGGTAAGTTTTAAGGAATTCGGCATTGTGGGTGAGCCTTACTTCGACATCAATTTCGACGAAGTTTTCTATCTCACGGACACCGGCAGGAGATGGGACGGCTGGAAGGTCAGTCTGAGGGACAAGGTGGCGCAGCAGGAGAAGTGGAAAGAGCAGGGTTTGGTATTCCACTCCACAAACGACATTATCAAAGCCTTCACAACCGGCAAGGTACCGGGCGGAGTCGAAGTGCCGGATAAGATAATGTTCACTTTTCATCCGCAGCGCTGGAACGATAAAGCTATGCCCTGGATGAAAGAGCTGGTATGGCAGAAGGTGAAAAATCTGGGAAAGGGTTTGTTGGTGAAGATTAGAGGGTAGAGCGAGGGGGCGAGAGGGCGAAATGGCGAAGGGGCGATGGGCCGAGAGGGCGAGGGAGCGAAGGGGCGAGGGAGCGAAGGGGCGAGGGGGTGAAGATCAAACCTTTTGGGTTGAAGCAGGCAAGTGGGAAGGGTACCCGAAAGGTTGAAAAAGTGCAATTTGGCAACAAAGAACGGGCCGTTCATAAAATAGAATTACATAAAGTTTACCGATTATTTATACTAAAGTCCTGAAAGGGCGCCCCGTAACTTAGACAGAAAAAGGTAGCTGAGCTAAAATTGAAAGATTCGACTCATCCCCTACCGATGGCTATCGGAACTCTCTAAAAATTAGAGAGGGGCGATACAGTAGTGGAAAACAAAAAACGAATTTCAATAGTGTACTGAATATATGAAACGGACTGCACTCCCCCTCTCTGCCCTGGTAGATAGGGGGTTGGGGGGTGAGTCCCGGTTTGGAAATTTATTGAGTAAATAAATCAAAAACTAAATACTTCGTGTTCCCTTCGTGTCTTAGTGTCTTCGTGGCAAATAGCAAAGAAAATTATCAGAAAAACCCCACTAAAGACCCCACTAAAAGCCAAAAAATATATCCGTGAATTTATTAAGACAGAAAAAAATATAATCATTGAACAATATTCAAGTAAAAAAGCAAAGCAGACACAAGGGCTGAAAGCCCGGCAGGTTAATCGGTTAAATGAAAATCAGAATTCAGTACAAACAATACGTTTTTTATATATGAATGTAGGTTTTATCTTAAATACTTTGAATTGTTTCTATTATTCTTTATTTTTGCGGAAAAATAGAAACGAATGAATTTTGAGTTATTTAGACGGTCATTTGTGGAGCAACGGTGCTTTACGTCGTGGCAGGTATATGCCTGGTATCCTGATTTTGATAAAAACAATTTATGGAGATGGACAAAAAAGGGATATTTGATAAAACTCAGGCAAGGATACTACATGTTTAACGAAAGCAGAGATTTGGCCGACATTAATTTCTATATAGCAAACTGTATATACAAACCTTCTTATATCAGTTTACAAACTGCCCTTTCTTATTACGGACTGATTCCGGAGGCTGTTGCAAATATCACCAGCGTAGCAACTCTCAAAACGGCATTATTTGAAAATAGTGTGGGTGTTTTTTCGTATAAAAAGATAAAGGATAGCTTTTTCACCGGCTTTGAGCATATTAAGTTTGATGGAGAAAAAAACGTTTTATTTGCCTCTCTCGAAAAGGCACTGCTCGACTTTCTATATTTGTATCCGTTTTACAATACCGAAAAAAGTATATATCATTTAAGGTTAAACGAAGATATTTTAACGGAGACTGTTGATTTTGATAAGTTAGATATTCTGTTATCAAATTTTAAAAGCAAAAATCTTGAGAAGAGGATAAGATTATTGAAAAAAGTTTATTCTTTATCCATATAGTAATTCTATATGCTTTCATTGAACCACATAAAGACTTTTTATCCACCTTTGGTGTCTCGTAACAGGGGTTTACAGAAATATATGATCAAAGAATATATTTTGTTGCAGATACTTGATTATCTTGTTACTACACAATATTTAAAAAAAATTGTTTTAAATGGAGGCACAAATTTAAGATTGATAAAAGGAATTGAACGGTTTTCCGAAGATTTGGATTTCGATTGTAAAGATATGACCAAAGAGGACTTTTTCAAAATGACCGATGGAATAGCTCTGTTTTTAAAGCGAAATGGTTATAAAGTGGAAATACGTGACAGGTATAATGAAAAGATAAAAGCGTATCGCAGAAATATTTATTTTCCGCAGTTCCTTTTTGAGATGGAATTATCCGGCCATCGAGAGGAAAGGTTTTTAATTAAGGTAGAGTCTCAGGATCAAAAAGTTACATATACTAAAAAGATGGCATCTGTAAAAGGATGTGGATTTTTCTTTTTATTTCCTGTACCAACCGACGAGGTACTTTGTTCAATGAAAATTTCAGCTCTTTTATCACGGCAAAAGGGACGTGATTTTTATGATGTAATGTTTTTGCTCAGTCAATCAAATCCGGATTTTAGCTTCCTATCCTTTACAAACGGTATTACAAATAAACAAGAATTGAAATCTGAATTGTTGAAATTGTCTCAAAACGTTAATTTGTCGCATAAAGCAAAAGATTTCGAGCATTTGGTATTTGATAGAAAAAACACGAACAAAATATTGTATTTTAAGGAATTTGTTGAGAATATTACTGTTTAGTATTTTTTGTATTAATACAATTAAGTAATGCTATGATAAAGAAATTTGAAAATAAATAAACCTAGAACTTTGGTTTAGGAAATTTATTGATTAAATTTATACTGCTTCCATTTCGGTTTTTTTATTATCTTTGTTCATTCTTAATAAACACTCTTGTTCGTTAATAATAAACAAATATTGCAATAGATAAATAATGTTCAAACTATCTGATTTAATATTGGTGAGTGAGTCTCAACAGAAGGCTTTGGCATCGAAAAGGAATTTGGTGCAGCGCGATTTAATGCAAAGCATTAATCCGGAACATAAAAGCCATGCCTTAATTATTTCGGGTATTCGTCGTAGTGGTAAAAGTACCCTTTTGGGGCAAATTATTTCACAACATCAATTAAATGCTTTTTATATAAACTTTGATACCCCCAAACTATATAATTTTGAATTACGGGATTTTGAATTGCTTGATAAACTTATCGAATCAAGCGGAAACGACACCCTTTGTTTCGATGAAATACAGGTAGTCGAAGGTTGGGAATTATACATCAGGCAAAAGCTCGACCAAAATTATCGCATACTTATTACCGGTTCGAATGCCAGTTTATTGAGTAAATAAATCAAAAAACTAAATACTTCGTGCTTCCTTCGTGTCTTAATGTCTTCGTGGCAAAATATACATTGATACACAACAATTTAAATAAAAATATTCAAGTAAAAAAACATCCAAGTCCTGAAAGGACACCACATTTTGAAGTCACGGTTTTATTAAAGGCTTGCACTTAGCTTCTGCCTTAATATGCAACATAGCTTTATGCAAGTTATGATTTTTTGGATATAACCATAAAAATATTAAAAATATTATTATTTTTGTGGTTGTAACCCTAAATAAATAGCAATGATAAAACGAGATGATTATTTAGACGAAATTTTTAAATTTATTGACAAACCTTTTATAAAGGTATTAACCGGAATACGCAGAAGCGGAAAGTCAACTTTGCTCATGCTCTTGCGCAAAGAGCTACAACAAAGGGGAATCGAAGGAGAACGAATTTTATATATTAACCTCGAAAGTTTTGATTTTGACTTTATAAATACAGCAGGAGAACTTTACAGTTATGTAAAAGAGACAAAAACAGGACACCGACGTATTTATATTTTGCTGGATGAAATACAAGAGGTAGCGGAATGGGAGAAAGCTGTTAACGCTCTATCTGTTGATTTTGATGTCGATATCTACATAACCGGTTCCAACTCTAAACTTTTATCTTCAGAGTTGGCAACTTATCTGGCAGGACGATATGTTTCTTTCCATATAAACACTCTCTCATTTTCAGAATATTTGATGTTTAAACGGCATCGTACAAATACGGAAGTTGATGATATTTATAAAGAATTTGATTTTTATTTACGGATGGGAGGCTTTCCCGCTTTACACACGGCAGATTACACTTTTGAAACTGCCTACAAGGTAGTATATGACATTTACTCTTCAATAATTTTGAGAGATACTATTCAGCGATACAATATTCGCGATGTAGAATTATTGGAACGTGTAATAAAGTATGTTTTTGATAACATCGGCAATATTTTTTCGGCAAAAAAGATAGCCGATTTTTTCAAAAGTCAGCAGCGAAAAATTGATCTAAACACGGTTTACAATTATTTGAATGCCTTGGAAAGTGCCTTTCTGATTTGCCGTGTTCAGCGTTATGATGTTAGGGGAAAGGAAATATTGAAAACTCTGGAAAAATATTTTGTCAATGATTTGGCTTTAATATATTCGGTTATGGGATATAAAGACAGAATGATTTCCGGTATGTTGGAGAATATTGTTTTTCTTGAGCTTCGGAAAAGAGGTTATAGTGTGTTTGTGGGAAAAGCGGGAGACAAGGAAATAGACTTTGTAGCTCATAAAGGCGGAAAGAAAATTTATGTACAGGTTGCTTATCTATTACCTGATCAGACTACCATAGATCGAGAATTTAATCCCTTGCTCAAATTACGTGACCATTATCCAAAATATGTCGTGACGATGGATAAAACCTGGGCAGACAATATTAACGGCATAGAACATAAACACATAGCGGATTTTTTGTTGATGAAAATGTAAAACGGTAAAAGTCCCGAAAGGACGCCACATAACAATTCAGCACATCGTGCTGTGACTAAAAGCAAAGCAAAAACAAGGGCGAAAGCCCGGCAGATTATATCAATTTGAAATCATACTTAATAAACATAATAACTTTTATATGAAAATAATTTCAGTAGTAGGTGCACGCCCCAATTTTATGAAGATAGCACCTTTCATAAGGGCTATCGACCAACACAACAAGAAAGTTGCAGGTTCGGGAGGGGAAACGATCGAACACATTCTCGTGCACACGGGTCAGCATTACGACGACAAGATGTCAAAAGCTTTTTTCGAAGCTTTGAATATTCCCGATGCCGACATCAATCTCGGAGTGGGTTCCGGCTCACACGCCAGGCAGGTTGGGCGCACAATGATAGAGTTGGAAAAAGTTCTTGAAAAGAAAAATCCCGACTGGGTCATTGTTGTGGGTGATGTCAATGCTACTCTCGCCGCTTCCGTTACGGCAAAAAAGTTGCATATAAAGGTATGTCATATTGAAGCCGGACTGCGTTCGGGTGATATGAAGATGCCCGAAGAGATAAACCGGCTGGTTACGGACAGACTTTCGGATTTGTTGTTGACTCCCGATGAAATATCCTCCGAAAACTTACGAAAAGAGGGTACACCCGAAGAAAAAATCAGGTTTGTCGGAAATATTATGATTGACACCCTTGAGGCCAACAGGCAAAAAGCCGAAATGTTGTCTCCCGATGATATCGTTCGGAACAATTCTTTACTTCCCTGCCTGAAAACCGTTTCTTCGTCGGATTTTGCCCTTATGACTCTCCACCGTCCGTCGAATGTAGATAAAAAAGAGGTTTTCGAACCCATTGTGGATTTTCTTGTGGATGAAGTTGCAAAGGATATGCCGTTACTGTGGCCCATTCATCCCCGTGCAAAGAAAAGACTTGAGGAGTTCGGACTTTGGGAAAAGGTTGTCGGCTCGGAGAATATGATACTGCTCTATCCTCTCGGATATCATGATATGCTTAGGCTCAATATGGAGGCAAAGGTGGTTTTGACGGATAGCGGCGGCTTGCAGGAGGAATGTACCGTTCTCGGAACTCCCTGTCTGACATTGCGCTGGAATACCGAACGTCCGGTTACACTGCGTGAGTATGGCGGAGCAAGTGTGTTGGTGGGTAATAACGTGGAGAGAATCAGGAAAGAGTATCAAAATACATTGAAACTGGAAAGAAAACCCGATAGACCTGAATTGTGGGACGGAAAAACGGCGATAAGGTGTGTTGATGAGATTGCCGGATATGGGGAGAAGTGATAAGGTGATTGGGTGAGGGAGCGAGGGGGCGACTGGGCGAGAGGGCGAGGGAGCGAAGGGGCGAAGGAGCGAAGGGGTGAAGGGGCGAGAGAGCGAAGGGGCGAAGGAGCGAGAGAGCGAAGGGGCGACTGGGCGAGGAGACGAAGAAGCGAAGGGTGACTGGAATATTGCAAAAGGGTTATATTTGTAAACTCTAAATAATAAAATCTATCGTTATGGAAAAGATTAAAACACACAGGGATTTAAAAGTATTCAAACTTTCTTTTGAAGCAGGAATGGAAATTTTTCATCTTTCAAAAACTTTTCCTAAAGAAGAAAAGTACTCTTTAACCGATCAGATAAGAAGATCATCAAGATCAGTTTCGGGAAATACGGCGGAAGCCTTCAGAAAAAGAAGATACCCGAAAGCATTTGTAGCAAAACTTAGTGATGCAGAAGGTGAAGCAGCCGAAACACAAGTATGGCTTGATTATGCTTTAGCTTGTGAGTATATTGACACTGATGAACATTCCACTCTCAATGATAAATATGACCATATTGTTGCTATGCTGGTAAATATGGAAAATAAACCTGGAAATTGGTCTTTCAGTTAAATCTATGATACTAATGATACTGCTCTGTCACACCCCTTGCTCTGTCGCCCCTTCGCCTTGTCGCCCCTTCGCCCCCTCGCCCAATCGCTTAATCTATTTTATAATCAACTGTAAATATCTTTTTTAAAGACATCATTTTCAATAATGCAAACAACCATAACAACCGATGTAAATAAAATATTGATTCCGGAATGGGATAAGCTCTTAGCAACACATCCCAACGGAACGGTTTTTCAATCCTATGATATGTACAAACTTTTCAAAGAAACCAAGAAGTTTGAACCTGTTATAGTTGCGGCATACAGCGGCGACAAACTTAACGGGATTTTACTTGGGGCAATTATCAAAGAGTATTCATCGAAAATAGGGTTTTTTACCTCACGCACGGTTATATACGGCGGACCACTCATTAATGGAGAAAGTGATTTTGATACAACTCTTGACCTGATGCTCAAAGAATTGATATACCTTGTTAAGAACAAATCCATCTTTATTCAGTTTCGCAATTTCTTTGAATGGGGCGACAGGAAAAAGGTGTTTTTCAATAACGGTTTTAAATATCTTGAAAGACTTAACTATATTGTGGACACAACTTCCGGAAAGGATGTTAAAAAAAGAATGAGTGCCAGTAAGATGCGACAAGTGAAAAAGGGTTTGAAAAACGGAGCCGAAATTATTGAACCCGAGAATATCGAGCAGGTTAAAGAGTTTTACAAACTGCTTTATTACCTATATAAATATAAAGTAAAAAAACCTTTGCCCGAATGGTCGTTCTTTAAAAGTTTTTACGAACAAACAAAGGACGGAAAGCTGGGAATAATAAGGCTTATAAAGTACAAGAATGAAATAATCGGCGGAATTTTATCTCCCGTACTTAAAAATAAGGTTATTTACGAATGGTATATTTGCGGTATGGACAGGGAATATAAAAACCTCTATCCGAGTGTTCTTGCAACCTGGGCTGCAATTGATTACGGTGTGAAGAACAATTTGGAAATTTTTGATTTTATGGGTGTTGGCGTGCACGACAGAGACTACGGTGTAAGAGAGTTCAAATCGAAATTCGGCGGTAAGATGGTCAACTACGGCAGATTCGGCAGGATAAACAACAAATTTTTATATGGTATCACCGAGGTCGGATTTAATGTGCTCGCCTGGTTGAAAAAGATTTAATAAAAATCCATAACTTTGTCACCCGATAAATCCTAAAAATGGAAGATAGTAAGAAAGACAGGCAAAAAAACCGTAAAAGGATAATCGTATTAATTCTTGTTGATATCCTTATCGTTTTTCTCTCTTTCCTCTTTTTTGCATGGCTTAAACCTGCAACAAAAAGGATTTATCTACCTATGTTTGCAGAGCCATTCAGCTATTTCCTTGTTGTATGGATATTCGTTTCCCTGCTCCTTGGTAAATATAATATCAGAAATGCACGGAGGCCAAAACATGTCATATATCCCATACTTATTGCCAATGCAACCGTTTTGGCAATTGTTACTACCTTGATGTATTCTTTCGGGGTTTTTAAATATTCCAGGCTTATTGTTTTCGGCACCTTTCTCCTTTCCACACTTCTTGAGATGCTTTTCGGGTATCTTTACTTCTCATACAGAACTCCCGTTAATATACCTGAAATTGATGAAAAAAGAGTAGGGGAAAAAACATTTCCTGTGGAACCTTTAATAAAAGAAGGTATTGCCGAAGATGATACAAAGCGGTATGAAAAAATCCGCAGCCAGATAAAGGATATTATTATTAATGAGTCAAGCCGTGAAGTATATAAATATATTTCCAAATATATTGACGTGGGAAATCCCGATAATCTTGTATTATCAACAACATCAAAATTCAATATTGATCAACTTCCGGTAAATCGTTTTAAAAGCCTCATTAACATACACAAAATCAATGACATACAGCGAATTAATAAATTTTTTGAGTCGCTAAACGATAAATTGCCTTACGGTGGAGTTTTTATAGGAAATGCCGAAACATATCCTTTGAGGAAAGAGCGAATATTAAAAAAGTATCCGCCTGTTATAAATTATATCTATTATTTTTTCGATTTTATCTTTACCCGTATTTTCCCGAAACTTCCTGTAACAAAAAAAATATACTTTTTTATAACCCTTGGCAGAAACCGTGTTATCTCACGCGCCGAAACTCTGGGTCGCCTCTATTCCTGCGGCTTTGAATGTATAAATGAAAATTTTATTGACGGCAAGTTTTATTTCGTGATGAGAAAGGTGAAAGAACCCGACTATCCGGAAAATCCTACTTACGGCCCCTTTATAAAACTTCAAAGATTCGGTAAAGGCGGAAAGTTGTTCGGGGTTTATAAAATGAGAACAATGCATGCCTATTCCGAATATTTGCAGGAGTATGTTTATCAGAAAAATGCACTCCGGGAGGGTGGAAAATTCAGCCATGATTTCAGAATAACGGGTGCTGGTAAGTTTATGCGTAAATTCTGGCTCGACGAACTCCCTATGATTTTTAATGTGATTAAAGGTGAGATGAAAATAGTTGGGGTCAGGCCATTAAGCAAGCACTATTTTAATCTCTATACGGAAGAGCTTAGGGAAAAAAGGATAAAGTTCAAGCCCGGCCTTGTTCCTCCTTTTTACGTTGATATGCCCAAAACACTGGATGAGATAATGGACTCCGAAATGAGATATCTTGAAGCCTATGAAAAAAGTCCTTTTTTGACTGATGTAAGATATTTCTTTAGTGCTTTTTATAATATTATCTTCAAAAGAGCAAGAAGCGGATAAAAGTTTTATGGTCCGGTAATCGTTTTGAATTATGGTGTTGGTGAACGTAAATTAAAAATAGAGATCTCCAAAAGAAAATTTAATGATCATTATGAGATAAAAAATTTGTTAAAACAAAACTACGTCAAGAAACGATAGATCTGTTAAAATTTTATGAAGAGTTTCCTATATTATCCTGAACTACTTCAAAGTTGAGTTGCAATATATGAAAATATGTATCTTTGTAGCTGAAATTTGAAAATTCCTTAATCATTCGGTAATTTTACAAATATGAATCTGATAAAAACTTTTATTGCCGTTATTTTGTTAGTGATTGTGCTTGACGGACGGTCACAGGTTGTGTATGAGCACGTATCCAATAAAAACATATATGAGTTTATTGACGAACTGGCAAACCAAAAGATAATTGAACTTAATTCGGTGGTTAAACCGTACAGTAGAAAGTATATTGCGGACAAACTTCTTGAAGCAAAGAAATCCGTTGCTCAAATGAGCAACAGGGAGAAAAAAGAGCTTGACTTTTATCTTAATGCATTTAAAGCGGAGATAGATTCTCTGCCGGACTATCCTCGGAAAATAAACATTTTTAAAAAAACCGATAATCTTTCATTGGCGTGGAATCCGTTAGGACTGTTTTATAAAGATAAGCTGTTTACTTTTTCGCTTGGTGTTATTTGGGGGATTGAATATTTCTATAATGAGAATAAAGGAATGTATCATAGCTGGGGCGGGCTTAAGGCGGAGGCTTATATTGGCAAGCACTGGGGATTTTATGCAAATTTGAGAGATAATACGGAAACAATAAAAATCTCCGATCCCGAGTATTTTACCCAGCGCGGCGGCGGTGGTAACTACAAGGGTAGCTCTTCCGGAGGTGTTGATTATGAAGAGATGCGCGGCGGAATTGTCTATTCATGGAAATGGGGTTCCTTCGGATTGATAAAGGACCATATAAACTGGGGAAACAATTATCACGGACCCAACATCTTTAACGACAGACCTCCTTCAATACCTCAACTGGCTCTTAGAATGAAGCCGGCCAAATGGTTCGAGCTTAACTACTTCCACGGCTGGCTCGTCTCCATGGTGGTTGACAGTAATGCATCTTATTATTATATGAAAGATAATGCCCTTCAATACAGAGAAACTTACCGGCCTAAATATATGGCTGCCAATATGATGACGTTCACTCCGTGGAAAAGACTTAACATTTCTCTCGGTAATTCCATAGTATATTCCGATATGAATGTCCAACCTGCCTATCTAATCCCATTCCTGTTTTACAAGGCTGTTGACCATATGATAAACTCCGGTATTGACAATCAGAATTCTCAAATGTTTTTTGATGTCAGCTCCCGTCAGATAAAGCATTTGCATCTGTACGGAACCTTTTTTATTGATGAATTTAAAAAATCCAGAATATACACCAGTGAGGAACATAATTTCTGGAGCATGAAACTCGGAGCAAAAGAGAGTGATCTGGTAGCGAAAAACCTTTCCGTGACTTTTGAATACACAATGACAATGCCTATAACTTATCAGCATTATGTTCCCACTTTGACTTTCGCTTCAAATTATTTTAATTTCGGGAATTATCTTAGAGACAATTCGCGGGAGTTTTATGTGGCTGCCGAATATAAACCGGTCAGAGGTCTCCATATACTTGCTGCTTATACTCTGGCACAACATGGTGATGACTTTAATTATGCTGAACCTGACCCTACATTTACTCCTTATATGCAGAATATAACCTGGCAGAAAAATGAAGTTTCTATTGGCGCAAGATGGGAGTTTATCAGTAATTCATATATCTATTTGAGATATATTTACAGTGATATTACAGGTAATGAAGAGCAGGTGAAAAAATATACGCCGGTATATTTCAGAGGAGAACACAATACCCTTTCTGTAGGATTCAATCTCGGCTTTTGAGAACCATACATCAATCTTTCGGGAACTCGACGCACCGTCCGCCATCCACCCGGAAGGTTTACCGATTCAATCAACCTTCCCTCAGCAAACATTCAGCCATCTTAAGGTCAAAGGGTCTTGTAATTTTAATATTCTCTTCGTTTCCTTCCACAAGATGAATTTTTATTCCCATAGCTTCCAGAACTGAAGCATCATCGGTAAAGTTTTCATTATAATCCTGCTCGTAAGCCTTTTTAAGTATTTCAGAAGTGAAGCACTGCGGGGTTTGCACCAGAAAATAATTTTTCCTGTTTACGGTTTTGCTTTTGTTTCTCTTCCTTTTTCTGACAGATTCATTAACAGGAACAACAGGAACCGCATTTCCTTTCTTACCGGCGCGGGAGAATACCCTTTCCAGTGTTTCATAGCTTACCAAAGGTCTGACACCATCATGGACAGCTACAAGCGAGTTTCCGTCAATGGTATTAAGTCCGTTTTTGACGGAATGAAACCGGGTCTTACCACCTTCGACTACTCTATGAGCTATTTTGAAACCGAATTTTTCACACTGCGACTTCCAGTATTCAATATATGGCTCCGGTAGCACCAAAACTATTTTCATTTTATCGGAAAAGGAATGGAATTTTTCAATGGTATGCATCAAAACAGGTTTCCCGACAACCACAATGAATTGTTTGGGAAGGTCCGAGCCCATTCGTTCTCCTTTCCCACCTGCAACAATGATAACCTGTTTTTTCAACAATTTACGTTTTAGTTTATGCTTTATCTTCCGATACCTGCCAAACTGTTTGAAGCCTTGCTTCAACGCTATATTATCAGCATAGCGTCGCCGTAGGTAAAGAATTTATATTTTTTGTCAACGGCTTCCTTATATGCTTTCATAAGAAAGTCATATCCGGCAAAAGCAGCCACAAGCATCATTACGGACGACTTTGGCAAGTGAAAGTTTGTTATTAGTGCATCAGTAACCAGGAAGTCATACTCCGGGAAAATAAATTTATTTGTCCAACCGCTGAAGGGTTTAACCTTTCCGGTTATTGTCACTGCAGTTTCAATTGCTTTAACGGTAGTAGTTCCGACACCACAGATTTTCTTTTTCTCTGCTTTTGCATTGTTGATAATATCGGCAGTCTCTTCGGTTAATATCATCTCCTCGGAATCCATTTTATGTTTCGTAAGGTCTTCAACCTCAATATCCCTGAAGTTTCCAAGACCTGCGTGAAGAGTAAGTTCGGCAAATTCGACACCAAGAAGTTCAAGTCTTTTCATAAGCTCCCTGCTGAAGTGGAATCCTGCTGTAGGTGCAGCAACGGCACCTTCATATTTGGCATAAATTGTCTGATACCTCTCTTCATCCTCGGGCATAACCGGCCTTTTAATAACTCTTGGTAAGGGGGTTTCACCAAGCCTGGTTATCAATTTCTTAAAATCCTCATAGGGACCGTCGAACAAAAACCGGAGTGTTCTTCCGCGGGAGGTGGTATTGTCAATAACTTCCGCAACAAGTTCTCCTTCATCACCGAAATAGAGTTTGTTACCTATTCTGATTTTTCTGGCCGGGTCAACCATAACGTCCCATAATCTGCTTTCGGGATTAAGCTCACGCAAAAGAAAGACTTCTATTTTAGCTCCTGTTTTTTCCTTTTCGCCATGAAGGCGTGCAGGAAAGACCTTTGTATTATTTATGACAAAAACATCTCCCTCACTAAAATACCCGAGAATATCTTTAAAGTTTTTATGCTCTATTGTCTTGGTATCCCTGTGCAATACCATTAATCGGGATTCGTCGCGATTTTCCGGTGGATATTTTGCTATTAGTTCTTCCGGTAAGTAGTAATTGAATTGAGATAATTTCATAACTAAATTTCAACTGATTATCATATATTTATCCCTCAAAAAAGGGGTGCAAAGGTACAACTATTTTACCGAAAAGTCAAAAAAAATAGTTAAATAAAGTTAAATCACTGATTATCCGATTGTTCTGTATCCTGAAGCAGGTGCTGAAACTGTTCAATTGTAATAGTTTGGGATATATCAAAAGGCCCGGATTTGGTTCTGCACAGCGAGGTAAGGTACGAACCTGCATTAAGTGCCTGCCCGAAATCTCTTGCAAGTGACCGGATATATGTACCTTTACTGCAGCTAATCCGGAAATGTACTTCCGGAAGATCAATTCCGGTGATAGCAAATTCATTTATGGTCACTTTTCGTGACTTCAGTTTCACAACCTCATTGTTGCGTGCATAATCGTAAGCTCGCTTTCCTTTCACCTTGATAGCGGAAAACAGAGGAGGTAACTGCTCAATCTCTCCGGTAAACAGCTTTGCAGCATCCCGAATGCTGTCGGCAGTGATGTGAGAAATATCATAGTGTTTATCAATCTCAGTTTCTTTATCAAAAGAGGGCGTTGTTGCTCCGATGAAAAACGTTCCCGTATATTCCTTATCCTGATCCTGAAATTCCTGAATTCGTTTTGTGAATTTTCCGGTGCACAATATCAGTAAACCGGTTGCCAGCGGGTCAAGCGTGCCTGCGTGTCCTACTTTGATTTTTTTTATTCCAAGATGACTTCTTATAAGATACCGAACCTTGTTTACAACATCAAACGATGTCCACCCAACGGGTTTATTGAAAAGTAGTACCTCGCCTTTCTGAAAGTCAAAACTCATTAGTCAATAGTTAAATCATATCCTAAAGCAAGAAAAAGAAGTATCAGCACTCCCACAATTATTCTGTAATAACCGAAAATTTTGAAACCGTGTTTTGTGAGATATGAGATAAATGATTTTATTGCAATAAGCGCAACGATGAAAGCAACAACATTTCCGGTGATAAGCATTAAAATATTGTCCGTATTGATTGCTTCATAATTTTTCATTAACTTGTATCCTGAGGCAGCAAACATTGTCGGAACGGCAAGAAAGAATGAAAATTCGGCAGCTGTTTTCCTTGTCAGCCGCTGACTCATTCCCCCTATTATAGTAGCGGCGGAACGCGAAACACCCGGTATCATTGCTATGGTTTGAAAAAATCCGATTTTTAATGCCGTGGAATAGCTTATTTCCTGATCTTCCGACGGATTGTTAAACCATTTGTCAACAAACACCAACACGACACCTCCAAGGATAAGCATAACCGCAACAACATACACATTCTCAAGCAAGCTATCAATATAATCGCTTAATAACAAACCTATTACGGCAGCAGGAAGAAAGGCAACAAAAAGTTTATAATAGAAGTCCCAGGTTTGAAAAAACCGTTTCCAGTAAAGAACAACAACGGAAAGTATTGCACCGAATTGGATATTGATAATGAAGGCCTGAATGAAGTCGTCGCTCTTCATACCAAGCAAGCCCTCGGTAAGTATCATATGTCCGGTTGACGATACGGGCAGAAATTCGGTAATGCCTTCAACTATTGCAATTATTATTGATTCTATCCAGGTCATAAAACAAATATTAAGGAAAAGTTATTTGCGGAATAAGCCGAAAAGTAGATATTTGTCATTGTCAGATTCAGTCTTTGGGCTTTTTCATTATCGCAAAAATTTCGATAATATATCCGGAAAGTATGAGAATCGGTGCAAGGGTAAGCCTTCTGAAATCGAAAATTTTATCACTAAAAACATTTGGATCGTCAGAGCCGCCACCTATCATCAGCAAAAAACCGATAACAATAAAAGCAAGTCCAATAAACAGCAACTTGTAATTCTCTTTACCAAAGGCAAAGCCTGAATATTTTGAAATTGTTGTGCTTTTGTCTCCGCTATGTGACGTTTTTTTTACCTCTTTCTTTTTCATTGAAAAATGAATTAATTGTTAACAGGTTGCAAATTTACTATTTATTTTTAAAAATTCACCGGTTTTCTGTTTTTTACATAAGTTCCGCATTAAACATTAAAGTGCGAAACTTCAATCTTCTTAAAAATAGAGATAATCGGATTTTAATCTTATATATTTTCTCACGGCAAAATAATTTGACAGCCAGGCCAGGATAATTCCAAGCAGGATTACAATCCCGAATAATGAGAGAAACATGTTGATATCCTGAAGATTAATAAGTTCTGGAAATTCTTTTTTTGCAAAGTAAATAACGGCGGAAAGCAGAATGATGGCCATAAAAGCACCGATTATTCCCTGGAGAATACCTTTCCAGATGAACGGTCTCCGTATAAACCCGTGTGTTGCACCGATAAGTTGCATGCTTCTGATTATAAAACGCTTTGAATAAACCGAAAGCCTGATGGTGTTATTTATCAATGCTATTGCAATAATCAAAAGTAAGATGCTGAAACCCAAAATTATGATACCGATTTTTTTAACATTTTTATTGACTATATCAACAAGCGATTCCTGATAAAAAACCTCCTTAACGTTTTTATCGGCAAGGATTTTCTCTTTTATAACCTTCAGGCTGTCATTGTTTGCATAGGCAGCATTGAATCTCACTTCAATGGTTGGCAACAGCGGGTTAAACCCGAGAAATTGAGTGAAGTCTTCACCCAGTTCCTCGGCAAACTCTTTGGCAGCCTGCTCTTTTGTGATATATTCGGTGGACTTGACATAAGGCGTTGCATCAAGGGTTTTTTGCAGTTTGATGATACTTGCCTCTTTGGCATTATCTTTCATTATTACAGAAAATCCTATATTTTCCTTGACATAATCCGATAACTTCCTGGCATGAAGTATGATAAGTCCAAGCAGCCCAAGCATAAACAAAA
>Ga0256841_1000338_pt1 | contig 50099 bp, 39 predicted proteins | sample 356308metaG_FD_185971 | JGI IMG/M metagenome (GOLD analysis project Ga0256841, IMG submission 185971) | Hydrothermal vent microbial communities from Mid Atlantic Ridge, Atlantic Ocean - 356-308 | ecosystem: Environmental > Aquatic > Marine > Hydrothermal vents | place: Atlantic Ocean: Mid...
ATCTGGTGCCGTTGGGGGGGAAGCGGTTGGCGTTCCATCCCCGGGTCATCCGGGTGATGCAGGCGCGCGTGGCGACGGCAGCCTGTCTGCCCCGAGAGCATTCAGAGTGAGTATGCGGTGAGGAGGGGTCATGGGTAGGGAGCGTAACGATCCCCGGAGGCCAGCTCCGGGGCCTGAGCGGGGAATGACCCACAGATTGACACGGCGAAAAGCGGGATGGGCACAGATTGTTCTTCTGGGTTGATCGGTGCAGATGCCATCGTCTCTGTGTCAATCTATGGGCCACTCATCGCCCACAGATCGACACGGCGAAAAGCCTGCTCACTCGATCACCGTAAAACTATCACCCATTTCTCCAGCCAGGAATTTGATGTAAAACTCCCGCTTCACCGTCAATGGCCGATCGGGGAATCAGCGACTCTACACAGTCGCTGGATCGGCGACTCACAGATGCCGATTAGCGATTCAGCGGCTATGGAATGATGGAGAAGGGTGTCTTCCCATGAAGGCGAAATGCGGAAAATCCCCGCCGATCCAGGGTGAAAATCCGATTGGTCCCCAGTTCTTCGCCCAGGGCCACCAGCGTAGCATCGGCAAAATCCATCGGCACGTCCTGATATTTCTCCATGAGGATGGCAATGCGTTGCAGAGCATTCAGCGACAGAGGAATCAGTGTGAAAGCGCCGCGGAAGAAGAACTCCAGACAAATGCGCTGCCCGCTCCACGCCGGACCCACCAGGTATAGCGTTTCGGTCAGCACCGCTTCGGTAGTCACGATGGGGCCCTTCCAGGCTTCCAGAGCAGCCACACAATCGGCATGGCGAGCTTCACTGCGATCCACCAGAGCGACGAAGGCTCCGGTGTCCAGCAATAAGGGTTCAGCCTTCATGGCGCAAACGCCTCAGCAAGTACTCCCGATGTCGCTGGCCCAGGTCGGGCACACCGCTTTCGATCTGGCCCAGCAAGTCCCGCACCCGCTCAATCGGACGCTCCTCGAGTTCCACGGCCAGAAACTGTTCCAGGGCCAGGCGTACAACTTCCGAGCGCTTCCGTCGTAAGCGCTGTGCAGCCCGCTCCAGGCGCTCGGCCAGATCGGCGGGAAGGCGTACGGTCAGTTGACATTGCATACTTCAGTCTCCTTGGTGAGGTTTGCTCTTTCGCATTGAATTGTAGTGCAATGTCATGCAAGTATCAAGTTCACCACTATCTCTCCTCCGGCCGGTCCAGTGACATTCTGAGTTCTCCTGAAGGTACGTGCTATCGGATCACCTCAGGAGAGGTCGGGAACTCACGCGTGACGCCTCTTCCTCAGAGTTGAGATTTTTCTCCTCCGGTGTGATCAATGGCGACCCCACCGTTTCTGTGCTGATCCGTGTGCCATTTGGACGCCCCACGGCTGGTCCGTGGGGAGGGGTCAGGGGTCAGCTAGTTCCGGGAGGCTCACTCTTCCCTCTGGGGGAGCCCCGCGGCTCGGTCGGCGGGGAGGGGTCAGGTTTCGAGCTATCAAACGGACCCCGGAGGTGAGCTGCGGGGCCTTCGGGAGAGGGAAGTGTGGTGGTGAAGTAGCTGACCAGTCAGGGACCCCGGAGGCGAGCTGCGGGGCCTGGACGAAGGTGCTTCTCCTGCTGAGGGGGTGATCGGTGAGGATCTCGCTGGTTCGGTGTCGAGCTCTTTGAATGGCCCACAGACATTCCCCTCCGGTGGAATCACCCCTTCCTTGCGGCGCCAAGGCTGAAGGTCGTTTTTTTGAGCACCTGGCGCACGGTCTCATGGGAAATGCTGTCCCAAGGTACTTCCTCTAAGACCACCAAGTGGCTGGCCAACAGACGGAGTGTCCAGCGCTTATGGCCTTTGGGAGAGGCTCCGCTTACCCAAGTCATCAGGCGGGCTTCCACTTCACCATTCACTTTACGGGGATCCTCCCGCTCGGGGACTTTGTCGTACAGGGCGCGCTCTAACCCGCCCTCCACATATCGGCGGCGAATGCGGGCCACCGTCGCCTGCCCGACCGGCAGGGCCTCAGCAATCTGGTAATCCGTCCAGCCATCGTCGGCCTTCAAGAGCACTTGGGCGCGCTTGATAACGCGTACCTTGTTCCTCCCTCCCGTCAAAAGTTCCAGAAGGTAGCTCCGTTCTTCCTTGCTCAACTGCACCTGGTACCCTTCGCTTCGTTCCATTTGGCCTCTCCTTTCGTCTCATAGAGCCCTCACCTTATCATCCCATGCACCTTATATCAATCTACGCTTGACAGAGTACTAGTCCACCGGGCGGCATACTGTGTCTCAGTCTGATACCTTTTGGTCCGCCGGGCAGTGGCCTGATCATGGCTTCATCCCCAATGAATTCTTCGCGCCCGAGTGATGAGTTCAGTCGGGCACACCTGGGATTACAGCATCCCTTGGACCCCTCGCGTCCAGACTGTCGCACCGATGGCCTCGGGTGCGATGAGTTCTTCATCGTCCGTTGGCCACTGACGGACGACCCCTTGGGGTTTTCCTTTCGTCTGGGCGCGTATGGAGAGAGAGGCTGAGGCCTATTGCCCTCCTCACCTCCTCATGGCGTTCTTCGCGCTCTCTGCGGTGCATGATCTTTCCGGAAGCGAAGGAAAAATTTTCGTTGGTTAGAATTATTTTTGTGCGAAATTACGTCTATAATAATGAGGGCGTTGGTCGAAGGGTGGCGTCAGATGATGAGCGAAACAGCCTGGAGATGGCCGGTCATCATATGGATCACGGGACTTTCTCTGATTGTAGCTGCTGGACCGGAGAAATCCATCGTCTGGGCCCAGCAACTTCCCATTCGCTCCTATGATATCAGCGATGGGCTGGCCAACAGCACGGTGACGTCCATCTACCAGGACACGAAGGGCTATCTCTGGTTTGGCACCTGGGGTGGACTGAGCCGATTCGATGGCTACCGTTTCACCAACTATGATACGCGAGACGGCCTGGGGCATATCATCATCAACGATGTAGTCGAAGATCGGCGCGGGCGTCTCTGGGTCGCCACCAATGGCGGAGGCGTGGCTCGCTTGATCGATGAGCCCGAGGAAGCGCACTCACCGAGAGATGGTGAACCGGTGCCGATGGGGCGGCGAAAGTTCGTGAGCTATCGGATCGGCGATTCAGGCGAATCGAATCAGGTGAATGCGCTGCTCTTTGATGCCGACAACACCCTCTGGTGCCTCACCGACGCCGGTTTGTTTCGGGCGGTGGACTCAACCGGCGACCCGACGTTCGACCTCATCCTGAGTCGTACGTCGGCGGAGTTTATGCTCCAGGCGGCTTTGGCTGACTGTCGCGGGCGTCTCTGGTTTGGGATTGCTAACGGGTTGATGCAGGTGAACCAGGATCACATGATCACGTACGGCCGGGAGAATCAGGTGGGCCGCCACCCCATCGTGAGCATCATTGAGGATCGTCAGGGACGGGTGCTGGTGGCCAATCGCCGCGGCGCGTTCGAGTTCCGAGACTCGGCCGGTGGGAGCAGCCGTGGACGCTGGAAGCGGGTTCCAATTGTACTCAGATCGGGCCAAGAGATTCATTCGATGATCGCCGATTCCACCGGAGCGCTCTGGATTGGTACCAACAGGGGCCTGATCAAATACAAGGGGGGTCGCCAGACACTGTATACGGCGGCCAATGGGTTGCCGGGTGACTCCATCGGAACTCTTCATGAAGATCGAGAGGGCAACCTGTGGATGGCTGCTGCCGGGGTATGCAAACTCTCCAATGAGACGATCGTCAGCTTCACCAAGGCAGAGGGACTCCCCGATCAAAGTGTCTGGAAGATCATCCAGGATCGCGAAGGACGTATTTATGCGAGCACCCACTCTGGCGGCGTGGTGGAGATTGTAGACGGAAAAGCCATCCCCGTCCCGGGCTCGCAGGCCCCGCCATTTGACACCATCCGCGGTCGAATTGTGCAAGACCGTCAAGGCAACTGGTGGATCGGAACGGACAAGAAGGGCCTGTTTCACTTCCCGGGACCGAAACTGCAGTTTCGACACGGCAAAAGGTTCACTGCGGCCGAGGGCCTCTCCGGGACGTATGTCGTCTGGATATATGAAGATCTGGCCGGAAAGGTGTGGGTCAGCATGAGCCAGTTTGAGCCACATCTTTCCAACAACATTTATCGGTTTGATCCCGGTCGAGACGCACACCTGGTCTTCAAGCACATCCCCATCCAAGCCTGTTCGCCCGCCCAGGTCATCCGGATGCTGAACGACCGCTCTGGGGCGCTGTGGCTCGGTTGGCATTTTTGTCTCGCCAGATGGGCAAAGGGAACGCTCCTCGTCTTCGAGCCAACCGATGGGCTGCCCGAGGCGCGCCCGCGCGCCTTCCTTCAAGACAGTCGGCGTTGGCTCTGGATTGGCTTGCGCTACCGGGGCGTCTCGGTGACGAAGGACCCGACTGCCGCCCGTCCGACGTTTGTGAACTACTCGATCGAGGAGGGTCTCTCGAGCAACACCATATGGTCCATCGCCGAGGGCGAGTTCGGTCGGATCTATCTGGGCACCGAGAGAGGACTCGACCGGCTCGATCCGATGACCGAGCAGATTCGCCATATCACAACCCGAGACGGCCTGGCTGGCGATCTGATTCGTCACTGTATGAAAGATCGGAGCGGCAACATTTGGGTTGCCACGGCGACGGGGATATCGAAACTCAGGCCGCGCGCCGAGCAACGACCCGCCGCCCCGCCGCCCGTCTATTTGAGTCGGATTCAGATCGCCGGAGAAGACCTGTCGCTGCCGGAGATGGGCACGCAGCAGCCGCCGTCGTTAACACTGTCCGCCGGTCAAAATAATCTCCGCATCGAGTACGTGGGATTGAGCTTTCAGGGCGAAAAGACGCTCGCCTACCAATACAAGCTCGAAGGCGCGGACGAAGACTGGAGCCCACCGACCGACGAGCGCTCGGTCCATTACGCGCAACTCGCGCCGGGCTCATATCGGTTTCTGGTGCGCGCGATCAATCGAGAGGGGACGGCCAGTTCTCAACCGGCCGTGGTCTCGTTCCGCATCTTGCCACCGATCTGGCAGCGGTGGTGGTTTCTGGCTCTCGGCATGGCCATGCTCACCGGTCTCGCCTACGCGCTGCATCGGCTGCGTCTTCGGCAGGTCATCGCCATGGAGCGCATTCGACAACAGATTGCCACCGATCTCCATGACGACATCGGATCGGGGCTGTCACAGGTGGCGATTTTGAGCGAAGTGGCCAAACACGAGGCGTCTTCTGCGGGAGCCACTCTGCTCGATGAAGTGGCGAATCTGGCGCGCGCGATGCGCGAGTCCATGAGTGATATTGTATGGGCCGTGGATCCGCGGAAGGATCGGCTGGCAGATCTCATCCAGCGAATGAGACAGGTCACGTTCAACTTGCTTGAAGCCGAGGAGCGGTGCGTGGCGTTTCAGGCCCCTGAGGAACGAGAGATCGAGCGCATCGGCCTCGGGCCGGATCGGCGGCGGCATCTGTTGCTCATCTTCAAAGAAGCGATCACCAACATCGCACGGCACGCGCAAGCCGAGCATGTGCGCGTGGAGATGGAGTTGGAAGCGCGCACGTTGCGCCTCACGATCCGAGACGATGGTCGCGGGTTCGATCCACACGCTCACTATGAAGGTCATGGACTCGCGAGTCTCCGACGGCGCGCCGCGGCGCTGCATGCGGCGTTGAGGATTGACTCGGCCCCTGGCAACGGCACGACGATTCAGGTCGTGGTCCCGCTGAAATAAGTGGACGGCAGCATGGAGGCTCACCCCGGCTTACTCACTCGCCCATACCTGGTCGTGTGACTATGGCCAGTGACCGACACTGTTCGTAAAATGATGGTGTGATACCAGAGTGCAATAAGGAAGGCGACTTGCTGCCTGGAGTTCATATGGTCACACTGGATGAAATGGAACAGCAGCTTGGCAGTTTCAAGACGTCTGAGCGGCACAGGGAACTTTTTCAAATGCTCAAACGCCTCTATGCGGAGGTGCAGGCACCCCAGATCGTTAATGACGATTGAAAACGAGAAACAGCTTGAAGAGACTCAAAACTGGTTGGCCGTGATGGAGAAATCTTTAGCGGAATTGCGCCAGACGGTTTTGCCTGAGAACCTGGCTTTGATATGAAGCCATGTCTAAGCAATTTATCTACGAGATTGAAAAAGCGCGCCGTGAAATCGATCAATACCTGGACCTGTGTAAGCCGGAAGAAGTCGTCCGCTAAGAGTCTCAGCGAACAAAACCAGGATCGCCTGGCAGTTTGGACGGCGGTTGCTGGAGTGTCTCGTGGTAGCCAGCGAGGAAGAGAAAACTTATTCATCATTCATCGTTCATCGATACCAAGCGCCTCCCTGCATATTCATGTAGTTGTTTTTTGAGACGGAAAGAGATACATTACTATTCTCACGGACAAGCAGATGTTGAAAGAAATCACTGTCGCGATCATCGAGGATCAGAAGCAGACGCGCGAAGGGCTCGCAATGTTGATTGATGGCACGGCGGGCTATCGCACTGTCGGGAAATTCGCCTCGATGGAGGAGGCGCTGGCGAAACTGGAATGGTATCCACCCGATGTGGTGCTGGTAGATATTGGGTTGCCAGGGATGTCTGGCATCGAAGGGGTGCGGCAAATCAAGGCGCGGTGGCCGAGCTTACACATTCTCATGCTGACGGTCTATGCCGATGACGACCATATCTTCGAGGCCATCTGCGCCGGCGCGTGTGGCTATCTCCTGAAAGACACGCCACCACCGAAGCTGCTCGAAGCCATCGGCGAGGCGTGCGGGGGCGGCGCCCCGATGTCGCCCGATGTCGCGCGCAAGGTGGTGGCGATGTTCCAAGAAATCGTCACGCCCAGGAAGGAAGAGCATCGCCTGACGCCCCGCGAACTCGAGGTGTTAAAATTGCTGGCCGATGGCCATAGCTACAAAACGGCGGCCAATGCCCTCTCGTTGAGTCTGGATACGATTCGTTTCCATATTCGCAACATTTACGAGAAGCTCTATGTGCACTCCAAATCCGAAGCCGTCCTCAAAGCCCTGCGCAGCGGCCTTCTTCGGTAGGCATCCGCGAGTCGCGTGAATCTACACGAATGTGACCGACTTCTCTCACGGAAACACCTCTATTGTGCCTTGCGTCACTGAGACCAACTCTGATGCGGTTGAGAGAACAGTTTCAATTTCCTGCCACGCAGAGTCAAGAATCTCCAGCAGCTGAGCGTTGCTGCAGTTACCGACTGCGATGTGAAGCACTTGCGGCGGAGCGCCAAGGACCATAGCACGATCATAGAAGTCAATGTCTTTACGGAGGATAATTGCCTGTGGATCTCTTCCTCGTTCCCACACTTTTGAATCGGTTGCTGTGAGAAGACTTAACTCAGACACATGTTCAGCCTCGTGACCACGGTCTCGCAGCCAACGGCAAAGCTGTGGTGATGGATTGACGTCGATAAGAAATTTCACTTGATGAGTCGCACCTCGCGACGCGCTGCGAAACGTGCGGCGTACTGCAAACAGGCGTCGACATCAACCTTCTCTAAGTAAGGAAAATCTTCTAATATCTGCTCAGGCGTCATACCATCAGCGAGCATCTCCAGAACTTGGCTTACCGTGATTCGCATCCCCCGTATTGTCGGCTGCCCGCCGCACACATCTGGGGTAATGGTAATACGTTCCATGAGCTTAACTATGAGTCCCTGGTGGGAACTGGGCAAGTGCATAAGGGTTGCGACCAATGATGGCCGACGGAAGCGGATTTGCGGTCGGGATATCCAGGCCCGCATCTGCGAGGCCACACTCCCCAACTGTTGTCACTCCTCAACCAATCCACTGACCATTGATCACTGACCCCCGATCACTGTCTACCGACCGCAGACTCTACATCTTTATGCAGGGGCGCTGGCTTCACCCCGCCGATTTTTTGCTGTATCCCACATGTTCATGTAGTTGTGCGCTCGATCTGGCGGAGTATCATATCAGTATATGAAACTCACAAGACTCAAGGCGAGGGGAGATCTCATGAAGATGATCCAAGCCCAAGTAAAAGTTTCGTCTTGTCTGAAATTCGTGACAAGGCTCCTATTATCCATATTGTTCTTGATCAGCATATCCACTGGCGACATTGCAGCCGAGGGGTCGCCAATGCTAAGTGTTAGCCCGACCAGCGGCCCACCGGGCAGTACTGTTCGCCTCACTGGGAGCGGCTACACTGGCGGGTTAGAGGGTGCTATCTTATGGGATAGTCTGGACGTGGATATACTCGATATACCTAGCAGTGGCATGTTTACTGTTGATTTCTCCATTCCACCGGGCGCCTCCCTTGGTATGCATACCATCACCGTCTGTACCGGGAACCCTTGCTTCACCGGTGAGTTTGAAGAGCGAGCCTCTGCCACCTTTGAAGTCACCCCAGGCGAACCCTCGGCAGGAACATTCGATGTGCAAATTCAGGCAATAGAGGTGACGCAAGGTATCCGTGGGGATATCCCGAGTCGCACCCCCCCGCGCGGCAGTATCATTCTCCCCCTCGACAGGGCCGTTCATGTCGCCAACCGGCGCACTATTGTACGTGCCTATCCTTGGGTGCAAGCTGCTCCAGGAACAACAGTACCTCCTCTCACTGCACAGTTGTTTGCTTTTCGGGATGGAAGATTATTACCGGGGTCACCTATCTCCCCCGTTAATCCCCGCCTTGAGGGTGTTTCACCAGACGACACGCTGGAAGAGATGCGGAGCGATGCAACAAAATCCTGGAATTTCGTGTTGCCGCCCGGGTGGGTATCGCTCTCCGAGGATGAAGAATCTTTTTCTATACTCTTTGTGGCGGAAGCCAATCCACTGAACCTCGAGCCAGAGTGTGAGGGATGTGATGATAACAACCTCGTCTTGCTCGGACAAGACTTTATGCACGTAAGACGCGAACCCTACTTCCCTCTTCCAACGAGTAGACGACCTACTCGATCTCCATTGGTTATAGTGCCCTATTTCATCACGCAAATATGCACTGACGCCACAGGCGGGCGAAGGATGATTCCTGACCCCACATTGCCCCCATCAAGCCCCCAGTCTACAATGATCCAATTCTTGATTTCATTAAGTGAAATGAGAAAGCTCCTTCCTATTGCCGAGGGCTCGGCAGGCATGGTCGTTATGCCGCCGATTCCTGAAACCTGGGAGACGGGTCGTTGTGACCGTAGTCCTACCTCAGAGGACAGCAGGGATTTTGATGTCACTATGATTCGGCGTCATTTTCCAGGCGGCGCAAGGGAGGGAGACCCACTCGGCGTATACCGCATGTTCATCTTTAATGACAATAACACTTGGATAAATGGTGGTTACGGCTTTTGCGGCACTTCTCATTTAGTCGCGGATACAGGAAAATTTACCATATTACATGAACTCACTCATTGCATCGGTCTGGACCACGCAGGGACTGGTCATTGTGAGCGCTTGAACAGCAGTTGCATTGGCGGATATCCGGACGATCACGGCCAGATAGAACCCAATGCATTCGGATTTGACACGTTTCTCATGAGCGCTATCTCGCCTCAGCTTCAGCGCCGTCCTGAAGGCTTAGAGGGTGATCCATGCCAGCCACTGGAGATGGAAAGACCACATGATTACATGTCCGGCGGGCCGGGTCTTAATAAGTGGACATCTCTTTACACCTGGGAAACCATTGCTTCTCTGCTTGGCCAACCTGACGTGGATGCCGCTGGTAGCAGCATGCGTACAGCCTTCACATCAGCAATACCCAAGGGTGAGCATCTCCTCATTTCGGGGAGCATAGATTCCAATGAGATCATAAGGTTGCAACCATTATTCTTTTCGGCTCCAGCCTTAAGCGAATCGCCCCCGAACGATGATCGTCTTGGTGAGTACTGGATCGAGTTCCGAGATATCCAAGGGGTGCTGTTAGATACTCACAAACTTACGCTAATACAAGCTTCAGATTTAAAGCAACCGATTGGACTTTTTTCTGAATCGGTGCTTCCACCCACCGACTGGCGGACGTTAGCAATTGTGAAAAATCAGACGGCGTTGGCTACCTTTTCGCGTTCAGCCAGTGCACCGGAAGTGAGCTTAATTACGCCAACTGATGGGACTCAGTGGCCGGCAACTGGAGAGGTCACTGTTTCTTGGGAAGCTCGCGATGCCGATAAGGAGGCCCTCACTTTCAGAGTGGAGGGCAGTCCTGACGGGCAAGCTTGGGTAACCTTGGCCAGCGACATCACAGGAACGAGCGTAACCGTCGACTTGGCGGCCATTCCCAGCGGCGGCTGGCAAAAAGGGCAAATACGAGTTCAAGCCAGCGATGGGCTAAATGTGACTGTATCCAAACCCCGTTTGGTGAATCTCGCCCCCAAGCCTCCTCAGCCTTACATCTTGAATCCGCTCATGGGCGATCGTTTTGTAAAAGGTCAGAAAGTAACGCTGTTGGGGGTTGCCGGAGACTGGCAAGATGGGCAAATTGAGTCAGGAAACCTGGAGTGGTTGCTGAATGGCAAGGTAATAGGCAAGGGAGAGAGAATGGAACTCTCTCTGCCGCCTGGCACGTACAGCTTGGTTTTGCGAGCAACGAACAGCATGGGCCTCACGAGGAAGATGGAAGTCCAACTTGTCGTGAATCAAAAATGAGCCCGTGTTTTACGACAGGGGGAAGTCTATTCACGTTGTGTTGTTTGGTTCAGGATGCTGGTCCTCCTCACAGCTTCCAACGGATTCCAGAAGTCGTATGATGTTGCCACATGTCATCGAGTACCATGGAGTAGTCATCCCCACATACGGAGTGCTGCGGCTGCTGGCTTTTGCGGTGGCACTCTGGCTTGGCGTCTACCTGACTGGGCGCGAGGGCATCAGGAGAGGCATCCTCACGCGTTTCGGTCTTCTCACGTTGCTGGTGGGAGTCACTTCACCAAAGCTCTATCTGCTTCTCCGGGGAGAGAGTCTTTCACATTTCCTTCGCGCCGGCGGTGGAATCTACTGTGGACTCATCCCCGGGATTCTATTTGCCCTGTGGTACTTGAAGCGGCACGGCTTGCCGGTGATGAAGGTGCTCGATGGCTTCAGCCCATCGGTAGCGTTGGGTCTGGCCATCGCTCGGATCGGCTGTTTTGCCGCTGGTTGCTGCTATGGTCAGCCAACCGATGGGCCCGTCGGCGCGGTATATGAGAACTCATCTTTGACGACCGGCGTTCCCTTGGACGTCCAGATTCATCCCACCCAGCTTTATGAAGCCGCACTGAGTCTCATCGTGGTTGCTGTGCTGCTCGGCTGGAGAACGCGTCAGAGATTCGACAGTCAGACCTTCAGCGTGATGCTGATCCTATGCGGGGCGTCGAGATTTCTAGTGGAGATCGTTCGAGGCGACCCGGGGCGAGGCTTCATCGTTGAGGGGTGGCTCTCCGTGCCGCAGCTTATCAGCCTGTTGCTGATCCTGGCGGCGTCAGGATGGATGCTTCGTCTGGCGCATTCGGGTCATCGCTCTCGAAAAAAGACGAGAAACTCAAATCGGAGGTGGGTGTCATGAAGACCAACCTCAAGTCGCAGAGTATAAAGCTGATCCCAGTGGGAAGCCGAAGCCCAATCTGGGGAGGCTGGAGGTTCAAGGCGTTCCTGCTCATACTGGCGCTCGTGCTGCTCTCTCTGCCGCCACCCTCGGCGAGCATCATACATGCTATCAGCTCGCCGGGCAGCCTGGACCCGAGTGGGTGGCTACCAGATCCTGAGGTGACGCCGACGGCCGCTGCTGCTGTGGCTGTTGGGTCGTTCGACTTTCCCCAATCGTTCATTGTTCGAGGTACAGGCACATTCTCAGTTGCGGGCGTGGATATTCGCGGCCGTTTTGAGACAGCTTACTTTGTAGGCACTGATGGCCGAGTGACGATCAGGCAACTCCGAGCCGAGGTGGATCCGGCTGGGGTTTTGATCTTCAGGGTACCCATCCTTCGTGACAGAAGAGTCCCGCTTTTCTGCGCCAGCGCCGTCAATGTGGGTCCCATTAACGGCGTCGTCGACCCCACCGGCAAACTGACGATTCCCAGCGGTGCGGCGACGGTCCTGGGGAGCACGTTCAGCGAGCCGGGGCCATTCCCTCGCGGCTGTCCGGGTCGCGGTGCCGTGAGCTTTTTCTCAGCCACAAACAATGACTCACTCACGGGGCGCCACGATCCGGCCAGAGATGAGTTCCGGCTCGAAGGCGAGTTTCCCTTCGGCGACTTCAATATCACGATTCGGATGATGGGGAACTATGTGAATCGCCCTCCGCGCGCCATCATCGGTGTTGCGGGACCGGGATTATCACCGACCCTCGTGCAAGGAGGCTGTCCGCCGCTGAGCGGTATTAACCCGCCCACGACTGAAGCGAATGACCCGGAGGGCCTGAGGGTGATACTCGCCTCGGCTTCCTTTGATCCCGACGGCGCATGGGGTCGAGCCGATATCTTCCTTGAGCAGTGGTCTCACGCCCGCGCGGGTGGGCCCTTCGAGCTCTTGGGTCAAGGTCCTCGGATTGGCCCGGTCCTGTTTGAGTTTGGGACGCAGCACCGCCTCCTCTTATCTGTGACAGACCGTGCTGGCGCCATTTCACGAGATAGCTGTGGATTCATCGTGGTGGACACCACCCCGCCGCTCGTGTTGCCGCCATCTCGTATTACGCTCCTCTGCACTGAGCGAGGTGGAGCCAGCGCGCGCACCTCTCGGGCGCTGCGCGAGTTCCTCATCGGCGCCCGCACGAGCGACAATTCCGATCCCGCTCCCATGCCCTTACCACCGCAAGTAGATGGCATGGATGTCACTGAAAAAACATTGTTCCCGCTGGATCGCGGCCAACATCCCCAGCCGTGTTTCACGCCCGTGGTCTTTCGGTTCCAGGATCGGCACGGCAACATCGGTGCGGCTATCTCGGGCGTCCGGGTGGTGGATCGCCGGCCGCCGGACTTGAGTGTGGATCTCTTCCCGAATCTGCTTCAGCCCACGTTCGAGTTTGTCACGATTCGGGCCGACATCCTCACGGCGGACGTGTGCGGAGGGGTGAGTGTGATTCTGGACGCCATCGTGGCCGACCCACCCCCACCGCCGCAGAGCGATCTGGTGCTCATCAGGGGCGCCGAGTTTGGCACCGATGACCGCGAGTTCCAGTTACGTGCGGCGCCAGCGATTGGTCCGAACCAACAACCGGTGGATCGGATATATAAGGTCACATACCTTTCGCTGGACGACCTGGGCAATGAAACCCGCGCCACGGCTCGGGTCATCGTCAAAGCCATGTGAAAGAGGAGTTACATCATGAACCGACAAGGGAGATTGAGGAGAAGGTCATCACGCTCCTGGTTGCAGTCGCTTGCTCAACTCTGCTGGATGTGGGGGGTCGTGGCCCTGCTGGTCGCGACTGAACTTTACACGACCGGGTGCGGACTCATACTTGATTTTGCTCCAAAAGAGGAAGCGGTGCGGGGATACAGATATCGTTGCGAAATGACGGTGAGGAATTCGGAAGTAGGACCGGATGGAAGACTTTTTGAAAAGCATATTACGAGCGATGATCTGGAGTTTCGGGATCGACCTTTCTTCACTTGTATTAGTGATGACGCCGCGCTCTGCCCTCCTGGATGTGCCAGGACCGAGGAAGACGTGATCAGGAACTGGAGAAATTGGGTCGCTCGGCGTATTGAGGATTTCATCACTGGCCGTGCCACCCTTGGGGAATTCACATCGGACTTTGAATTGTACCGAGAACCTTGGTGCGAGGTCGAGGGGACGGCCAGATGTGAGCTACTGGAGCCATTGCCGCCCACGCCCGAGCCTCTTTGTCCGTCTCTTGTAGACCCCTTGCCCGACGAAACGTTGGAATCGTGTCCTGCCTCCCCCATCCCCTGCCTTGAACTTGATCCCCTCGATATCGATTTTGGCAGCGTGCCGGTTGGGCGAGCGAGTGGTCCAGTTCCGGTCACGGTCAGAAACTGTGACACAAGCCAGGTGCGTATTCGAGTTGCTAAGGACACCGTCCGTGGTAATCCCGATGATTTCGTCATCACGGCGAATGGATGCGCTCCGAGAGACACGAGAGAGAGGACGGAGGATCGGCCATTAGATCCCATGGAAGAGTGCACTCTCGACGTGCAATTCAACCCAATGAGACCGCGCACACGTATTGGGTTCATCCGCATTGAGAGTGAGGGCCATTTCACTCGGGGGACATTCGGAGTGGTGCTGAGAGGTGAGGGAGTGCCTGGGGAACTTGGTGTTGACCCGAATCCTGCATGCTTTCGCCGCGCCAGTCGAGTCGGTGGGTGCTGGGTCCATGATGTCATCATTACTAATAGCGGTCCCGGAGACGTGAGAGTCAATGTCCCTATGATCACGCCTCCTTATGAGATTGAGAGCGTTGACCCAGCAGGTGCTTTCCCTCGTACGCTGAATCCGGTCGGCACACCGCCCCCCAGCAGCACCGGACTCAGAGTCCGTCTGAGGCTGTGCAGTGATACGAGGGAAGATGGGGAGCTCTTGATCAACAGTGATGCAGCAGAATCTCCAGTGAGCGTGCGCCTCGTGAGTCCATCTCATCCGTGTCCGTGACGAAAACAAAAGGCGCGACATTAGAAATGGAAGGTGGAACGATATGAAGAGCAACTTCAAATCATGGTGCCCGGGACTGATCGGAGCGGGAGCCCGAGGCCTCGTTTGGCGAGGCTGGAGCGTTCGGGCGTTTCTGCTCGTGCTGGCGCTTGTTCTGCTCTCTTGGCCACTACCAACGGTGATGACGGTTGTGGCTGAGCCGCCCGCAGAGCTGGCGTCGGTCGCCGCCGGGTTTTTCAACGTTCCCCAAGCTTTCATCGTCCGAGGGCGGGGGATCATTTCGGTTGATGGCATCCAGGACGACTTCCCGGGCGGTTTTGAGATGAGCTATCTGGTGTATCCCGATGGCCGTGTGACGATCTCCCGACTGGTGGCCACGATTGGCGATGGGAACTACCTGGTTCGAGACCGTCGCGTTCTGCGGGACATCCGCATCGAGCTTCACTGTAGCCGCGGCGCCAATCGCAACCCGATCACGGCCATGTTAGACCCTACCGGCAAACTGGTGATTCCACCGGGAGCGGCCATGATTTCGGGGGTCTCTTACCCAGAGAGAGCAGAGGACGGCTCTTGTCCCGGTCGCGGCGACGTGCTCACGTTCGAGGCCACCAATAATGCTCCGCTCCAAGGGCGACACGACCCGATGAGAGACGAGTTCACGTTGGAAGGCCGATTCCGGGCCATGGCGGCGGAGCGGGAGACCGACGTCACCATCACCATGACGGGGCATTATGTCAATCGCCCGCCGGTCGCCATCATCGGCGTCAGGGGACGTGGATTGCCCGCTATCCTCGGCCAGGGGGGCTGCCCACCTACAAGGGGAGTGAATCCACCGACGACAGAGGCCAACGACCCGCGGGGGCTGTTAGTGACCCTCATTTCCGCCTCGGATGATCCTGACGGTTCTTTCCGCCGATCCGATATACGGAGCGAGCAGTGGTATCACGCCCCCGGTCCGGTGCCACTGGAGTTCTTGGGCTTTGGGCGCGAGATCGGTCCCGTCCTGTTCGAGTTTGGGCCGGAGCACCGCCTGGGCCTCCTGGTGACGGATCTGGCTGGCGCCATCTCAAGCGATGGGTGCTTCTTCAAGGTCGTTGATACGACCCCGCCGCTCGTGTTGCCGCCATCTCGTATTACGCTCCTCTGCACTGAGCGAGGTGGAGCCAGCGCGCGCACCTCTCGGGCGCTGCGCGAGTTCCTCATCGGCGCCCGCACGAGCGACAATTCCGATCCCGCTCCCATGCCCTTACCACCGCAAGTAGATGGCATGGATGTCACTGAAAAAACATTGTTCCCGCTGGATCGCGGCCAACATCCCCAGCCGTGTTTCACGCCCGTGGTCTTTCGGTTCCAGGATCGGCACGGCAACATCGGTGCGGCTATCTCGGGCGTCCGGGTGGTGGATCGCCGGCCGCCGGACTTGAGTGTGGATCTCTTCCCGAATCTGCTTCAGCCCACGTTCGAGTTTGTCACGATTCGGGCCGACATCCTCACGGCGGACGTGTGCGGAGGGGTGAGTGTGATTCTGGACGCCATCGTGGCCGACCCACCCCCACCGCCGCAGAGCGATCTGGTGCTCATCAGGGGCGCCGAGTTTGGCACCGATGACCGCGAGTTCCAGTTACGCGCGGCGCCAGCGATTGGTCCGAACCAACAACCGGTGGATCGCATTTACACGGTCACTTATGTCGCCGTTGACGAATTCGGGAACAAGACGCAGGCCTCAGCCGAGGTCATCGTCAAAGCGATGGGACAATAAGGGGACGTTAAACCATGAACCGACAGGTGAAATCAATCCGATGGGATGATTTCAGATCGAGGCTGCGGCCACTTGGTCAGCTCTGCTCGATGTTAGGTCTGGTGGCTCTGCTCGCCGTCATCGAAATTTACAGCACAGGGTGTCGTCTTGCTCGATCGGGACTGGGGGCCCCGCGGGTTTTTTATGAATGCACGTTGACGTTGGTGAATGATGAAACCGGAGAGGAGATACTCATTTCAAATAACGATGCCTTCCATGAGGATTTCCTTCACCCTGATTTCGTCGGATGTAGAGGCGCTGGTCCTGAGCCCATTTCCGACGACTGCCCTGTGGTGTGCGATGTCAACGGAGATGGTGTGTGGGATATCAGCGACGTCCAGGAACAATGGCGACGTTTCGTCCTTCCCCGAGTCGCTATGATTGCTGGCGACTCGAGCCATCCGCTCTACCCGCTCTTCAGTCGGGGCAGGTGGTGCGTGAGAGAGATCCGGTGTCGTGTAACGGACGCGGGCACAAATGAGGCATGTCCACTGCCTGAGCCGCCACTCCCCCCGGGAACAGATCCATGTGCTGGTGAGCCTCCGCCTCCACCTCCCCCTCCCCCAGGAATAGACCCTTGCCTTGATCTCGGTGGCGATGTCATGCGAATTGACGATCATACCTACGTAATCGATTTCGGTCGAGTGCCGGTCGGAGAAACTGTGATACGGGCTGTAGAAGTCATAAATTGTGGAAATGTCTCAGTGACGTCCACCATCGATGAGAGACTCGATCCGACGAGTCCGGATCCGGGGGATTTCGCTGTCACAGGGAATGAATGTGGCCCGAGAACCGCCGCTGAGGTCAGCATGGGTCGAACTTTCCTGCCCATGGAGGTCGATCCGGTTGAGTCCTCTTGCACGTTCAGGGTGGAGTTCACCCCCCAGGAAGCTGGCCTCCGCGAGGCGCAGAAGACGATTGTGGCCGACGTCGAGGTGTCCCCTCTGGTCCTTGAGAGGGAGTTCCAATTGCGGGGCGAAGGAATACCCGGAAGGCTTCGCGTCGACCCCGCCCCGGTGTGCTTCAACCGGGCTACTCCAGACCCGAGTCGGTGCCTCGTTCATGACGTGACCATTCTCAACGAGGGACCAGGATGGGTGACGATAGACCGGCCGCCCGAGATCGAGCCTCTCGGATCGCCTTATGAGCTCGTGAGCGTTGATCCGCCGGGCGCTTTTCCACGCCCTCTGAGTCCTGGCAGCCGCATCAGCGTGCGCCTCCGACTCTGCGATCTCCGCATCACAACGGATGCCGCGCTCGTGATCGAGAGTAACGCTGAAGAGACCGTTGTCCGCGTCGATCTTTTAAACCCACGCTCTATCGACGCCCGGTGTCGGTAAGGAAGGAGGAGACGATGAAAAACTTACTCTCACATGCCAGCTTGCTGATACTTTTATTGGTGACATTCGCCGGTCACTTCCGTTGGCTGGCCGCGGCCAGTGGCCAGGGAGCCGCACCCGAACTTCTCGGTCGCGCCTTGCTCGGACAGGCCAATGATGTGGTCGTGAGCGGCATGATTGCCCACCTGGCGACCAGTAGCGGGCTTTCCATCGCGGAGGTGAGCGATCCGACGAACCCGGTCGAACGCGGGCGGCTTCTTCTGCCCGGCGAAGCCTTGACCGTCGCTGTGAGCCAAGATCACGTCTACCTGGCCAGCGGGCGCGAAGGCTTTTTCATTGTGAATGTCTCTGACCCAGCACGGCCACAGGTTGTGGCGCACATGAACAGCCAGTATGCTGCCGATGTGGCTGTCGTGGGGACGCTCGGGTACTTTGCCGATGCTGAGAGCCTCGTGATCTTCGATCTCACAGAGCCGGATTTTCCCATTGCGCTGAACGCGCTCAATCTTTCGGGATTCGCTCGCGCGATAGTCATCAATGATGACCTCGGGTATGTGGCCGTGGGCGAGGCGGGCGTCGATCTGATTGACGTGAGCGACCCGATGGAGCCTCAGCTTCTGGCCACAGTTGACACTCCTGGCGAGGCGCTGGGCGTCGCTGTGAGCGACCAACTTGCTTTTATCGCTGATGGGACCAGCCTCATTGTCCTTGATGTTTCAGCGCCCACTCAGCCGAGGCAGTTACAGCAGTTTATTATCGACGGCCTCGTCAGCGATGTGAGTGTTGAGGGGGAGACGCTCTACGCCACCGGAACCTTTGAGGCCGGCGTATCTCAACTGTCAATCATCAGCACCTTGATCCCATCCCGGCTGCGCATTACGGGGACAGTCAACTTCGCCGGTGAGGCGGTGAGGCTGACGGTGAGCGAGAATCGAGCCTATATTGCCGCGCGGTGCGAGGGCCTGATCATCCTGGATGTATTTCGACGCGATAACCCACGGTTGATGGGGACGTATGCCGAGCCATCGTGTTTCAACGATGTGGCCGCCTTTGAAACGACTGTCTACCTGACGCGCCGCATGAAAGACGCAGCCATCGTGGATGCCTCTGATCCGGCGAATCCGCGCCCCGTCGGCTCGATCAGCGGTCCGGTTCAGCGTGTCGTCCGGTCAGGGAAGATTCTTGCCGGGGCCGATGGGGAAGGGGTGACTTTCTATTCTCTGGAAAATCCGGCTTCCCCTTCGCGGTTAAGCCAATTGAAGTTGCCAGAGACGACTATTCACGCCCTCGCAGCGTCCGAGACGCTGGTCGGGATCAGCACAGACGAGGCTATTATTTTAGTGGATATATCCAATCCTCGCCGTCCCCGAAGGCGCAGTGAAATCCCCGGACGCGCCTTCCAGCTTGCTTTTGATGGGGACCGGCTGTTTGCGGCGCGGGGAACCGAGGGGCTGAGTGTGTTTGATGTTTCGAATCCGAATCGACCGCGCATTGTGGCGGACGTCGCCGCCAAGGATCCGTTGTTCGGGACGACGTCGGTTATGGCTGGCGGAGGCCGGGTTTTCCTCGGCGAGCCTTTCACTGGCGTCCGAATCTTTTCGCTCTCACCGATGACGCATCTGGATGAGATCGGTCGCTATGAGGCTCCGAGCCCGCTCGAGCTGATTGTGAAGGACATGACGCTCTACATCGCCGATCCGTTTCGCGGCCTGGAGATTGTGAATGTGGCCGATCCGGCTCGTCCCACTCTCATCGGTTCGTTCAATCCGGGCGGCATGGTCACAAGCCTCGCGCTCGAAGGGGATCGCGTCTACCTGTTGGATTCTCGATCAGGGGTGTGGATTCTTCAGCCCTGACAGCAGAAGCCGTGATTTGAGGAAAGGGTGTAGCGGTTAATGAAAACCAGGCACAGATGAACTGATGAACAGATTGGATCAGTTGCTCTGTTAACCTGTGCCTGCTTTTATTCTTCGGTGGAATCGCTCATGTGCATGAGCACGCCACGAACGATGAAAATGAAACAATCCGCAATCCGCATTTTCAAAGGAGTTATTCATGCCGCGTGCGGCGCCCAGAAACGATGAAAACAGGCCGCAAGCTGTCAGCTTGCGCTACATTTTCGAAGGAATCGCCCATGTGCTATCGCACGTCACGAATGATGAAAATACCTTGGGCCACGAAGGTACCAAGGCACCAAGGAAAAAACTTGGTGTCTTAGTGTCTTGGTGGCTATTTTTGGAGGAGGATGTTATGTCATCACCAATTCGATTCACTCAAGCTCTCTTTGTCGGTGCAGTAATGTTGCTCGTGACCATACCTATCCCCGCGGCGAGCGTTTCGCAAGGGGAGATCGTCTGGGAACAAACCAACGGACCGATTGGTGGGAATGTCCGGGCACTGGCGGCAAGCACCGCCGGATATCTGTTTGCCGGAACATCTGGCGGCGTCTTCCGCTCCACCGATGGCGGCGACGCCTGGACACAGATCAGCGGTTTCAGGTCTGTCACCGCTATCCTCGTCAATGTCAGGGGAGTCGTCTTCGTTGGAACATACGGTGACGGCGTGTTCCGCTCCCGTGATAACGGCGATGCCTGGACACAGATCAACAATGGCTTGATGAATCTGAACGTCCGGGCGCTGGCGGTGAATGCCGCCGGGGACCTGTTTGCCGGAACCGACGGTGGCGGCGTCTTCCGCTCCACCGATGGCGGCGACGCCTGGACCAATACTGGCTTGGCGACTCTGAACGTCCGGGCGCTGGCGGTGAATGCCGCCGGGGACCTGTTTGCCGGGACCGATGGCGGTGGCGTCTTCCGCTCCACCGACAATGGCAACTCCTGGATGGCTATCAATACTGGCCTGACCAGTCTCAATGTCCGTGAGTTGATGGTGACGGCCAGAGGAACTTTGTTTGTGGGGACGCGTACGACTGGGGTGACCCCGCTGTTCCGCTCCACCGATAACGGTAATACGTGGGTGATGACTCCCCTGACCAATACTTTTATTCTCTCATTGGCCTCGAATACTGCCGGTCACGCGTTTGTCGGAACGTCTAGCGGCGTGTTCCGATCCACCGATGATGGAGACAGTTTTCAGCCCGCGAGCAACGGCTTGACGAATCCAGGTGTGCGATCTCTCGTGGTGAACATGGCCGGGGATGTGTTTGCCGGAACGAATGGCAGCGGCGTCTTCCGCTCCCGCAACAACGGCGATGCCTGGACAGCGACAAACGACGGCCTGACCAGTTCTGAGGTTTTAGCTCTCTTGGAGCATCCGGCGGGAGAGCTACTGGCCGGAACAACAGGTGGAGTGTTCCGTTCCCGCAATCGCGGCGACACCTGGACTGAACTCAATATTGGCTTGACGAATGTTCGAATCGTCGTTCTGGCGGTGAATGCCGCCGGGGACCTGTTTACCGGAACCGACGGTGGCGGCGTCTTCCGCTCCACCGATAATGGCAATACCTGGACAGCGGTCAATAGTGGTTTACCGACTTTCAATCGTCAGATCCGAGGTCTCGTGGTGAATGCTGCTGGGCACCTGTTTGTGGGGATGTTATTCTCGGGTGTGTATCGCTCCACCGATCACGGCAACGCCTGGACGGCCACCGGATTGAGGGATCGTTCCGTCATTTCTCTAACGATAAATCGCTCCGGCCATCTGTTTGCCGGGACGAGTCGCGGTGAAGTGTTCCGCTCCACTAATGATGGCGACGCCTGGACACAGATCAACACCAGCTTGCCACCCACCAGCGGTATTACCGGGCTATTTGTGAATTCGAGAGGTGATCTGTTTGCCGGAACGTTTGACGGCGATTTGTTCCGCTCCACCAATAACGGCGACGCCTGGACCCAAATCACGACCGGCTTGCCCCGCTTGGGCGTCTGGGCTCTGGAGGAGAACGCAGCGGGAGAACTGTTTGTCGGATTGGATGGCGGAACAGATGGCGGCGTGTTCCGCTCCACCGATAACGGCGACTCCTGGACTCCGGTTAACACTGGTTTAACGAATCCCCGAATCAATGCCCTGCTCGATGTCTCAGGCGATCTCTTCGCCGGGACCATTGGCAGCGGCGTCTTCCGCAGTGCCGAGTCAATCACGCCGTAGAAGAATTGGTGGGCAGTGTGGAGTCTTACACGGGGGAGCCCTCCGTGGGCCCCCGCCCTGCGGCGTGAGAAGCAACGAGCGCCTCGAATAAGGCCCTCGCCTCACATACGCCCACCTCACTGTTTCTCCCACTCGATCCGTTCGGCCACGGCGTCGATGGCCATCTCGATGGCCCACAGCTCGATGGGACCGGCCCCCCCGCATAATCGCTCATCGCCTTCTTCTCCGCATGCCAAGCGATAGACCCAGAATCAACGGGTTGGCAATGAAAGGGCTCGGATAGAAACCCGGGGTGAACGGATTGAATTGGTAGAGCAGCCAGGCCAGCAGGACCTCCTCCTGGTGGCTTAGGATCATGACGTTCTGGTTTAGCGCCTGCCCGGGAGGCTCAGATGGAGCGTGACTCAAATGCTCCGGTCAGGTCCTGTGTGATCGGCGATCGATGTGTTAAAATCATAGCCCATATTGTGTTGCACGTGGGACCATGATGACCAAGCTCTGGGGAGGACGATTCGCCGATGAGGCCGATGAACGGTTCGCTCGATTCAATGCCTCATTTCGCTTCGATCGTCGATTGTTCGAAGTCGATATCCGAGCGAGCCTGGCCTATGCCGAGGCACTCCGCGAAGCCGGCGTTCTCAGCCGTGACGAGGCCATGGCGATCGAACGAGGCTTGCAAACCATCCTCGACCGCGGGCGCCGAGAACCGGCATACCTCGAACAGGGCGTCCAGCGGGGCATCGAAGATGTTCACAGCTTCGTGGAAGCCGAACTGGTGAACCTCATCGGCGACGCCGGTCGCAAGCTCCACACCGGGCGGAGCCGCAATGATCAGGTGGCCACCGACCTGCGACTCTATCTGCGCGAGAGCATCGACGAGATTCAGGAGCTCATCAAAGCCCTGCAGCGAGCGCTGCTCGATCTGGCCGAGGCGCATCAGGATGTAGCCATGCCCGGTTATACGCATCTCCAACGAGCGCAACCAGTGCTCTGGCCACACTACCTGCTCGCCTACTTCGAAATGTTCGCCCGCGACCGGGCACGGCTTCGGGAGATTCGCGCTCGCGTCAACGTCCTCCCGTTAGGATCGGGTGCTTTGGCGGGAACCAATTATCCTATCGATCGGCAGCGATTGGCCGAGCGGTTGGGATTCGAGACCATCTCTGGAAACAGTCTGGACGCCGTGAGCGACCGGGATTTCGTCATCGAATTCATCGGCGCCGCCGCCCTCATCATGGTCCATCTCAGTCGATTGGCCGAGGATTTCATCATCTTCTCGACCTCCGAATTCGGCTTCATCGAACTCAGCGATCGGGTGGCCACCGGCTCTTCGCTCATGCCTCAGAAGAAGAATCCCGACGCGCTGGAACTCGTTCGCGGCAAGGCGGGACGCGTGTTCGGCCATCACCTGGCCATGTTGACGGTGATGAAGGGGTTGCCGCTCAGTTATAACAAGGACTTGCAGGAGGATAAAGAATCGCTCTTCGATACACGTGACACGCTCGTGGACTGCCTCTCGGTCATGACGGTCGTCCTCAAGAACACCCGCGTTCGCTCCGAGCGATTGATCGAGGCCGCCGCTCGCGGTGACCTCAATGCTACCGAACTGGCCGATTATCTGGTGGGCAAAGGGATGCCATTCCGCCAGGCACACGAGCTGGTCGGACGCCTCGTCCGTTATGGATTGGAGCGGGGCAAGAGGCTGGAGGAGTTCTCCCTGGAAGAATACCGTCAGTTCTCTCCCTTGTTCGAGTCCGACGTCTATGAGGCGCTCTCTCTGGACGCCGCTCTGGCCAGGAAAGCCGTGCCCGGGGGGACGGCGCCCGCACGGGTGGCCGAGGCGCTCGCGGCGGCCAGGCAGCGATTGTGACCGGCGGCATCGCCGATCTCCGCTTCGTTCCACGGCGAAGAATCCTGGATCATTCTCGGGTGATCATCGTCCCCGCGCCTCCCGCGGTGAAGATCTCTTGCAACAAGGCATTGCGCCGGGAACCGTTGATGATGTGGGCGCTGTGGACGCCGCGCTTCAATAACGAGACGATGGCCGTCAGTTTCGGAATCATGCCCGCGGCCACATGGTGCGACTGCATCAATTGTTCGGCCTCGCTCAGAGTGAGCGAAGAGATTTTGGTATCCGGATCGTTCACGTCTTGATAGAGACCATCCACGTTGGTCAACAGAATGAGTTTCTCCGCTCGGAGATGGACGGCGATCTCGGCGGCAATGGTGTCGGCGTTGATGTTGTACACGTTCCCCTCATCATCGGCGCCCAGCGAGGAGATGACCGGCACATATTCGTGCTGGAGCAGGAGCTGAAGGAGACGCGTGTCGATTTCGACGATATCCCCGACATGACCGAAGTCGATGACTTCTTCTCGTCCCGTCTCTCGATTGATGATCCTTTGGATCTCTCGGCGCCGCGCCCGCACGATGTTCCCATCCAATCCCGATAATCCCACCGTCGGAACGCCCAGTCGTCGGAGCACCGAGAGGATGTCGGTGTTGATCTTCCCGGCGAAGACCATCTTGGCGATCTCCAGCGTGTCGCTGTCGGTGATGCGACGGCCATTGACGATCTTCTGCTGAACGCCGAGCTTCTCGGCCAATTCGGTGAGTTGCTTGCCGCCGCCGTGCACGATGACCAGACGAAACCCGACCTGATGGCACAGGGCGATCTCTTCGGCCAGCGAGAGCATCGTCGATGAACTCTCGGTCACCTGACCGCTCAATTTGACGACGAACGTTTTTCCCTTGAAGCGCCGAATGTACGGGAGCGCTTCGCGGAGGAGATCCAGGTGTTCAGCATCCATCGGCGTAATATCTCAACCTCGACCTTGCGTTCCAGTTACGTCCGGGCGCAACCGTTCAGCCTCCCTCATGCGTAACGTCTCGACCCCCGGGCGCAGCGGGGAGCGGCATGAGAGTCTCTCTCCTTTCGCCCGCGGCGCCCTCGCTCGCCCTGTTACAGCAAGAGCGACAATAACGTCTTTTGAATGTGAAGACGATTGGCCGCCTGATCGATGACGATGGAGCGCGGGCCATCCAGGACCTCGTCGGTGACGACCACATTGCGTCGCACCGGCAGGCAGTGCATGAAATAGCCGTTGTGCGTCTTGGCCATCAATTGTTCGGTGATCATCCAGTGCCGGTATTGTTGGCGCAATTGGCGCTCTTCGTCCAATCGGCCATAGTACTTCAGGCTCCCCCAACTCTTGGCATAGACGATTTCGGCGCCACGGCATCCCTCTGCGAGATCGTGAACCAGGCGAACGTTTCCCTGATTTTGTTCGGCGTGGCGCTCCACTTCGGCCATCAGTTGGGGATCGAGTTCGTATTCCGGTGGGCAGGCGATGGTCAGATTCATCCCATACTGCGCCGCCGCCAGAGCGAACGAATTGGGCACCGACATGGGCAGTGATCGCGGGTGATATGTCCAGGCGAGCACCACCTTTCGCTGATCGACGGTCCCGAATTTCTCCCGGATGGTCATAATATCGGCCAACGCCTGCAGGGGGTGATGGGTCGCCGATTCCAGATTGATGATCGGCACGCTGCTGTGGCGCTCGAAAGCGCGCAGAATGACTTCGGCCCGATCTTCTTCATAATCGTTCATGCGCGGAAAACAGCGCACGCCGATGGCATGCACGTAGCCCGAGAGGACCCGCGCCGCTTCTTTGATGTGTTCGGCTTTGTCACCATCCATCACCACGCCATCGCGATATTCCAATGCCCACGTTCCCTGACCGACGTCCAGCACGACGGGCACGCCGCCTAGTTGCTGTACGGCGACGACCATGGACGTGCGCGTGCGCAGCGAAGGATTGAAGAAGATGAGCGCCACGCTCTTGCCGGCGAGCGGCAATCCCGGATCGATGAGCCCATGCTTATGTTGCATGGCCAGATCGAGGAGAGCCGAGAGTTCCGGCCGACTGAAATCCCCGGTGCTCAGAAAGGATCGCCCCTTCAAATTGGCCAGCAGTGGACTGGCCGCCTGTGAGAAATCGGTCATGCGTCTCATGGATTCTCCCGCTCTATGGTCTCCAACGCGTCGAGGAAATAATCGATCTCGGCGCGTTGGAGCGTCAATGGAGGTAAGAGGCGCAGCACGTGAGGATCGCTGGAGAGTCCGGTCAGAATCTTGTGTTCCAGCAATCGCCGCTGATAGGTGATCGCCGGTCGAGTGAACTCGATGCCCAGGAGGAAACCGAGCCCGCGCACCGCCCTGACTCCCGCCATGGCGCTCAGTCGGCGGCGCAAGTACGCGCTCTGCCGGCGCACGTTCTCCAGCAATCCCTCTTGTTCGATGACCTCAATGGTCGCTCGCAGCGCGGCGGCGGCCAGGGGACCACCACCAAACGTGCTGCCCAAATCGCCATATCCGATGCGTTCGGCCACCGCTTCGCTGAGGAGCACGGCGCCCATGGGGACGCCGCTGGCCATCCCTTTGGCCAGTGTGATCATGTCCGGGATGACCTCGTATCGCGGAGCGAAGAAGAAGTCTCCCGTGCGGCCGAAGCCGGTCTGCACCTCGTCGTAGATGAGCACGGCGTGGACCTCGTCGCAGAGTTGGCGCAAGCCCCGGTAGAATTCCGGCGGTGCCAGACGCACGCCGGCCATGCTTTGAATGGGTTCCAGGAGAACGCCGGCGATCGACCGATTCATGAGCTCGGCCACGGCCTCCAGATCCCCGAACGGAGCGAAATAGTGATGAGGCACCAGGGGACCGGCCGTCTCTCGATATCGACCGAGACCCGTCGCGCTGAGCGCGCCGATGGTGCGACCGTGAAAGCTCCCCTGGAACGAGATGATGCCCGGTCGCCCGGTGATGCGGCGCGCGATTTTGATGGCATTCTCGTTGGCCTCCGCTCCCGAGTTGACGAAGAAGACGCGCCTGAGGCCGGGAGGCGCCTTGGCGATGAGGCGCTCGGCGGCGGCGGCCCGCGCGCCATTATAAACGATGTTGGAATAAAAAATGAGCAGCTCAGCCTGTGCCTTCAGAGCAGCGACGACGCGAGGATGACAATGCCCGGTGATCGTCACCGCATGGCCACCGTAAAGATCGAGATACCGCTCGCCGTCAGACGTGTAGACCCAGACGTCCTGGCCCCACTCGATGGTGAGCGGCATCTTTTTGTACGTCTTCACCTGATAAGCGTCTTCCCGATCGGTGACATCCATCATGGGTGACTCCCCGGAAACACCAATCCCGTCTGTTCTTCGAGGCCGAACATGAGATTCAGGTTCTGAACGGCCTGACCGGCCGCTCCCTTCATCAGATTGTCAATGGCCACAAAGACGATCACATCCCGTCCATCCACCGCCCAGCCGATGTCGGCGAAATTGGTCTGCTTCACCCAATTGACATCGGGGGACCCTTCCACCAGCCGAACGAAGAAACAATCGGCGTAGAACTGCTCGAAGAGGTCTCTGAGCTCCTCCCAGACGAGCCGTCGGCCGAGCCGGCCATAGATGGTGGCGAAAATCCCTCGGACCATGGGCGCCGAGTGGGTTTGCAAAATGAGTCGTCCCGACCATTCCGGATTCACGGCGCGCAACGTTTGAACGATTTCGGGCCGGTGCTGATGGGCGAACGCCTTGTAAGCGAAGAAGCTGTTGGCCCGGCGAGGGTGATGAGTGTTCGCGGCCGGTTTGGCTCCCGAGCCCGATGACCCCGTCTTGGCATCGACGATGACCGGACCCTCGATAAGCCCGCGGGCGATGAGCGGCGCCGTGCCGAGCAGTGCCGCGGTGGCGAAACATCCCGGATTGGCGACGCGCCGCGCCCGGCGAATGCGCTCTCTGTTGATTTCAGTGAGTCCATAGACGAACTGCGATTGAAGATGAAACGAGGCGTGCCGCCGCCCATAGTATCGGGCGAACGTCTCGGCGTCCTGAAGGCGATAATCGCCCGCCAGATCGATGAGTTTCACGCCATCGGGGAGCTCGGGGACGAGCGCCATGCTCTCGCCATGAGGCAGCGCCAGGAACAGGCAGTCCAACTGGCCGAACTCCTCCGAGATCGTCGTCTCGGCGAATCGGAGATCGGTGAGATGGCGCAGATTGGGATGCACCTCATCGACGCGCCGTCCCGCCTGTTCGTGAGCCGTGACCAGCCGGAGATCGACCTGAGGATGAAATAACAAGATGCGCAGCAGTTCGCCGCCGCTGTATCCGGAACCGCCGATGATACCTACTTTGAGTTTTGCCATGCCGCGATCTTCTCTCGAACGAGTTGAAACAATCGCTCGCCGCCATTCAACGCGTTGGCCGCCGGAATGCCGAACTGGCGTTCAATGTACTCGATGCCCATCTGACTGTCGGTCGCCGATCCAGACATCACATCGATACCGATACCCATCTGCCGAAGGAGCTGAATCCCTCCCCAGGCGCCCACGAAATCGTTGGCGCAAAACACCAGTGCCGCGCAAGCGTTCATGATCTCTCGGTCGCGGAAGACCGAATCCACGTGATATCCGCCGAGAATGCCGTCGCCTAATTCCAGCACGATGAGATCAGGAGACACCTCGTTGAGCGAGGCGACAATCGTCTTGGCAATCGGCGTGATGTCTTCGATGCCCACCGTCGAGGGATAGCCGCAATCGAGAAAACTCAGCGTCTTGACGGCTCCGTGATCCTCCATATTGAGCGTGTCTCGGAGGCAGGCGATGCCGGAGAGTTTCCCGGCCGCGACGCGATACCCGTGACGGGTGAAGTGCTTGATGAGCTCGGTCGCCGCCTGCGTCTTGCCCGAATTCATGCACGTGCCGGCGACGAGCACCAGCGGAGCGCTCCCTTCCAAACGCGTCTTGCGGGGGATGGCTCCCTGAGCGACGTTGAGCGTCGTCCCGTCGCGGACGACCAGGCCGAGGAGTTCAACCTCGATCGGCCAGCCGAGCTCATGATGATGACCGGTGCATCGTCCAATGACGCCGCCCAGATTGAGGATGTGCAGGCGATCGCCCAGCCCTAACCTGGCGGGGACGTCGCCGACGAATCCCTTCAGCGCCCGCCGCCGCCCGAGCACGCCGACGACGATATCGTGAGGATTGAGGCGCGCCAGTCGGCCACTGGTGAGTTCCAGTTGATTATAGGTGGCGCTGTCGGTGAGCGTGCGCACGACGACGACATCGCCGATCTTCGGCTCGGCGGGCTCGGCGATGGTGACTTCTTCGCTGAGATTCAATCGCGCCGTCGCCGACGCAATCTTGTCGACGCGGATCAGTCGGGACGGCGTGAGAGGCGCTGTTGTGGAAGCGTCGCGAGTCAGGGCGTCAACTTTCATGCTGCACCACCTCCCACCGGTTGACCAATTCGCCGAGGAGCGGATGCCCCGCCATGGCCTGTAATCGCAGTCGGAGCGCGTTGAGTTTGATGAAGCCCTCGGCGTCGCGCTGATTGTACACCGCGTCGGCTTCGAAGGTCGCATATTCGGAGGAGTATAGCGAACGGGGCGCTCGACGTCCGACAACACGACAATTTCCCTTGTAGAGCTTGAGCCGCACCGTGCCCGTCACGTTCTTCTGCGTCTCTTCGATCATCGATCTGAGCACGGCGAATTCCGGCGAATGCCAGAACCCATAGTAGATGAGTTCGGAGATCTTCGTTCCCAGCGAGTCCCTCAGGTGCATGACCTCGCGGTCCAGAGTGATGGACTCCAGGGCCCGATGAGCCGCGTGCAGGATGGTGACGCCGGGCGTCTCATAGACGCCTCGTGATTTCATACCCACGAATCGATTCTCCACGAGGTCAACGCGACCGATGCCATGCTCGCCGCCGATGATGTTCAACGTCTGCAGGAGAGCCGCCGGTTCGAACGGCTGACCATCGATGCTCACCGGCACGCCGCGGTCGAACGCGATCTCCAAATAGGCCGGTTGATCGGGCGCTCTCTCCGGCGCCCTGGTGAGCGTGAAGATCTCCTCTGGTGGTTCCATCCAGGGATCTTCCAGAATCCCCCCTTCATAGCTGGCGTGCATGAGATTCCGGTCGATGGAGTAGGGTTTGTCCTTGCTCGCCGGGACGGGGATGCCGTGCGCCGCCGCATACTCGATGAGATCGGTGCGCGAGCGAAACGACCACTCGCGCCAGGGCGCAATGACGGTGATCGACGGTTCGAGCGCATAGTAGGTCAGTTCGAAACGCACCTGATCGTTCCCCTTTCCCGTAGCGCCGTGAGCCACAGCATCCGCTCCTTCGCGCCGGGCAATCTCGATCTGCTTCTTGGCGATGAGCGGTCGGGCCAACGAGGTGCCCATCAAATAACAACCTTCGTAGACGGCATTGGCCTTCACTGCCGTGAACACGTAATCGCGGACGAATTCCTCCTTGAGGTCTTCGATGTAAATCTTGGAAGCGCCCGTGCGCAGCGCCTTCTCTTCCAATCCTCTCAATTCATCGCCCTGTCCGATATCCGCCGTGAAGGCGATGATCTCGCAGCCGTACTCTTCCTTGAGCCATTTCAACATGACCGATGTGTCCAGTCCGCCAGAATAGGCGAGAACGATTTTCTTCGGATGTGGTTTCATCATCTCTCAACCCCTCGTGCTGATATTGAACAAAGCGAAGATCTGTTTCATCGCTCGGCCTTGCTCGGCGCGCCCTTTGACGGCGACAAACACCGTGTTGTCGCCGGCAATCGTGCCCACGATCTCGGGAATCTTGGCCTGGTCGATGCGTTCGGCGACCATCGAGGCCTGGCCCGATCCCGTCTTGACGACGATGAGATGATCGCCCGCCGTATCCAGATCGAGCACGTCAACCAGTGGCGATTCTCCCCGCCTCAACTGGGGGAGACGATAGACGCCTTTGATCTTCACCACGCCCAGTTCGGCCAAATCGCGCGACACGCTCGACTGAGTCGCCGTCAGTCCCAGCCGACGGAGTTCGTCCAGGAGCTGCTGCTGATTGGCCACCGGCTTGGCGCGGATGATGTCGATGATCCTGGATTGCCGCGTTTTCTTGGTCATCGAATGCATAATATGCAAAAATTCTGCATAAAATTGAAAAAGGCGCATTTTTATACAACAAATGATTGGGTTTGTCAACCCCGGTTCTGGCAGTGGATGCGCCGGACCTGGTGGCCGCTCTGGAAGTCTGGAAGACCGCGCGCTCCCGAGAGCGGCTGTCGCTCCGTCAACTCTTGACGGGCATTCACTTCGCGTGGTAGCGTTGTGTGTTGTTTGACAAGGTGAAAGTGAGCCCGGGGGAGCTGGGGCGAGCCCGGCTGAGAGGGCATCCGGAACCGATGCCGACCCCCACGACCTGATCTGGGTAATGCCAGCGCAGGGAGGCGGTTCGAGAAGGATTCGTGGAAGGCCGCCAGAGATCGCGCTGGCGGCCATTCTTTTTTCTGGAGGTGCTCCATGTCAGAAACAGCAGCCAGCCTGTCGGTCACATATCGGTTCCCCGCCAGTCGGAAGGTCTATGTTCGGGGATCTCGTCCGGACATTCGCGTTCCGTGGCGCGAGATTCAACTGACGCCCACGTCCGGTCGATTCGGCGATGAAGAGAATCCGCCACTTCGCGTCTACGATACCAGTGGCCCCTATACCGATCCCGAGGCGGAGATCGACGTGCGTCGCGGTCTCCCGCCGCTTCGTCGGTCCTGGATACTGGAGCGCGGCGATGTCGAAGAATATGAAGGACGAGGCGTCCATCCCCGGGATGATGGTCGGAAGGAGGGAGAGCCTGAAACGGCTGCTCCTCCTGGGTTGAAGCGGCGGCCATTACGGGCCAAGCCGGGGCGCGCCGTGACGCAGATGTATTATGCGCGTCGGGGGATCATCACGCCGGAGATGGAGTTTGTGGCCATTCGCGAAGGCGTCGATCCCGGATTCGTGCGCGAGGAGGTGGCCCGTGGCCGAGCGATCATTCCGGCCAACATCAATCATCCGGAGAGCGAACCGATGATCATCGGGCGGAACTTCCTGGTGAAAGTCAACGCCAATATTGGCAATTCGGCGGTTCGCTCGTCGATCGAGGAAGAGGTGGAGAAGATGATCTGGGCCATCCGCTGGGGAGCCGACACGGTGATGGACCTCTCCACGGGGAAGGACATTCACACCACCCGCGAATGGATCATTCGCAATTCGCCGGTGCCCGTGGGGACGGTGCCCATTTATCAAGCGCTGGAGAAAGTCGGCGGTCAGCCCGAGGAACTCACCTGGGAGATCTTCCGGGATACGCTCATCGAGCAAGCCGAGCAAGGCGTCGATTACTTCACCATTCATGCTGGCGTGCTGTTGCGGTATATTCCGCTCACCGCCAGGCGGGTCACGGGCATCGTCTCGCGGGGCGGTTCCATCCTGGCGGCCTGGTGTCTGGCGCACCACGAGGAGAACTTCCTCTACACGCACTTTGAGGAGATTTGCGAGATCATGCGGACGTATGACGTGGCTTTCTCACTGGGCGATGGGTTGCGGCCTGGATCTATCGCCGATGCCAACGATGAAGCGCAGATGGCCGAACTGGAGACGTTGGGGGAATTGACCGAGATCGCCTGGAAGCACGACGTGCAGGTGATGATCGAAGGGCCGGGTCACGTGCCCATGCACAAGATCAAAGAGAACGTGGACATCCAGATGCGAGTGTGCCACGAGGCTCCGTTTTACACGTTGGGGCCGCTCGTCACCGATATTGCTCCGGGGTATGATCACATCACCTCGGCCATTGGCGCGGCCATGATCGCCATGTATGGGACGGCGATGCTGTGTTACGTGACGCCGAAGGAGCACCTGGGATTGCCCAACAAGGAAGACGTCAAAGCGGGCGTCATCGCCTACAAGATCGCCGCTCATGCCGCCGATCTGGCCAAGGGGCATCCGACAGCGCGGAAGTGGGATGATGCGCTGTCGAAGGCGCGGTTCGAGTTTCGCTGGGAGGATCAGTTCAATCTCTCGCTCGATCCGGAGACGGCGCGCGCCTATCACGACGAGACGCTGCCCGGCGAGGGCGCCAAGGTGGCGCATTTCTGCTCGATGTGCGGGCCCAAGTTCTGTTCCATGCGCATCACTCAGGATGTGCGCGAGTACGCGGCCCGGAAGGGCATCGAGGCCGAGCGGGCGCTGGAGGCGGGATTGGAAGAGAAGGCGCGGGAATTTCGTCAAGGCGGCGGCAAGATTTACGTGCCGGTGTAGCCGGCGCGATGATGGCGGCCGGTAGTCGCCGACCCCAAGGGTTGCGCGAAGGCGGCGGAACGAGCAGCGTTGTGGCGCGAGATTGGGCTCTGACGTTACGTCCATTTTGCCGAGTCTTCTTCGGGCGCATGGAGCCATCCTCGCCATCCGAAAGAAGCAACGTCCCCGAGAGTGGGAAGACTGTCCGACATGCGTGCATAGACAGGCCTCCTCCACCCTTTAGAAGAAGTGACATCGTAGGATTCACTCCGTGAGGCCGAACTCCCCGGTGCGTCTCTTGACGTCTGACCGAAGGGAGGCGGCGCCACCATGAAGAAGCGTGTGGGCTGTCGGCTTGCGCTATATTCCCGGGGGAGATGGGCGATGTGGGCTATTGAGTCCTTTGAAATCTGTGGAGGCGGCGCCCGGATTCGAACCGGGGTATCGAGGTTTTGCAGACCTCCGCCTTACCACTTGGCTACGCCGCCTCGTTCACCTTTCTCGTCTCACATTGAAAATTATAATCGGCGAGGACCCAGATTTTCAACCACCCTTGATAGGTGGTCGGTCGGGACCCGAGTTCCGACTGTCTGTCCTCGCCGACTTCTTATGAGTGCGTGCTCTGGAGCGGGAGACGGGATTTGAACCCGCGACTTCAACCTTGGCAAGGTTGCACTCTACCGCTGAGTTACTCCCGCTCGCTTCACAATTCTAATTTAAATCCCTCCTCTGGATTTGTCAAGCAGGGCATCCGCTTATTGAGAGCGGTGGGCGTCACCTCATCGAGCCCATGCCCCAAGAGATCAGTGGCTGCTCATGGCGAGGGACGTAACGATCCCCGGAGGCCGGCTCCGGGGCTTTCACGGATGAGGCGAGTTCCAGTGGACGAGCTGATGAGCGTCAAGGGACCCCGGAGGCGAGCACCGGGGCCTGGGAAGCCCCGCGGCTGGTGGGCGGGGAGGCATCAGCTGACAGCTCGTCTGGACGCCTCATTGCACCTCCTCTGGGAGGCCCCACAGCTTGTCTGTGGGGAGGCGTCAGTTAGCAGCTAGTTCAGGCACTTCATTCCAAACACCATGAGGAAGCCCCGCGGCTGGTGGGCGGGGAGGAGTCAGGTGAGGAGCTCGTCTAGCCCGGAGGTCCATTCTTAACCTCAGGGGAGCCCCGCCGCTCGGTTGGCAAGGAGCAGTCAGTTGTGAGCTGGTTTCGCTTGACTCAGGGCGCCCGACTCCCGCCTGGTGGGTCCGTCTCGCGGCCTTGATTGCCATCCTTTCCGGCCGGCGAGTATGATTACCTTTCGGCCATGAATTCGTCGGACATCCTCATCACAGTGGGAAGAGAACATGCTGGACAGCGATTGGATCAGTTCATCGCCGCCCGAGTCGACCAACTGAGCCGCTCTCGCGTCAAGCAACTGATTTCCGACGGATGCATCCGTGTGAACGCCACGCGCGTCAAGCCGAGCTATAAGCTCAGGCCGGGCGATCGCATCGAAGGTTATCTTCCAACATCGCCATCCGCTCCTCCATTCTCGCCCGAGCCCATACCACTGGACATTCTCTTCGAGGACGAGGATCTCATCGTCATCAACAAACCGGCGGGGCTGATCGTTCATCCCGGAGCCGGGGCGCGCTCGGGGACGTTGGCCAACGCGCTGGCCTATCATTTTCAACGCCTCTCCGGGTTGTCGGGACCCACCCGCCCGGGCATCGTCCATCGATTGGATAAAGATACCTCCGGATTGATGATCGTGGCCAAACACGATCGCGCCCACCAGAAACTCGCTGTTCAGTGGCAACGGCGCACCGTCGAGAAGACCTACATCGGATTGGTCTACGGTCATCCCGCCCCCGAGCAGGGGAAGATCGAAGCCCCTATTGGGCGCCATCCCTTTCATCGAACCAAAATGGCCGTCCGACCAGAGGAGAAGGGACGTCCCGCCCTCACTCTCTACCGCGTGATCGAGCGGTTCCCCGACGCTGCCTTGCTCGAACTTCGCCTCAAGACGGGGCGCACGCACCAGATTCGCGTTCACCTGAGGTCCATTCATCATCCCATCGTCGGCGACCGCGTCTACGGAGCGGGGTATAAGACGAAGATGAGAGATCCCGTCGTGCGTCAGGCAATTGACCGACTCCATCGCCACTTCCTCCACGCCGCGGGCATTCGATTCCACCATCCGCGGACGGGGGATATTCTGGAGTTTCACGCTCCTCTTCCCGCTGAATTGGAGGAATTCTTGGCCCTTCTGCGCCGACGAGTGGGGAGCGAAACGTCACGTTGAATGCACCATCAGGCGTTGGATGGACGTAGCCGAGAATGTCTGTTCGTCGATCTCCACCAGAGCACCGCAGAGTCGCACATCTCCGGAAGAGGGCTCGAAGCGTTTGGGCAGGCCGCGGAGGAAGCGATCCAGGACGAGATCGCGTTTGACGCCGATGACGCCATCATAGGGTCCGGTCATTCCCAGATCGGTGATGTAGGCCGTTCCTTTGGGCAGAATCATCTCATCGGCCGTGGGCACGTGGGTGTGAGAGCCGAAGACGACGCTCACCCGACCGTCGAGATACCACCCCATGGCGATTTTCTCTGAAGTCGCTTCAGCGTGCATATCCACAATGATGATTTGCTCTTCTAGCTGATCGAGCAAATGATCGACCGTCCGGAAGGGACAGTCGTTGGGCGCCATGAAGATTCGTCCTTGCAGATTGATGACCGCCACTCGCTGTCCACCTCGCGTCGATCCCGACCAGAGGCCCCGTCCGGGGACGCCGGGAGCGTAATTGGCCGGTCTGAGCAGGCGCGGCTCGGAATCGATGATCTGGAAGATTTCCTTCTTGTCGAAAATGTGATTACCGGATGTGAGCACGTCGATGCCCGCCCCGAATAACTCTTCGGCCGTCTTGGGCGTCAGCCCGGCACCGGCGGCTGCGTTCTCACAATTACCCACGGTGAAGTCGATCTCCAATTCGGCTCTCAGACGGGGGACCATTTCCCGCACGATGCGGCGACCCGGTCTGCCTACAATGTCGCCAATCAGCAATATGCGCATCACGATGTGTACTAAAATGGGGCCTCCGCGCGAGCCGTGTGGCAGGCTTTGTTGAACCTGGACTCTTCCAGGTGGGTGGCCTAGCCCCTATCTTTTGGTGTCCCAGCGACCTTGCCGGGCATACCGCAATAGGTGTCTCCTGCATCGGCCTCCCTTTTCGTTGGCGTTGGCTCAAACATTGCCTCGCCATCACGGGCCCAGCAGAAGCCCCACGCTCTCTATATATTAGTACAGAGCTGGAGTTGGGTCAATGAGGTCGGCGAGTTTTCTCGATCCGTCATGGGGTGGGAGCGAAGGTTCCTCACCGTTCTGACGAGCCGTGGTCTCTGTCTTTGATGATAGGGTTGATCGGCGTCGGGATTTCGATGAGCGAGTGCCTTCTGGCGACTTACCGAACCGTTCGATTATTGTTCACGAGCATGAGTATGGGGCATCTCCGCCAAGCTCGGAGTCGGAGAGAGAGGGACATAACAAACGAGGAGTGACGTTCGACGATGAGTGGAATGTGCGTCCTGCTCAGGACGATGTCGGCTCATCCGATGTGGGAGCTTCGGGGGCCTCCGCTTCCTCCACCTTGTCGAGATGGAGGATCTGATCGATCATCTGGCTATACTCGGTCGCTTTTTGGGCCAGTTGGGCGTCCATTTGTTCGTAGCGTTTTTTCAACTGATGCAACTCGTCGGCAATATGGAGAGCGGCCAGGATCGCCACTTTCAACGAATCCACGGTGAGCGTCGCGGCGGCCACGTCTCGCATGCGACGATCGACAAACTCGGCCAGTTGGATAATATACTCGCTATCGCCATTACCCCGGATATTGTATGACTGGTTGTAGATCTCAACCTTGACGCTCTGTGGCGATCGCGCCTCCGATGGCGTCGACTCTGTTCGTTTCACTTCATCCACGTCGGCCACTCGGTCACCTCCTCACCGGCTGAGTCGTCTCTTGTTCGATCAGCGAGAGGGCGTCGAGCATCGCCTCGATCTTCAGTTTGATCGCGTCGCGTTCGCCCAGCAGGCGTTCGATCTGCACGGCCAGGCGATCCTTCTCGGCATAGGCTGCCCCTAACTCGCGTTTGAGCGAAGCCAGTTCTTTTTCCAGTTGCTCCTTCTCCTGCTTCAAGACCTTGAACTGCTCGATCGCCCGATAGATTTTGTCTTCCAGGTGTGAGAATTTCTCCAGTCCTGTCATTGCGACCACAGCCTTACCTCCCACTCGTGAAGTTGTTCTTATTGTACACCCAACGACGTGTTGAGACAATAATCAATTTTTCTCAGCGGCGAATTTCGGCACCGAATTGCTGTTCCAGAAGATCCATCACCCGCTCGACAATATGGTTGATCTCTTCATCGGTCAGGGTGCGATCCGGCGCTCGCAACCGCAGGCTGATCGACAGCGATCGCTTGTCCGGCGGCAGCGGTTTCCCCGCATAGACATCGAACAACTGAATAGCGGCGATCTCCGCGATACCCAAATCTTCAATCGCCGCCTCCACCTCTCCGTAACGGACGTGCTCGGGAACGATGAATGAGATGTCGCGGACCACTGTCGGATATTTGGAGAGCGGTTGATAACGTACTGGCTCTCCCTGCAGGGCCAACAACCGTTCCAGATTCAATTCGCCGATGAAGACCGGTTGCTTCAATTTGAGCTCAGCGGCGATGCGGGGATGAAGTTGGCCGAGAAGACCCAATGCATCGCCATTGACGAGCACTCTGGCGGCCTGGCCCGGATGGAGATAGGAGACGTCCGTCGCCACAAACTGAGATCCTCGGATGCGAAACTTCTCCAGCAGGCATTCCACTGCCGCCTTCAAGTGGAAGAACGAGAAGGGTTCCCGATAGTGTTTCCAGTCCCGCTCATTGACCAGGCCGGTGGCGACGAATCCCAGATGCTCCCGCTCCAGGGGGAGCTGATTCTCGCCTCGTTTGAAGAAACATTTCCCCACTTCGAACAATCGCACGCTGCGCACGCCGCGATTGAGATTGTGCGCGAGCGACTCCAACAGTCCGGGAAGGAGCGTCGTCCTCAGCACCGGACGGGTCTCATCAATGGGATTCATGAGAACTTCAGCCTGAGCGCCATCGGTGGCGAACAGCGACTGCACGCTATCGTTCACGAAACTGAACGTGATGGCTTCGTCGAAACCGAGCGCCATCATCACGTGCCGAACGTCGCGTCGGGATGATTCGCCGGGGAGATACTCTCCGGCGCCCGCCCAGGGCGGCAGCTCCACGGTGATCTTTTCGTATCCTACGTGCCGGGCCACTTCTTCGACCAGATCATCTTCGCCTTCGATATCAATTCGCCAAGACGGAGCGATGGCCGTGAGTTCATCCCGACCGGTCCTGTTCACCTCGAATCCCAACCCGCGCAAGATCCGTTCGGCCTCGTCCATGGGGACGTCCAGGCCGATGATCCGAACCAGCCGCTCGTGTCGCAGTCGGATCGGCTGATGGTCGAGGGGACGCGGATAGACGTCGATGGCTCCCTTCAACACGCGGCCGCCGGCGATCTCGGCGATGAGTCGAGCGATGCGATCGGCGGCCACGGGCGGCATGGCGTAATCCATACCCCGGCCGAAGTGATAGGAGGCATCGGTCTCCATCCCCAGGGCGCGAGCCGTGCGCCGCACCGTCTGAGGCTGGAAGTAGGCGCTCTCCAGGAGCACGTGTTTGGTGTCCGAGGAGATGCCCGTCTCTTCGCCGCCCATGATTCCGGCCAGCGCCACCGGTCGAGCCGCGTCGGCGATGACCAGCATGTCATCAGCGAGCGTCCTTTTTACGCCGTCGAGGGTCACTAGTCGCTCGCCGGCGCGCGCCCGCCGGACGACGATGCGGCGGCCAATGAGTTTCTCGTAATCGAAGGCGTGCGTCGGATGTCCCAGTTCGCGCAGCACGTAGTTGGTGATGTCGGTGATATTATTGATGCTTCGCTGTCCCAACGCTTCCAGGCGCTCGACGAGCCACGGCGGCGATGGTCCCACATGAACGTCCATGATCACGCGCGCCACATAACGCGGGCAGAGATCCGGCTCGTGAATCTCCACCGAGGTCACTCGGCTCGTCGGTTCATCATCTTCGGGCACCGCCGTCTCAGGATATTTTATCGGTCGTCCGGTGATGACGCTGATTTCGCGGGCGATCCCCAGATGGGAGAGAGCATCCGGTCGATTGGACGTCAAGTCGAACTCGAACAGATAATCATCGCCCGCCGGCTCGACGGTATCCACGGCCAGACCGATCATGGTGAGTTTCTCGGCCAACTCGCGGGGCGCGAGGTCGACATCGACCAACTCCCGAAGCCAGTTATAGCTGATGCTCATAAGCCGAATTGTTCCAGAAATCGGGTATCGTTCTCGTAGAGCAACCGGATATCATCGATGCCATAAATGAGCGCGGCCATGCGATCGATGCCCAGCCCGAAGGCGAATCCGGTGAACTCTTCCGGATCAATGCCGACGCCACGCAACACTTTGGGATGGACCATCCCGCACCCCCCGAGCTCGATCCAACCCGCTCCCTTACAGACGCGGCATCCCCGACCGAAGCAAAGGAAACAACTGTAGTCGACCTCCGCTCCCGGCTCCACGAACGGGAAGTAGCTCGGCCGAAATCGCGTCTTCACCTCTGGGCCGAACATGCGCCGGACGAATTCCTGTAACGTCCCCTTCAGATGACCCATGTGAATGTTCCGGTCGACGGTCAATCCCTCGACTTGATAGAACATCGGATTATGCGTCGGATCGGGAGTGTCGCGACGAAAGACTTTGCCCGGCGCGATGATGCGGAGTGGCGGGCGACGGCGCTCCATGGTCCGGATTTGCACGGTGGAGGTTTGCGTCCGAAGAGCGATGTCAGAACTCAAGTAGAGCGTGTCTTGCGCTTCGCGCGCCGGGTGTCCCGGGGGAATATTCAGGGCATCGAAGTTATAAAAGCTCGTCTCCACTTCCGGGCCGTCCTCCACGGTATACCCCATGGCCACGAAAATATCCTCAATCCGTTGACGCATGCGGGTGATCGGATGCGGGTGGCCAAATCGCGGTCGCAACCCCGGCAGGGTGATGTCCACTCGTTCTCGCTCGAGCTGTTCAGCTTGGACGCGGGCCTCCAGATCGGCGCGCAGCCGCTCCAACGATGATTCCACATAGGTTTTCAGCTCATTGACCGCCTGGCCAAAGGCCCGCCGCTCTTCCCGGGGGACGCGTCCGATCTGTTTGATGAGCGCGTGGACGAGTCCACTCTTGCGCCCCATGTACTTATCGCGCAGAGCGGAAAGGGCGGCGAGGTCTTTCACTCCAGCCAGGTCCGTCTGGAATTGTTTCTTCAGCGTCTCTACCTGTTCGGGCACAATGGTCTCCATAACGGATGATGACCCTCAGGCCGCCTGGTGCATCTTCAAGGCTTCCTTGGCCATATTGGCCAGTTCGGCGAAGGCCGCCTCATCGTTGACCGCCAGGTCGGCCAGCATCTTTCGATTCAGCCGCACATCGGCCAGCTTCAATCCGTGCATGAACTGACTGTAATTCAACCCGTTCAATCGCGCCGCCGCGTTGATACGAATGATCCACAGTCGCCGGAAATCGCGTTTCTTGCGTTTGCGCCCGATGTATGAGAAAGTCAGGGCGCGCTCCACCGCTTCTTTGGCGTACCGGTGGAGTCGGCCTTTAGCGCCCCAATAGCCTTTGGCCATGCGCAGGTATTTCTTACGGCGTCGCAGGCGACGATTACCGCGTTTAACTCGTGCCATGTCCCTTCCTCCTTCGTCTCAAAATCCGGAATGCGAGCATCGAGATTCCCGCGCGTTCGCCTCGCCCCTCCATCGCCGATCCATGGGCGATGAGGCGGTTCAAAGACGAACGGCGTCCTTCGTTCACTTCCTCCCATAGGGAAGCATCATCCGGACGCGATGCTCGTCGGTGGGATGCACGTAGACATCCTTATCCAGCGCGCGCTTCCGCTTGGGCGTTTTCTTGGTCAGGATATGGCGCGCGTGAGAGTGACCACGTTTGATTTTTCCCGTGGCCGTGAAACGAAATCGCTTATACGCGCCGCGATGTGTCTTTAATTTTGGCATCGTACTTCTCCTATCCGGTTTTCTTGGGAGCCAGGATGGCGACCAGATTGTATCCTTCCAGTTTGGGGCGATGTTCCACCACGCCCACTTCGGAGAGATCGGCGATCAATCGATCCAGTAATTGCCGACCCAGTTCCTTGTGGACGATCTCCCGTCCCCGGAAGCGGATGACCGCTTTCACCTTGTCGCCCTCCCTCAAGATGCGCTCGGCATTCTTCTTTTTGAACTCATAATCGTGCTCATCGGTGCGTGGCCGGAGTTTGATCTCCTTGACGGAGATCACGGTCTGTTTTTTGCGCGCCTCTTGAGCCTTTTTCTTCTGCTCGTAGAGGAACTTCCCGTAGTCGATGATGCGACAGACCGGTGGATTGGCCTGAGGGGCCACTTCCACCAGATCGAGGCCTTTGCGCTCGGCGTGGCGGAGCGCCTCTTTCAAAGGGACAATGCCAACCTGTTGTCCTTGTTCGTCGATGAGACGAACCTGATCGGCTCGGATCCGCTCATTGACCCGATACCGGTGGACCGGTTGGCGATCTCTCCGGCCTCTGCCTCGGAATGATCGTCTAGCGATACGTCACCTCTCCTTCGGGCCATCGGCCTGGCCCTGGTCTTGGAATTGAAGATCGAGCGCCCTCCGGCGAATGAGGGCGAGAGCCTGCTCGATGAATGCGTCCACCGGCATGGCGCCGATATCGCCTCGTTGACGTTGGCGCACCGAAACTTCCCCTCGTTCGACTTCTCGCGCGCCCACGATCAACATGAAGGGAATCTTCCGCAATTGAGCCTGACGGATCTTGGCGCCGATCTTGTCACTGCGCACGTCCGCTTCGGTCCGCAACCCCGCCCGTCGCAACTCGTCGGTGACCCGGAGCGCATAGTCTCTTTGTTTGTCGGTAATGGTCATGACGATGGCTTGCACCGGAGCCAACCAGAGGGGGAAAGCGCCGGCATAGTGTTCGATGAGAATGCCGAAAAATCGCTCCAGCGAACCCAACAAAGCGCGATGAATCATGATCGGGCGATGCGGTCGATTGTCGGCGCCGATGTACTCGAGCTCGAATCGCTCCGGCAACGTGAAATCGAGTTGAATGGTGCCTAACTGCCAGGGACGACCGATGGCGTCGACGACCTTGATGTCGATCTTGGGTCCATAAAATGCCGCCTCTCCCTCAATTCGTTCGTAGGACATGCCAAGCTCGTCGAGCGCCTCGGCCAGCGTCTTCTCCGCTCGTTCCCACAACGCGGGATCGCCCATGTACTTGGACGTCTCCCGAGGGTCGCGGACCGAGAGCTCGACTTCATATTCGTCGAAGCCAAATGTTCGATAGACCGTTTGGGCGAAGTCGACGCAACCGGTGATCTCCTGGCCGAGCGTCTCCGGTGTGCAAAAGATATGAGCATCATCTTGGGTGAAGCCGCGAACGCGCAACAACCCGTGCAGCACGCCGCTCCGCTCATAGCGATAGACGGTTCCGAATTCTGCCAGGCGAACGGGGAGATCGCGGTAACTTCGCGTCTTGGAGGCGTAAATGCCGATGTGGAAAGGGCAATTCATCGGTTTGAGTTGGTATTCCTCGTGCTCGTCCAGCTTCATCGTGGGATACATCGATTCCCGATAGTATCCGGCGTGGCCCGAGCGTTCCCACAAGCTGAATCGGGCGATGTGTGGCGTCACCACCAACCCATACCCCCGCTTGAGCAATTCCTCTTTGAGGAAGTCCTCCATCTCCTTCCGGATGATCCCCCCATTGGGATGCCAGAAGACGAGCCCCGGTCCATATTCCTCGCGAATACTGAACAGATCCAGCTCGGGACCCAATCGGCGATGATCGCGCTTTTCCGCCTCCTCGCGACGCTTGAGGAACTCGTTCAATTCCTCCTCGCTGAAGAAGGAGGTGCCGTAGATGCGTTGCATCTGGGGCCGGCCCTCCGTGCTCCGCCAGTAGGCGCCGGCGACGTTCAACAGCTTGAGCGCCTTGATACGCCCGGTGGAGGGAATATGAGGGCCGAGACAGAAATCGATCATATGATCGCCCAGCTTATAGCAACTGACCGTCTCCCCGCCTTTATCGCAGATGAGCTCCACCTTCAAATCATCGCCCATCTCCTTGAACAATTTGACGGCCTCATCGCGCGGCATTTCTATTCGCTGGTAGGGGAGATCTTTCTCGACCAGCTCGCGCATCTTCGCCTCGATGCGTTCCAGGTCTTCGGGGGTGAATCGCCCTCCATCTTTGCGCAGGAAATCGTAGAAGAATCCCTCCTCGGTGGGAGGACCGATACCTAACAGCGTATCGGGATAGAGTTCCAGTACCGCCGCCGCCAGCAGGTGAGCCGAGGAGTGACGGTACACTTCCAGAGCCTCTGGAGTGCCCGGCAGGACGGGCTCCACGGTCGCGCCATCGGGGACGCGAGCCGCCAGATCAACCAGTTTCCCGTTGATCTTGGCCACCAACGCCTGTCGGGCAATCTTCTCATCGACTCGAGCGATGGCCTGTTGAGCCGTCAGGGCACCATTGGACACCTCGACGGCCCCTCTACCTGGCAGTCGAACAATGATGCTCATGTTGTGATGTCCAGTCTTCTGTTCACTCAGGTAAGATTCTACGCAAGCGCCCGACCTCGCGTCTCAGGTCTCTCCAGCGGCCTCCAATGTCGATGATGGATCATGATGACCGATTGTCCCTCTCGACCCGCTCAAACCAACGGTCGGGTCTTATCCAGCTTGCGTAAAATGTCATGGTGTGAAGTAGATGGTAGGCGCGAGCGGATTTGAACCGCTGACCCCTTCCGCGTCAAGGAAGTGCTCTCCCCCTGAGCTACGCGCCTCCATCTTCTCCTTCAAAGGCATGAATGTACCAAAGAAAATCATCCCGTGTCAAGATGATTTACGGGGAGCGCCGGAGGGGCATCGCGGGCATAGCGCATCAGAGATCCCGGAGGCGAGTTTCGGAGTCTGGGCGGCCCCGCCGCTCGGTCGGCGGGGAGGACCCAGGTGCCAGCCAGTTCGAGCCGCTCTCCCTCTATCCCCGAGGACACCCCGCAGGCCCATAGAGAGCCGTCAGGCGCGCCCTCGGCTCCTCTCCGACCTTCATGGCGCCCATTGGGGTGAGGTCTAGGATTGCCGCTGCGCCTCACCCTTGACGCTCCCGCGGTGCTCCCCACTTCGGGTTAGCGTACCCATGTGCAAGACCAGGTATCGCCGCTCTCGGCGCTCGCGGAAACACGAAGCAGACGCCCGCACGCTCTTGGTCTCGCATGCCGCCGTTGTTTCCAGTTGTCCATTGTCGAAATGGCAAGACGAATGGGAGTTAAAATGACACATGCGTCACGATATAGCGAGCGATATGCTCGGCCACGGCCGCGATGGTCCAGGAGGGGTTCACAATCGTTGCGCAGGGGATGATGCTCCCATCGGCAATGAAGAGGTTGTCAAATGCGCCGGTGGTACTGAAGACCCGCCCGTTGCCATCTACAACTCCCCCGTCGTCTGAGGGATCGCGCCCCGGCCAGCGAGCCATTCGACAGGTGCCCAGAGGATGAACCGAGGCGAAGACACTGTGAGGATCGGCCGTCTCGGGCGCAAGCAGGCGCGTGCCTTCAGGGAGGTGAGCGGCGATCATTTTAATAGCCCGGTCATAGTCTTGAGCATGCGTTTGCGTAGGCGGGCTGATGCGAACGCGCTCGCCGTCAATCCACACGCGACCATCGCAGCCATCTTCTCCAACGAAAGCCACGGCCAGCGCGCGCACGGGATACTCATCGAGCAATCGTTTCTGGCGGATGCCATAAAGGCTCGGGTTCTTCCAGCGCGTGACTACGTAGAGAGGATTCGGCCCACCGACGTCCTCAAGGTGACCTTCTTCGGCCCACGCAGGATCGTGGAGTCGGACGAGGATCTTACCACCGATGCTCACCGGCGGCGCCCACAAATCTTCCATCACCCACCCTTCGGTTTCGGCCATCTCGCGCGTGATCCCGGAAATGACGCGCCCCTTGTACCCGTCCACGCTCGTGAGACCATCAAGGGTCCAGGTGCCGATTGGCGGGAGCAGCACACCAGCAACGGCATCTCCATTGCCGGAGAGGTGATACCCGACGTGGGGGCTCAGGCCGGGAAGGTCGCTTTGCAACAAGATGCGGGGCGTACCAATCGTCCCGGCAGCCACTACGACGACGCGCGCGGTGACCGAGGATTCAGGCCCGACGCTCCGAACACCTTCGATGAATACTCCCGTCTCACTCTCCCGATAGACAACCGTCCAGCGGCGCGCCATGGGATCATAAGCGAGGCGCGTCACCTGCTTATTGGGCCAGATCTCGGCTCCGGCCATCTGGGCCCGCAGCAGATAGTTCATGGTGAGATTTTGTTGAGCGCCGAAGACGCACCCGAAGTTGCAAAAACCACAGTTGCGACACGCGCCGATCACATCTTCGTCGATGACCCGGCCGTTATATACATCGCCCACACTATTGCGCACGGCCACGCGCGCCAACGAGAAGACACCCGGACCATACACTCGTTCTAATGCATATTTCAAGATCCGGTGACGCGGAATTTCGATCGTCGGGATGTGCGTGTAGATTTGATAGGGGTGGCCGTTGGCCCCTTCTACGATGTCATAGAGCGATGAGAGGTATTCGTGATTCCACGGGCGCTCCCGACCCTGAGCGTCTGTATACGTGGGCCAGCGACCATTGCGAAAGATGCGCCGGGGCGCGCGTTCAGAGACATTCGAGTAGACCACCGATGCTCCGCCCACAGCCGCCACATCACCAATGAAGGCGCGCTCACTCACGAAGTCCTCAAAAAGCGAATAGATGTAGCGGGGATCGAAGGCCTGCTCGAAGAATTTCTTCCCATGGAATCGCTTCGTCGAACCATCGGCGTGCCGGTACGCCATCGGGTCACCGAGTCGCTCCAATCCTCGATAATTACTTGGATGCCACCAATCGCCGCGTTCCAGAACGAGCACCGATTTATGAGCGAACGCCAGGCGTTGCGCCGTTACGGCACCGCCAAATCCCGAGCCGATGATGACCGCATCATAGTCTGCCATAGTCTCCTCCTATGGTGCCGCTTCGGGCGCCGTCCCCGGAACGAATTCCGGCGGGAGTGTGCCGGGCGCGATAGATGGGATGAGCCCGCCGAAAAGATCCAGATCCTCGTCTCGCAGATGCGGATTCTCCATTTCGGCCCAATTCCGAGTCGGATGGAATCCCCAGTTCGGTCCAGGATATCCGCGACGCCGGAGCCACATAAGGCCCGGCCGAGAGCTGTACAGCAGGAAACCGGCAAAGAGTCGCAGAAAGACGATCTCCGGCGCGGCCCCTTCGGCCCCTCCGAGCCGCAGACACTGCTCTTGTATGGGCGTGAGGTGTGGAGCTTCTCCCTCATCCTCACGGCGACTCACCAGCGCAACCATCCCAAGCTGTTTCTCATGACGGAGCGCCCAGAATCCTGGAGCGAAAGGAGCAAGGCATCGAGCGGCGATATCGAGCAGGTGTGCCGCCTTATTCAATTCGCCCTGGTTGGTGACCACGCTGAAATAGGGATCGGTCAGATGTTCATAAAATGTCTGGCCGTAAAGCTGCACATCGAGCGCTCCAGGCTCGTCGGGTTCCGTTCCCTGTGCACCTCGTCCCGGCAGCAGAACATTCGCCAGCGCCTCGAGCGTGCGTTGCGCATCCGATTGAGTCGATGGGAGAACCCATGTCACATCAAGCGGAGTGAGCACACTCAATCCGCCGAAACCGCTCAGCCATAGAAACGTCCGACGTGTCAGGCGACTGCTCATGTCTTCGTGAAGTGTGGCCCCTCGAGTCGGGCCCTCATCTCTCCATGAGTTGTGCTCTCCGCTCAAATGCGCTCATCGTAGAGCTTCTCATTCACCCGCGATGCGACGGGATTCGGCAAATCGCGCGCGACGAACTCTGGTAGTTTTCGCTCTTGGGGCACATATCGCCAAGCTTTGGTTATACACCGCAGCTCTCGTGACATCCAGGGGGCTCCTTTCTTCAGCGCGTGCAATCCTCCTGACTCGGGATGGTCGCACCTTGAGGCCCGGTCGCCTCGTTCATGTTCGCGAGGTGATCTCCTCGCCTGGGGGAGCCAGGGCTTCGACGAACGAGGTGAACTTCTTCTCAAAGCCAATGGGATTGCGGTTCGTGTGACCAGCGAGATGGAGAGCCGTTTGGCCATCCTCGTGCTTCTCGATGACCGCCCATACGCGCTCGTGCGAAAATACGAACACGGCGATCAAAGAGACACAGAGCAAGACGAATCCGAAATACACGGCATCCACTCCGGGATCGTACTGGACTTGGAGAACGTGATACAGGGGGGCGCGCGTGAACTCCTTCAGTGTGAAGCTGTATCCTCCGACCTGAAGCTTTTCGGCCATGTTCGTCTCGGTGCGAATGAACGTCATGATCTCCGGCGAGAAAGCGAATGTTCGTTGCCGTCGCCCATCGGGTCGGACGATCTCCAACTCGGCCGCTGGTCGTTTATAGTCGGTGCCCACCGACCGGGGCTGGCCATCGGCGAAACCGAAGTCGGAGTAGAACTTGACGAAGGTGATTCGTCCCAGACCGTCAACCTGGACCGGCTTGTTGCGAACCAGCGTGAGTTCGCGTTGACCTCCTTGAGGCAGGCCGACTTCGACGACAATGTCGCTCGCTTCGCCCGCCTGCGGGGAGAAACTGGCTTGGAAGAATCGATATCCCTCATAATCGACCGGGTGATTCAGGTAGACGGTGGCCTCCACCGCGTCATCGCCTTTGACGAATTTGACGTCAGTGTACCAGTTGTCGAAATTGCCCTGAGCCAGTGGTCCATCGGGATCGCGCAGATCGACGCGAATGTTGGTGCATACGACCGTGAAAGGGAGTGGTTGCATGCGGTCGGGAATGCCCAGTACCGGAGCGCCAGAGATGCGGATGGCATTGGCCGTCTCGCCGGGAGCCAGAGGCATGATGCCTTCATACCCCCAACGGCTACCGACGAACGCGCCGGCCAGAATGACCAGTACGGCGATGTGCACGATGAAGACGACGAAGCGATTCCACACGCCTCTCTCAGCAAAGACCGTGGTGTACGGGCCGTTGATAGTGACCGTGGGGCGCCAGCGAAACGCGCGCATGACCTCCGTCAGCCGATCGACAAGACCGTCGTCATGAGGCAAGCGGAATGAGCGGTGAACGGGTTGTGTTCGCAGGAATCCGGGCGTCGCTCTCAATTTCGGCTGAGCCACATATCGCCAGGCTTTGGGGAACAGGTCGATGGAAACGAGGATTAGATTCAAACTGAACAGGATCAACAGGGCGTTGAACCACCACGTGTGGAAGAGGTCGAACAGGCCCAACATGTGGTAAAGTTGACGCTGGGCCGGCGTCAATGAGGCGTAGTATTTCTCGAAGCCATCGACGTTATACTGAATGATGATCGTGCCCAGAATGGAAAAGAAAATGAGAAGGAGCATCAACGTGATGCCCAGTTTCACCGAACTGAGGAAACTCAAGGCGCGATCGATGAAGCCGATGGAGGACTGAGAGCGCTCGACCTGTTCAGCATTAGCCGTGACGCGGGCTTCACTTTCTGCCATAGTGGTCTATTCCCCCAATCTGAATGTGTAATCATAGGCCCTGGATGAAGACGCTGTCAATTAACGAGCAACGATCACCGAAGGGCCCAAGATCCGATCTCGCTCATCTGTTCACCCTCGCCGGTGAGTCGCCTCCATCGGCGACCTATCCGGAATGAAAAGGATATGCAATGAGCATGCCAGAGCGCGCTCAACCCACCCGGCCCCTGGCCACTCGTTGCACGGGAAGCAGTTATGCGGCGCGTCGAGGATGAACGACGACCCTGGAAGGCGGCTCCTCGTCGAGGGAGTGTGGGATTTGACGCACCAGTGGGGGAAAATGCGCTCAGACTCGGCTTCCCCTTCGGCAGTTCTTCCCGTCCGGACTCGACAAATGAGGAGGAATGTGGTTTCCTACAGATCGCATGACGAAAGGGTTGGCCAGGTGGTTGGATCTGTTCGTCTTCTCCACGTTCACCCATCGGAAGCTGAAGATGTCGCGCCGGAAGCCTGATCGCCGGAAACTCCAGCCGTATCTTCATCCCCGCTTGCTGAGCGATCCGGAGTCGTTTTATACCAAGCCAGAGGCCATCCCACCCATCTCGGAATCGCTGTCTCCGGTGAAACGGCGGCGGCGCTATGAGGTCTTCGATTTTCACTTCCCCAGCGCCATCGCGTCGTCTCACCCGGAATTGAATACCGTATATGGGCGATACTTCAAAACGAGGATGGGGGAGCCGGCGCCCACAGTCATCGTTCTTCATGGATGGCTGGCGTTCAATTACGTCTGGTACACGAGCATTTGCCAGAAGCTGGCCCGGATGGGCACGAGTAGCCTCATCATTCAACTCCCTTATCATATGCAGCGGCGACTTCGGACCGCCCGATATAGCGGGGAGTGGGCCATCAGCGGCGACATGGCGCAAAGTATCGAGATGATCCGACAGTCGGTCGCCGATACCCGGAGCGTGATCAATTGGCTGACGGCGCAATCGACGGCCCCCATTGGACTCTGGGGGGTGAGCCTGGGAGGATGGATTGGCGCTCTCCTGGTGGCCGTAGAATCGCGACTCGATTTCGCCGTCTTGATGACGCCGGCGGTGCGACCGGATGACGTCATGTGGTTCTCCAGGCTCTGTCCGCCGTTGCGAGAGGTCATCGCCTCGGCGGGTTTCACCTATGACGAGGTCGCGGCGATCTTGCGGGTGGTGACGCCCAAATATTTCTCGCCTCGATTATCGCCAGAACGACTCCTCCTCATTCAGGCAGAAGTAGACCAGGCCGTTCGACCCCACACCATCGAGGAACTCTGGCGAGCGTGGAATCATCCGCGTCTCCGCCGCTACCCTCACGGTCATATCAGCGTCATCATTTCGCTTCGCGCCCTGAGGGATACGTTCGCCTTCATCAAGGAGATGGCGACAGTGACTTCGGGCGTCCTGGCCCCTTCCCGTCAGTGG